>Ga0209751_10001032_pt1 | contig 29170 bp, 20 predicted proteins | sample RifCSP13_1_FD_184019 | JGI IMG/M metagenome (GOLD analysis project Ga0209751, IMG submission 184019) | Soil microbial communities from Rifle, Colorado - Rifle CSP2_sed 13_1 (SPAdes) (version 2) | ecosystem: Environmental > Terrestrial > Deep subsurface > Rock core/Sediment | place: Rifle...
CGTCCTCGCCTCCCTTCCGTTCGCCATCCCCGCATTCACGGACCCGGCGAATCCCGAGTACGCCTCGTACCACAACGCGATGGTCGGGTACGAGACCCCGTTCCTGACGATCGCGTTCCTGATCATTCTGATGACGGTCACGGCCACGACCGTGGGCGTCGTCGCCTTCGAACGCCGCCACAAACCGGCGGGGTTCGTGGAGACCGCGACGGCGTCCCTCTCCAAGGAGATGACCGCCACGATGGCGGACGCACGGCGGGAACTGGAGCGGACGGAACGAGAACGCGAACGCCGTCGCCAGAGGGAATTGCACGAAATCGAGCGAAATGCAAAACGTCTTGGGAAACCCTAGACCCGGATACCAAAGCGTTTTTATGGGATTGCCTGTTAGTGAGCGCGCCGCGGCCGGCGTCCCTGTTTGGCCGCCAGTCCGCCGCGGCCGGGCCTGAACCGGCCTGTCCCTGCATCCGCCCGTACACCCGCAAGGGGAATTCCAGGAGGTGGTCAACATCGCAAACCGTGCGGCAGTCAAGGAACGCCATCGACGTCCGAGAGCAAGAGCGCTCGCGGCTCGCAGACCCGCCGAGGAAGAGCGGCGCCCAAGCCGAAGGGCTCCCCGGGTCAGGATGGCGGAGGAGCGGAAGACGCGGTTCGCGGTCCTCGGCGCGGGCCACGGCGGCCTCGCGATGGCGGGCCACCTCGCGATCATGGGGTTCCACGTGAACCTCTGGAACCGAAACCCGGAACGCGTAGAGCACGTCGTGAACCGCGGGGGGATCGAGGTCGAGGGGGAGGTCGAGGGGTTCGGGAGCCCGAACCTCGCGACGCCCGACATCCGGAAGGCGGTCCGCGGCGTGGACGTGATCATGATGGTCGTCCCCGCCTCCGCGCACCGCGACATCACCCACGCCCTCGCGCCCGTGCTCACGGATGGCCAGGTCGTCGTGTTGAACCCTGGGCGGACCGGCGGAGCCCTCGAGGTCGCTCACATCCTGCGAGACGACGGCTGCAAGGCAGACGTGCTCGTCGCGGAAGCCCAGACGCTGATCTACGTGTCCCGCCACCTCGAGCCGACGAAGGCTCACATCTTCCAGATTAAGAGCGAGGTGCCCGTGGCGGCGCTCCCTGCGTTCCGCACGCCGGAGGTCCTCCGCGACCTGCGCACCGCGTTCCCGCAGTTCGTCGCGGGAGGCAACGTCCTCCAGACGAGCCTGGACAACATCGGCGCCGTCTTCCACCCGGCGGTCACAATCCTGAACGCGGGTAGAATTGAGTCCACGCACGGGGACTTCGAGTACTACCTCGAGGGAATCACCGCCTCCGTCGCTCGCATCCTCGAGCACCTCGACGAAGAGCGGCTCGCCGTGGCCGGCGCCCTAGGGATTCGGGCCCATCGCGCGCGGGACTGGCTGTACCAGGCGTACGCCTCCGCGGGCGCGACCCTGTACGACTCGATTCAGAGCACGCCGGGCTACAAGGGCGTCCGCGCGCCTGCGCGGGTCCAGCACCGGTACGTGACCGAGGACGTCCCGATGAGCCTCGTCCCGATCGCGAGCCTCGCGGACCAGCTCGGCGTCCGCGTGCCGACGATCAAGTCGATCATCCACCTCGCGGGCGCGATGATGGGCGAGGACTACTGGAGGACGGGCCGGACCGTGGAGTCGATGGGCCTCGCGGGCCTTAGCGTCCGCGAGATCCGGCTCCTCGCGGTGGGGGGAGCGTCATGAGGATGCTCGGGGCGTCGATCGGGAACTGCGTGCACGTCGGGGGCATCGTGAACTTCCTGAAGCTCGCGGAGAAGCACGGGTACGAGACCGTGTTCCTCGGGCCCGCGACCCCGGTCGCGCGCGTCGTCGAGGAGTACGCGCGACAGAGGCCGGACGTCGTGGCGCTGAGCTACCGCCTCACCCCGGAGACGGCGCGGAACGTCCTCCTCGAGGTGAAGGCCGCGCGGGAGCAGGGGAGGCTCGGGAACTCGCGCCTAATCTTTGGCGGCACGCCGGAGGTCGCGAAGATCGCGTCCGAGCTCGGAACGTTCGACTGGATCGTGACGGGGGCGGAATCCCTCGCGGAGATCGAGGCGTGGCTCACGGGCCAGATCGCCGCTCAGCCGGCGGAGTCCTTCGCTCACACCCTCCTCGGGCGCATCACGGAAGGGCGCCCGATGCCGATTCTCCGCCACCACTTCGGACGACCGGACCTCCAAGAGACGATCGACGGGTGCCGGAAGATCGCCGAGGCCCGGGTCCTCGACGTGATCTCGATCGCGCCTGACCAGAACGCACAGGAGTTCTTCTTCCACCCGGAACAGATGCGGCCAGAGCTTGCGGGCGCGGGCGGAGTGCCCGTCCGCCGGCCTGAGGACTTGCGCGCCTTGTACGAGGCATCGCGATGCGGGAACCACCCGCTCCTACGCTGCTACAGCGGGACGAACGAGCTCTCGCGATGGGGGCAGATGCTGAAGGAGACGATCGACGTCGCGTGGGGCGCGATCCCCCTGTTCTGGTACAGCCAGCTCGACGGCCGGTCAACGCGACCCCTCGACGTCTCGATCAAGGAGAACCTGGAGGCGGTCGCGTGGTACGCGTCGAGCGGCATTCCCGTAGAGATGAACGAGTCGCACCACTGGAGCCTCCGGAACGCCCACGACGCGGTCGCGGTCACCGCTGCCTTCCTGGCGGCGTACAATGCGAAACTGCAGGGCGCGACGACGTACGTGCAGCAGCTGATGCTGAACAACCCGCCGGGCAGCTCGCCGGCGATGGACCTCGCGAAGATGCTCGCGAAGCTCGAGCTGATCGACGCGCTCCGGTCCAAGGAGTTCGGCATCGTCCGCGAGGTGCGCACCGGACTCACGAGCCTGCCGCTGGACCCGGACACGGCGAAGGGGCACCTCGGCTCGTCGGTCCACACGATGATGGCCCTCCGCCCCGACATCCTGCACGTCGTCGGGTACTCGGAGGCGAACTTCGCGGCGACGCCGGAGGTTGTGATCGAGAGCTGCCGGATCGCCCGAGGCGCCATCCGGAACGCGATCCTCGGCCAGCCCGACCCGCTCGCGGACCCCACCGTCCGTGCCCGTAAGGACCACCTCGTGCAGGAGGCGAAGTTCCTCTTGGCGGCGATCAAGGAGGAATTTGGCGGCATGTCCGCGAACCCCTGGGCGGACCCGAAAGCGCTCGCGGCGGCCGTGAAGTCCGGAATCCTCGACGCCCCCCACCTGATGGGAAACAAGGCCGCGCGGGGAGAGACGGTCACGAGGGCCGTGAACGGCGGATGGGACGCGATCCACCCGAAGACGGGCGACGTCCTCACGGAGGCGGACCGCCTCAAGTGGCTCGGCGTGGACTAGACCCGGGGGGCGAGGAGTCGTGTGCGGCATCGCGGGGATGGTCGGCGAACCGGACGAGGCCCTGCTCCGCCGGATGCTGGGGACCCTGCGACACCGGGGGCCGGACGACCTCGGCGTGGCGGTCGATGACGGAGCCGCGATCGGCCAGGCGCGCCTGAGCATCATCGACGTTGCCGGGGGCCACCAGCCAATCTTCGACGAGGAGGACCGCACGTGCATCGTCGCGAACGGCGAGATCTACAACTACCGCAGGCTGCGCCGCGAACTCGACGGTCACGCGTTCCGCACGGAGTCGGACTCCGAGGTCGCCCTGCACCTGAACCACGAGCATGGGCCCGGTTTCGTCGTTGCGCTCGAGGGGATGTACGCCCTCGCGATGTGGGACGGCGCGAACCTGTTCCTGGCCCGGGACCCCGTGGGGATCAAGCCCCTCTACTATGCGAACGTGGACGGCACGCTCTACTTCGCCTCCGAGGTGAAGGCGCTCCTCCACGTGACGGACTCGGGGATCCGCGAATTTCCGAACGGGTACTGGTACCGCACGGACCGGGGCTTCCAATCGTTCGCCGAGTGGCGGTCCCCCGCGCTCCCCGAGACCGTCGAGGGCGCGATCGACGCGCTCCGGCGGCTCCTCGACTCCGCGGTTACGGACCAGCTCGTGTCCGACGTTCCGCTCGGCGCGTTCTGCTCCGGCGGCCTCGACAGCACGCTCGTGACCGCAGTCGCCGCCAAACATCTCGGTACGTTCCACACTTTCTCGACCGGTATGTCCGGCGCCCCGGACCTCGAACACGCGGTGCGGGCCGCGGAAGCCCTGGGGACGACCCATCACGTCCGCGAGTTCACCGAGGACGAGGTCCTCGAGCACCTCCCCAACGTCGTCTGGCACCTGGAATCGTTCGACGCCGCGCTCATGCGGAGCGCGGTGCCCACCTATTTCGTGTCCGAGCTCGCGAGGCGGCACGTGACGGTCGTGCTGACGGGAGAGGGCGCGGACGAACTGTACGCGGGGTATCACTACCTTCGGGACCTCTCCGGCGATGCGTTGCAGGCCGAGACTGTCCGTATCACTCGGGCCCTGCACAACCTGAACCTGCAGCGCACGGACCGGATGACGATGGCCCACGCGCTCGAGGGCCGCGTGCCGTATCTGGACTGGGGACACGTGAGTTTCGCCCTCGGCCTCCCGACCGACCTGAAGATCCACGGGACCGAACGGGTCGACAAGTGGATTCTCCGGCGGGCCGCGGAGGGCGTTGTCCCGGAGGACGTGCGATGGCGGAGGAAACAGAAGTTCGCGGAGGGGACGGGAAGCGTCGACGTGATCCGGCGGGAAGCGGAACGGCAGGTGAGCGACGCGGAACTCACCCACCTTCGTGAGGAAGCGCGCCCGATCGCCCTCCGGACGAAAGAGGAGGCGTACTGCTATCGTCTGTTCCGAGAGCGGTTCCCCAAGGAAGTGGCGCTCGCGTGCCTCGGCCGCACGGACGTGTACTGATGCACGAAAGCCTTGTTCCCCGCCGCGGAAACCTGCGCCCGATGCTCCGGGCGGCGCTCATCGCAATCGTGTTCTTGACCGCGCTGGCTCTAACGCCGACCGCCGCGGCGGACCCCCTCGGCACGAGCAACGTCGCGTACTACGCCGCGGGTCCAGGCCAAGTGACGCTCCATCTCGGCGAGTCCATCGACTACCCGTGGGTCTTCTACAACGGCGAGACCGCGAGCGTGTACGTGAACCTGACCGCTGACGGAAGCGAGGTCGGGGTCACCGCAAGCGCGGCACCGTCCTTCGTGATCCTCGATTCCGGGCAGTGGGATCAGATCGTCCTCAGGCTAACGGCACCCGAGGAAGGGACGAGCGTCTCCGGGGCGGTACGCGTCCGCCTCACCGCCGTGAACCTGCAGACGAACGCGGTCGCGCAGCAGGACGCCGCCGTGGCGGTCGCCCTCCTCGGCGTCGCGCCCTCCGAGGATCCGACCGGGAAGCTCTTGGGCATCTGGCCGCTCCCGCCGCCGCTTGACAACAAGTGGGCTGCATTCGGCATCTCGGTTGCGATCTGGGCCGGCATCGCGATCGGTCTCGTGTTTGTCGTCGACCCGGTCGTGAAGGGCTTCGCCAAGCGCACGGCGACGAAGGTCGACGACGTCATCCTCCGCATCCTGCGCGGACCCGTGTTCGTCCTCGTCCTGCTGTACGGGACCGTGGGCTCCCTGGCAATCCTCGGCCTGTCGTCAGAGCTTCGCCGGTCCATGTACTCCGTCTACGGTTTCGCGATCATCCTGCTCCTCACCTGGGTCTCCTATCGGATCTTCCGCGACCTCCTCGTGAGCTACGGAGGGCAGCTCGCGAAGCGGACGAAGAGCGACATCGACGACCGGCTGATCCCCGCGCTTGAGAAGGTCGGTGCCGTCGTGATCGTGCTCCTCGGCATCGTCCTGGCGGTGCAGTCCCTCGGGTACGACATCACCTTGTTCCTCGCGGGGTTCGGCGTTGCCGGCCTCGTGATCGCGTTCGCGGCGCAGGACACGCTGTCGAACTTCTTCGCGGGGATGCACATCATGCTCGACCGACCGTTCCGCGTCGGCGACCTGATCGAGCTCGACGACGGCACCGTATGCCGCGTCCAAGACATTGGCCTGCGGAGCACGAAACTGTACTGGGGCAAGTCCCACGACATCATCATCATGCCGAACAAGGAGATGGCGAACCGGAAGATCGTGAACTACGTCCGCCCGGACCGGAGGTTCATCATCAACGTGAAGGTCGGGGTCTCGTACGATAGCGATCTCGACAAGGTCCGGCGCGTGATGACGGAGGTCGCGACGTCCCACCCGTGGGTCCTGAAGGATCCGGGGTTCGAGCCGATCTGGCGCGTGGTGGACTTCGCGGACAGCGCCATCGTGGTCATGATCATCGTGTGGGTCGACGACGTGGACCACCAGTGGCAGCTGGGGAGCGACCTTCGGGAGCGGATCAAGAAGGGCTTCGACGAGGCGGGCATCGAGATTCCGTTCCCCCGCCGCGTCGTGGAGGTCCGGGAGAACCCCCGGGCGGCCTAGTCACGTCGCTACATCCGCTCCGACGTTTCGCCGCTTCGCGACGATGCGCTTCTGAAGCTCCGCCGCCACGATGACCCAGGGCGCGACGAGAACCAGCGCAAGCCAATCCGTCCAGCCCAGGGCGACCGTCGAGAACAGCGCCTGCATCGAGGGGTGGTACACGGCGAGGAGCTGGAGGAGGAGCGCCCCCGTGAGGCCGGCGACCAGGTACCGGTTCGTGAAGAGGCCGACCCGCGACAGCGGCTCCCCGAGGCTCCGGCAGTTGAACGCGTTGAACAGCTCGAACAGGACGAGGCCCGTGAACGCGAGGGTCCGCGCCGCCTCAAGGCCCGCCACCTCTAGCTTGTACGCGAAGAGGCCAAGGGTCCCGACGAGCATCACCGCCAGGACCGCGACCATCAGGAGGCGGACCTCTGAGGAGATGAGGCCGGCGTTCAGCGGCCGCGGCTTGTGGCTCAGGACCCACGGGTGGCGGGGCTCCAGGCTCAGTGAGAGGACGGCGGGCGCCGCGGTGACCATGTTCATCCACACAATGTGGAGGCCGAGGAGCGGGAGCGGGAAGCCGAGCGCGATGCATGCGACAAGGACCGCGGCCTCGCTCAGATTCGTCGTGAACAAGAATGCGACCACGCGCTTGATGTTGTGAAACGCGACGCGGCCCTCCTCGACCGCCGCCACGATGCTCGTGAAGTTGTCGTCCGTGAGGACGATCTCCGAGGCGTCCCGCGCGACGTCCGTCCCGGAGACGCCCATCGCGACTCCGACATCTGCGCGCTTCAGCGCGGGGGAGTCGTTCACGCCGTCCCCGGTGACCGCGACGACGTCGCCCCGCGCCTTGAGCGCCTCGACGACGCGGAGCTTCACGTGGGGCGAGACCCGCGCGAACACGTTCGTCCGGTCCAGTTCCCGCTGGAACGCGGCGTCATCGAGGGACTCGACCTGGTCGCCCGTGACGACGCCCGGGTGCCCCGGATCCGTGATGCCGAGGCGATTCGCGATCGCTTCCGCCGTCAGCCGGTGGTCGCCCGTGAGCATGATCACACGGATTCCGGCGGCGTGGCATCGACGGACGGATTCCGCGACGCCCGGCCGCGGCGGGTCCATGAGCCCGACGTACCCGACGAACACAAGGTCCGAGACGTCCCCGTCGCCGAGGACGATCTCCGCGGGCGGCAAATCCCGGTAGGCGAACGCGAGGACGCGGAGCCCCTGCCCGGACATCTGCGCCGCCCGGGCCTCGCAGTGGGCGTGACCGTCCTCGTCGAGGACGACCGCCCGATCCCCCTCGAGGCTCCGGGAGCACCGCGCGAGGATCACCTCGGGGGCTCCCTTCACGTAGAGCTGCGGGACGTCCGCGACGCCCTCGTAGACGGTCGCCATGTACTTCCGCTCGTGGGAGAAAGGGATCTCCCCGAGACGCTTCGCGCGCTCCGCGACCGGCGTGCCGAGCTGCGAGGCGAACAGGAAGAGCGCGACCTCCGTCGGGTCGCCCTTCACCTCAAGGCCCTCGTCCCCGTACTCCTCGCGCAGGTCGTTGCACAGGGAGGAGATCCGGCCGAGCATCGCGAGGGGCGCCTCCGCGACGCCTCCGTCGGGCTGGTGCGCGAGCAGGTCCAGGTCGACGCGGTGCCCCGGGAGGTACGCGCGGGCGACCCGCATCCGGTTCTCCGTGAGCGTGCCCGTCTTGTCCGTGCAAATCACGCTTGCCGCACCGAGGGTCTCGACCGCGGAGAGCTTGCGGACGACCGCGTGGCGCTTCGCCATCCGCTGGACGCCGACGGCGAGGACGATCGAAACCGCCGCCGGGAGGCCCTCCGGGATGATCGAGATCGCCTCGCCGAGGGCGAACAGGAGCACGTCCGTGAGCGGAAGGCCCCGCGCGAGCCCCAGCGCCAGAATCGCGACGACCGCCAGGGCCGCGGCCGCGGCGATGAGCTTGCTGAACGCCCGAACCTCTTTCATGAGCGGCGAGGGGTCCGTGTGCACGGACTGGAGCGTTGCGGCGATCTTCCCCATCTCCGTGTCCGCCCCCGTGGCGGTCGCGACGAACCGGCCTCGGCCGCCGACGACGAGCGTGCCGAGGTACACCAGGCAATGCCGGTCCCCGAGCGCCGCACGCGCGGTGGGGACGGGGTCCACGGTCTTGGGGACGGGGAGGGACTCCCCGCTGAGGAGCGACTCCTCGACCTCGAGCCCGTGCGCCTCGATCAGGCGGCCGTCCGCGGGAACCGCGTCGCCCGCGTCGAGGAGGACGACGTCCCCGGGCACGAGGTCGCTGGCGGCAATCGAACGCGGCACGCCGTCCCGGAAGGCGACCGCCTTCGGCGCGTGCAGGTTCCTCAGGGAGTTCAGCGCCCGCTCTGCCTTGAACTCCTGCATGAACCCGATCACGACGTTCACGGCGACCGCCACGATCGTGACGAACGCGGTCAGGTAGTGGTTGACGCCGATCGCGACGACCGCGGCGCCGACCAGGATGAGGACGAAGGGGCTCGCGACGAGGTGCGCGAGGAGGGGCAGCGGTCCCCGACGCTTCCCCTCGGGGAGCGCGTTCGGGCCGTACGCCGCCAACCGGACGGCGGCTTCCTCTTCGCCGAGTCCGTCGCGGTCGGACTTGAGCTCCCGCAGGACGGCCTCCGCGGTCTGCGTGTGCCAGGGGACGGGTTCGCGGACCGGGGCCGCGCGGCTCGGCTTCGCGATGCGGTGGAGAAACCTCTGGTTGCGCGTCGAGGGCACGCCCATCCCATCCCTTCGGCGGCGCGTCATGGACCGCATCGTACAAAAAAGTTAGGGTGCGCCCGGCCGACGCCACGCGACGCGACCGTCTTTCACGACGGTCTCCGCAATCCGCGACCCCATCCGGTACGCGACGTGGCGGTGATCCGGCGCGTCGAGCACGAGGAGGTCCGCGCGCTTCCCGACCTCGAGGCTCCCGACCTCACGACCGAGCCCGACGGCGTACGCGGCGTTGATCGTCGCGGCGGTGAGCGCCTCCGCGGGGGTCAGGCTCAGCTGGTGCGCCGCCAAGGACACGACGAGCGGCATGGACTCCGTCCAACAGTTCGGGTTGAAGTCCGTGCCGAGCGCCACGGGCACGCCCATCTCGACGAAGTGCCGCGCCTTCGCGAGGGGGATCCGCGACGCGAGGCTCGACGCCGGCAGCAGGACGGCGACGGTCCCCCGCTCCGCCATCTTCCGGATCCCCTCCGCGCTCGCGTGCACGAGATGGTCCGCGCTGACCGCCCCGACGTCCGCCGCGAGCCCGGCGCCCCCGCCGTCGGAGAACTCGTCCGCGTGGACCTTCCCGAGGATTCCCAGGCGCTCCGCCTCGGACAGGAGGCGGCGGGCCTGGTCCCCGGAGAAGTACCCGTCCTCGACGAACACGTCGCAGAACCGCGCGCTCGTCTTGGCGGCGACGTTCGGCAGGCCCTCGCGGATCAGGAGGTCCACGTACTCGTCCCCGCGATCCTCGAACTCCGGCGGGACCGCGTGGGCCCCCAGGAACGTGGGCACGACCGTCGCGGGGTGGCTCTCCTGGAGCCGCTCGAGCACGCGCAGGAGCTTCATCTCAGCGTCGAGCGTGAGCCCGTATCCGGTCTTCGCCTCGACCGTCGTCGTCCCGTGCGCGACCATCTCGTCGAGGCGCGCGTGCGCCGCCACGTACAGGTCCTCCTCGGACGCGGAGCGGGTCTTCTCGACCGTGTTCAGGATCCCGCCGCCGCGGGCCGCGATCTCCTGATAGGACATCCCCTCCGCCTTCCACTCGAGCTCGTGCTCCCGGGACCCCGCGAAGACGAGGTGGGTGTGCGCGTCCACGAACCCGGGGACGACCGTCCTCCCGGTCGCGTCGAGGACCTCGTCCGCGTCCTTGTGCTTCGTCGCCAGCTCGCCCGAATCCCCGACCTCCCGGATCACGCCGTCGACCGCGAACAACGCGCCGTCCTCGAGAATCCGCAGGTCCCGCATCTCCCGTCCCCGGCGGGGCCGCGGGTAGCCCGCGAGGGTCACGAGCTCCGCCGCGTGGAGGACGAGGAGGGACGCGGGAGCCGGTGCGGGCCCCGCCGCCGCGCGCGGGACGGTCCCCTTCGGCGCGAGGACCTTGTGGTGCCGCCGGCTCATGGGAGCATCATGGCCCCCTTCGACTCCCCATGCACGACGAACGCCCGGCCGCCCGCGTCCGCGATCGCCTTCGCGGTCCGCTCCGGGTCGTCCGTGAGCGCGACCATGCTCCCCCCGCCGCCCGCGCCGGTCAGCTTCGCCCCGTACGCGGTCGGCCGCGCCGCCGCCACGAGCCGGTCGAGGCTCGGGTGCCCGACGCCGAGCGCGTTCAGGAGCTCGTGGTTCCGGTCCATGAGCTCGCCCGCGGTCCCCCAGTCGCGGACCTGGAGGGCGCGGAGCCCCTGGACCGTGATCCGCCCAATCTCCTCGACCCATCCGCGCGCCTCGGGGAGGGCATCCACGCGCTCGCGGACCTTCGCGACGAGCGGCCCCGTCGCGGCGCTGACCCCCGTGAACCCGACGACGAGCTTCATCGGCGGCAGCGCGCGGTGATGGAGGAACCAGCGGGTCGCGTCTCGCTCGATCGCCCACAGGAGGCCGTCGTCCTTCCCCGGCAGGACGAGGACCGCGCCGCCCGCGACGGCGGTCGAGGTGTCGATCGGGCTCGCCCGTCCCTGCACCGCCAGCTCGACCTCGAACCCCTCCCGCGCGATCCGCGGCGGGTCGAACGTGCCCTGGAGGCCGTGCGCGGCCCCGAGCGTCGCGACGGTGACCGCGGCGGAGCTCCCGAGCCCCGACCCCTCGGGGAGCGCGGAGCGGACCTCGACCCACAACGGGTCCTTCGCCCCCGCCCGTTCGAGCGCGGCTCGGACGTACGCGTACCGCGGATGGTCCAAGCTCATCCCGTCCGCCAGCCATTCCGTGTGGCGCCGCGCGTACACCTCGGCGCGAAGGTCCACGGCCATCGACAGGGCGGGCTCGCCGAACACGACGGCGTGCTCCCCGAACAGGATCAGCTTGCCGGGAGCCGAGCAGCCGGCCACGTGGCGCGGATGCCCCGGGGTCCGTTAAACCTATTCACGCGACCATCGGCGCGGGGCCGCGCTGGCCCGCCGCGGACCGGGATTTCACGACCTCGTACGCCTCGTGGAATTGCCGTTTCCCGATCGCGACGCGCTTCACGTACTCCTCCTGCAGGGAGCCGCCCTTCGTCACGTACTCCCGGATCGCGAGCATCGCCGCCTCGTTGCAGATCCCCGCGAGGTCCGCGCCGGACATCCCGTCCGTCTTCCGGGCGAGCTCATCGAGGTCCACGTCCGGCGCGAGGGGCTTGCCCTTCGCGTGGATGCGGAAGATCGCGCGCCGCGTCGCCAGGTCGGGGGCGGGAATCGCGAGGATCCGGTCGAACCGTCCGGGACGGAGGAGCGCGGGGTCCACGAGGTCCGGGCGGTTCGTGGCAGCGATCACGACGACGTTGTGGAGCTCCTCGAGCCCGTCGAGCTCCGTGAGGAGCTGCGAGATCACGCGCTCGCCGACGCCGCTGTCGAACCCCCCCGCGCCGCGGGACGCTGCGATCGCGTCGATCTCGTCGAAGAAGACCACGCACGGCGCGGCCTGCTTCGCTTTCCGGAACGTCTCCCGGACCGCGCGCTCGCTCTCGCCGACCCACTTCGAGAAGAACTCCGGGCCCTTGACCGCGATGAAGTTCGCCTCGCTCTCCGTGGCGATCGCCTTCGCGAGGAGCGTCTTGCCCGTGCCCGGCGGCCCGTGCAGGAGGATCCCTTTCGGCGGTTTCGCGCCGACGTGAGCGAACACGGGCCCGTACTTCAGGGGCCACTCGACGGCCTCGCGGAGCGCCTGCTTTACGTCCTCGAGGCCGCCGATCTCGTCCCACCGCACGTTCGGCTTCTCGATGAGGACCTCGCGGAGCGTGGACGGCTCCATCTCGCGGTACGCCTGGAGGAAATCCTCGCGCGTCACCTGCAGGCGGTTCAGGAGCTCCGCGGGGATCTGGTCCACCTCGAGGTCGAGGTCCGGGAGCACGCGGCGGAGCGAACGCAGCGCGGCCTCCTTCGCGAGGGCCGCCACGTCGGCGCCCACGTAGCCGTGCGTGATCGACGCGAGCTCCTCGAGGTTCACGTCCCCTGCGAGCGGCATGCCGCGGGTGTGCACCTGGAGGATCTCGAGCCGCCCCTCCTTGTCCGGGATGCCGATTTCGACCTCGCGGTCGAACCGCCCGGGGCGGCGGAGCGCGGGGTCGAGGGAGTTCGGCCGGTTCGTCGCCCCGATCACGACGACCTTCCCACGGGACTGGAGCCCGTCCATCAGGGAGAGGAGCTGGGCCACGATCCGGCGCTCGACCTCGCCCGTGACCTCGTCCCGCTTCGGCGCGATGCTGTCGATTTCGTCGATGAAGACGATTGAGGGCGCGTTCTCCTGCGCCTGCTTGAAGATCTCCCGCAGGTTCTCCTCGCTCTGACCGTAGAATTTCGAGACGATCTCCGGCCCCGAAATGGCGGTGAAGTTCGCCTGCGTCTCGCTCGCGACCGCGCGGGCGAGGAGCGTCTTCCCGGTGCCCGGAGGACCGTGGAGCAGGACGCCCTTCGGGGCCTCGACCCCGAGCCGCTCGAACAGCTCCGGGTGGCGGAGCGGGAGCTCGATCATCTCGCGGACTTTGTGGACCTCGTCGCGGAGCCCGCCGATGTCCTCGTACGTGACCCGCGGCGCCTTCAGCTCCTCCTCCTTCGCGGGCTTCTCGCTGACCTTGATCTCCGTGCCGCGCCCGACGACGACGGCGTCCGCGCTCGGCGCCGTGGCGACGACCGCCAAGTCGATCGGACGGCCCATGACCCGAACGGTGATCACGTCGCCGCGCGTGAGGACGCGCCCGTCGAGGATCTGGAGCAGGTATTCCTCGCCGCCCATGATCCGGAGCGGTTCCGTCGGCGCGAGGGTGACCTTCTTGGCGGCGGCGGGCGAAACCTTCCGCACGCCGACCTTATCGTCGATCCCGACGCCCGCGTTCCGCCGCTGGGTCCCGTCGATCCGAATGATCCCGCGGTTCGCGTCCTCGGGGTACGGGTCCTTGACGACCGCGACGGTCGGGCGGGCGCCTTCGATCACGATCGTGTCGTCCGGCGCGAGGTCGAGGGCCTCCATGACCGCGCGGTCGATCCGCGCGATGCCGCGCCCCGCATCCTTCGTCCGCGCCTCCGCGACCCGTAGGACCTTGTCCGCCGCGCGCATGCTCTCTTCTCACCTCCAAGGAACGTCGTCTGGGAAAAGAAGCTGCGGCGGGAGACTTCGGCGCATGATGTCGTCACCTCCGAAGTGACATCTAATATCTGCAAGCGCTTCTATATAACCATTTCCCTCAGGACGCGAAACCCTTTTCCCACGCTCCCGATGCGCGGGCGTGGCGGACGGGACCCTGTACCTCGCGGCGGGGATCTTCGTCGCGACGTTCGTCCTCCTGTCCGTCCGGTCGATCCGCTCGTACCGCCTCGATCGCCCGGCGGTCGCCCTGTTCGGGGCCGCCCTGATGCTCGCGTTCGGGATCGTGTCCCCGCAGGACGCGCTCGCGGCGATCAGCTTGGACGTGATCCTTCTCCTGCTCGGGATGATGCTCCTCGTCGCAGGCCTCGACGCGTGCGGGTTCTTCGACCTCGTCTCTCGACGGATCGCGGAAGTCTCTCGAAGCCAGCTGCACTTCCTGGTCCTGCTCATGACGTCGACCGCGGTCCTCTCCGCCCTCGTCCTGAACGACACGATCGTCCTCTTGATGACGCCGATTGTCGTGAAGACGTGCCGGACGCTGCGCGTGAGCGCTGTGCCGTTCCTCGTCGGCCTCGCGCTGGCGGCGAACATCGGGAGCGTGGCGACCCCCGTCGGGAACCCGCAGAACGCGTACATCGCGATCCAGGGGCAGATCCCGTTCGCGACGTTCGCGGGACACCTGACCCTCGTGGCGGTGCTCTCCCTGCTCATCGGCCTGGGCGTCGTGTGGCTCGCGTTCCGCCGGCCCCTCGCCGCCAAAGTCGAAGGGTTCGCGGAGGCGCGCAAGGCCGCCCCCGTGATCGTCCACCGCCGGGGGCTCGCCCTCACGTTCGCGGTCCTCGTCGGGACCGTGGCGGCCTTCTCCCTGTCCGCGCCCGACGCGCTCCCGTTCGCGGCGCTGACCGGTGGCGCGCTCGTCCTCCTCCTGCTCCCCGCGCTGTCCCGCACGACCCCGCGCACGCTGTTCGAGAAGGTCGACTGGTCCGTCCTGATCCTGTTCCTCGGCCTGTTCATCGTGATGAAGGGTGTGGAGACGTCCGGGCTCCTCGCGGAGATCTTCGCGAGCTTTGGCGGGACGGGCCCGGCGGGCGATGTCTGGCGGTTGTCCGGCGCGACCGCCCTCCTCTCGAACCTGGTCAGCAACGTCCCGGCGGTCCTCCTCCTCGCGCCGTATCACGGGGGGGCGCCCGCGGGCGCGCAGCAGACCCTGTGGCTCGGCCTCGCCGCATCCTCGACGCTCGCGGGGAACGCGACGATCCTCGGGGCCGCGGCGAACATCATCGTCGTCCAAGTCGCGGCGAAGGCGGGCGTGGAAGTCTCCTTGAAGGACTTCGTGAAGGCGGGCCTCCCCACGGCCCTCGCGACGCTGGGCCTCGCGGCGGCGCTCCTCTCCCTGTGACGACGAGCCGAGGAATGCGAAGGAGTTCGCCTAGGACTACCGCTTCACGGTGATCGGGATCACGCCCTTCGAGAACTCGAGGTCGGAGATCTCGATCGGGTCCACCACGCCCCCGGGCACGTCCAGGAGGATCGGGGCACCCATGGAAATCTGGAGGGCTCGCGCCCCGATGATGCGCGCCCGTTCAAAACGGGTGTAGCGAATGAGCTGTCCCGCCATCAACGAATGCCCCCACGGGGTAGTCCGGCGCAATGCGGCCCCCCCCATTAATCTTACCGCGGGCCTGGCGCACCGCCCGCGGGCTCCCCGGGCACCCGCCGGACGCGGACCTTCCGAGACCCGCACCGCGGACAGGCGTCGACCTCGCGCGCGGAGACGAACATCCCGCACCGCTCCGGGCCCCGGCACAGAACCTCGTAGAGGCCGTCCGACGGCATCGACGAGGCCGGATTGCGCCCGACCTGAAAAGGATGTCCGCGGCAGTGAGAATCGCGGGTGATACGGGCGGGCGAATCTCCTTATATATACCCTTCCACGAATGGTAGAGTTTCCGCTGGAGACTCTACGCGGGGTAGACCCACGATGACGAGGCCTGACCCTCGGGGGGCCCTCGAGGCCCTGGCGAGCGAGCACGGGCTCGCGATCCTCCGGTTCCTCCGGGGCCGGGGATGGGTCCTCGCGAGCCAGGTCGCGGAGGGGCTCGGGATCCACACGACGACCGCGGGCAAGCACCTCGCCGCGTTCCACGAGGCTGGGTTCCTGGAGCGCAGGGACCACCCCGCGAAGCGGCCCACCCACGCGTACCGCCTGCGATCGCCGGTCATCCGGATTGAGTTCAACCTGGGCGAGCCCACGGAGGCGCGGGACGCGACCGCGGCGGCGGAGGCGTTCCTCGAGGCGCTTCTGGACTCCGCCCGGAAGGTCGGGGGCGACCGGCTCACGGCCGACCTCGTGCGGGGGATCTTCCACCGGCCGGATTGGCGGCAATCCCTGCAGGACCGGATGGCGGCGGCGGACGACGCGCGGACGGCCCTCGACGGGCTGATTGCGGACGCGCGCCGCGTCTGCGGCGTCCTTGTGGGCGCCACGACGACCGAGCGGCTCTTGCACCTCGCGATCGAGTCGGGCTTCGAGGGCCGGCGGGACCTCCTCCCGGAGGTGACCCCGTGATCCTCCGTCCCGGGCAGCGCGCCCCGGTCGTCGCGCCCCGCGTGCCGACGGGGATCGAGGGCCTCGACCCGCTGATCCAGGGCGGTCTCCCCCGCGGCAGCGTGAACCTCATCGCGGGTCCCGCGGGCAGCGGGAAGACGCTCCTCGCGACGCAGTTCGCGTACAACGGCGCGACCACGTTCGGCGAACCCGCGGCGTACCTCGCCCTCGAGGAGAGCCGCGAGAGCGTGGCGCGCGTGATGGCGGGGTTCGGGATGGACCTCGCGGGCCTCGAGGAGTCCGGGAAGTTCGTCCTCGTGGACTTGGGCGCCGTGCGCGCGGGCAGCTCGCCGGACGGCGTGGCGGTCGGCCTCCGAGAGCTCGAGGACTTCCTCCGGAGCTGCATCGCCGCGACGCGCGTGAAGCGCGTCGTCCTCGACTCCCTGTGCGCGGTCGGGCTCCGGTACCGGAGCCTCTCGGACCTTCGGGAGGAGATGTTCTCCTTCACGCGGTTCCTCCGCGACACCGGCGTCACGTCCCTCCTGATCACGGAATCCCCGGAGGGAGGACGGCTCACGCGGTACGGGATCGAGCAGTTCCTCGCGGACTCGTTCCTCCACCTCGCCCTCGAGGACGTGAAGGGCGAGCTCCGCCGCGTCCTCACCGTCCGCAAGATGCGGTTCACGAAGCACGACACGGGGAAGCACCCCGTGCACATCACGCGTGACGGCCTCGTCGTCGCCGAGGAGCGGGTCACGTGAGGCTCCCCTCCGGCGTCCCGGGGTTCGACGCCCTCGTGCAGGGCGGCTTCCCGACGGGGACCGCGGTCGTCGTCCAGGGCCCGGCGGACAAGGAGAAGGACACGTTCCTCTTCCAGTTCGTCGTCGAGGGCCTCCAGAAGGGCGGGGCCGCGCTCATCGTGCTCTCCTCCGTCTCCCCCGCGAAGTACGAGCAGGAGCTGCGGGACGCGGGCGTCGACGTCGACGTCGCGTTCGCGGAGAACCGCCTGAAGTTCGTCGACTGGTTCACGTACAAGGAGGAGGCGGTCCAGGACGTCCAGCAGGAGGGCTCCGTCTACCGTGCCTCGATCGACCTCGCGAACGTGGGCATCGCGGTCTCCCGCGCGATCGCCGCGCTCCCCCGGGAGGGCGAGAAGCGGGCGGCCGTCGAAATCCTGTCCCCCGCGCTCAGCGTGTACGACCTCCCCGCCGTGTACGGCTTCGCGCAGTCCACGAAGGCGAAGCTCGAGCGGTTCGGCTTCACCGCCCTGTTTGTCCTCGAGAAGGAGATGCACGACGACCGGACCCTGTCGTCCCTCCACCAGCCGTTCGACGGCGTCGTGGACATCGAGCGGGTCCGCGAGGGGGACGAGCTCGTCCGCAAGGTCGCCGTCCTTTCCCTGAAGGGGACCGCGGCCCAGTCGAAGTACGTCCCGCTGGACATGGGCCCGGACCGCGTCCTGCGCGTGTCCGCGATGTCAGAGCGGGAGCGCACACTCCGCCGCCAGGAGGATCTGATCAAGTCGAACCCGAAGGACCCGAAGCTGTGGCTCGCCACGGCTCGGAACCTGCGAGCGATGGGCGAGATGGAGCGCGCCCTCAAGTGCGTGGAGGCGGCGCTCAACCTCGACGCGAAGGACGAGGAGTCGTGGCGGTTCAAGGCGGAGCTCTTGGACGCCCTCGGGCGGCCCGGCGAGGCGGCCCAGGCGCGGGCGCGCGCGGCCCCGGTCGTCCCGGCGCCGCGGAAGGACGAGGCCTCGACCCGGCTCCTGGGCGTCGTCGAGACGCGCCTCCGCCAGAACCCGAGGGACCCGGACGCCCTGTTCGTGAAGGGCGCGGCCCTCGCGAAGATCGAGGACCTCACGGGCGCGCTGCAGGCCCTGGAGGCGCTCGCAACGGTCGACGACGCGTATCCCGGCCTCTGGGTCCTCAAGGCGAAACTCCATGCGCGCCGCGGGGAGCGGGACAAGGCGCAGGAGGCCCGGCTCCGATCCCAGGAGGTCGAGCGGCGCCAGCTCGCGCGCGAGAAAGAGGCGAGGACGCGGGAACCGCCTCCCCCTAGGGATGCCGTGTTCGAATGCCCGGAGTGCAGCGCCGCCGTCGGCGAGCACGACACGGTCTGCCCGAACTGCGGCGTCGTCTTCGAAGGCGTCGAGGAGCCCCCCGAGCCGAAGCGCGAGGTCCCGCCGCCAACGCCGAAGCCCGAACTGGCGCGTCGCGGATTCACGAACGGCCTCGCCCGAGAGTCGCCGCGCGGCGTCGGCCGGACGAACGGGCTCGTGAATGGCACCCGGGGTCGGACGAACGGACTCGTCAACGGCACGCGCGGGCGCACGAACGGGCTCGTGAACGGGACACGAGGCCGCACGAACGGACTCGTCAACGGCACGCGCGGGCGCACGAACGGGCTCGTGAACGGGACACGAGGCCGCACGAACGGACTCGTCAACGGCACGCGCGGGCGCACGAACGGCGTCACGAACGGGCTCGTGAACGGCCTTCGCTCCCTGCGCGCGGGGATGACGAACGGTCTAACGAACGGCTCCGGCTTCACGAACGGCCTCGGGTCGCAGCGCTACGCGCGCGAGCTCCGGAGGAACCGGTGGAAGCTTTTCCTGATCCCGGCGGTGTTCGCCGCACTTGTGGCGGCTCCGCTCCTCAACGGGGAGCTCGGCGGGCCCGGCGGACCGGTAATCGATGGGTCGTTCGAGGATTGGGCCGGCGTCCCCTCGATCCCCCTCGCTCCGACCGCGAACAACACGAACGTCGCGCTCACACGCGTCGCGTTCTCGGACGCGACGAGCCGCCTCTCCCTCCTCGTCGAGGTTCAAGGGCAGATGCTCGCGGGCGGCCCCGCGCCGTCGTTCCCGTCGGACGTGATCATCGTCTTCGTCGACAGTGACCGCAGCGCCGCGACCGGCTATCCGATCCGAGGGCTCGGCGCGGACCGCCTGCTCGAGGTCTCCGGCCATGGCGGCACCGTCGTCCGCGCGACCCTGTACCGGTTCTCCCTCTCGGTCCCGGACCGGCGCGACTGGCGGGGGTGGACGGACTCCGCGCCGATCGCCGCGGCGGCCGGGGGGAACCGCCTCGAGATGGCGGTGGACTGGCTCCTCCTCGCGGACACGCCGGGCGCGCCCCTCTTCCTCGTGGGGTCCCTCGGCTGGAACGGGGCCACGGACCTCGCGGACCTGACCGTCTCCCCCGGCGCAGCGCACGTCCGCATCGTCCAGCGCCACTCCCAGCCCGCGGTCCTGACCGGCGCGAACGTCCCGCTCCTCACGCTGGAGCTGACCGCGGTCGACGTCTCGGCGGCGGTCGCGGGCCTCACGGTGGATCTCGTCGGCACAGCGCCCCTCTCTGCGGTCAGCCTCCTGCAGGTCCTCGACGGGACCGGCACGCCGCTCGCGCAGCGCGTGCCCGTCGGGGCCTCCGTCGCGTTCGCGTTCCCCGCCGTCACGCTGGCGCCGGGCGTCCCGCAGACGTGGACAATCGTGGCGTCCGTGTCGGGATCGTCCGGGCAGACCCTCGGGGCGGAACTGCCGGAACCAAGCGCGGTCCAGGCCGGGAGTGCCGCAGTCACGCTCTCGACGATCTCGTCCGGAGACCGGCTCGGGTACCTGGGTCAGACCCCTGCGAGCCCCATCGTGGACGGCGCCTTCGCGGAATGGACGGGCGACTTCTCCGACGGGGCGGGGGAGGCGACGATCTTCGGGAACCCGTCGATCGACCTCACCCGATTCGGCGCCATCCCCGGCGCGGCGAACCTCACGTTCCACGTGTCCGTGCGAGGTCCCGCCTTCGCGGGCACCGTGCTCACGACGCAGCCCCCCACGACCGTGGTCCCGGGCCCAGGCGCCCCCGACCGCGATCGCGACACGGTCCCGGACGACGGGTCGGACCTCTTCCCCGACGACTTCGACAACGACGGCACGCCGGACGCACAGGAAGGCGGGGACCACGACAGCGACGGCATCACGGACTACCCGTTCGGGGGCCCGGACTACTGGCTGAACACGACGATCCCCGGGTCGTTCGTGCCCCCCTACGCGGGACGGAACGTGAGTGTGTACGTGGGGCCGACGTACCTCCCCCCTGTGATCGGGGAGGACCGTGTGCGCCTGTTCGTGGACGCGGACAACGTGTCCGCCACGGGATACTACATCCAGGGAATCGGCGCAGACTATCTCATCCAGATCACGGGCCGAGACGGGGTTGTCGCGGCCGCGAACCTCTCCGCGCACTCCGGTGGGAACCCCTGGACGTGGGACTGGACGTGGCGGTCCGACCTGACGCTCGCGACCGGTCTCACGGAGTTCGAGGCTCGGGCGGACCTCACCGCCCTCGTGCCCGACCCCGCCTACTTCCTCGAGGTCTCGGACTGGCGGGGGGGGACCGACACGGTCGGCGTGGGCACCCGCGGGATGACGCGGTCCGCCCTCCTGTTCGACGGGCCGAGCGTCTCCTTCGTTCCGACGTCCGGAGGCGCGTTCGCGTACCAGACGACCGGTGCGGACCTCGAGGCCTACGCGCGTGCGGCTCGCGGGCCGGATCCCGAGCTCGTCCTCCGCTACGGCAGCCTCTTCCTCGGATGGCGCACGACGGGCCTCCTCGGGGTCGCCGACGACGGGGAGGCGCTCGTGGGCACGCCTGTGCGAGCGGTGGGTCGGAATCTCGCGATTGGCGGGTTGCCTGGGGCCTGGGAGGCGTACGAGGCTTCGGACAGCCGCGTGAAGCACAACGTGTGGATCGCCTCCGCGCCTGACCGCGCGGCGGACGTTGTGGGAATTGAGGGCGTGCTCACGGTACCCGACCAAGCGGTCGTCCTGGTCGACGGACAGCCGGTGAACGAATCGTTCGCGACGCCCGGTGACATCGTCATCGTCTACGACGGCTATGCGGTCCGGCTCGATGCGCCGTTCGCCTACGAGTCCGCCCGACCGGAGTCCCGCGTGACCGGACAGTACCGGGGCACGAGGGACGGAACGTCGATCCGCCTAGCCATGGAGGTCCCCGCCGCGTGGATGCGGGAGCCCTCCCGGTCCTACCCCATCGTACTCGATCCGACGGCCACGGGAATCGTCGACACGTCCTCCTCGTCGACGCCGACTGGCGGCCCGCACCAGAGGAATGTCTTCCACGACGGGACGTACTTCTGGGCGTTCTTCTACGACGGCACGACGATCCAGTACGAGCCCAGCTCCGACGGGCTCTCGTGGGTGAACGCGAAGACGGCGGCGTTCACGACGACGAACGTCGTGAAGGTCTCCACCTGGTTCCACGCGAGCGGCAGCATCGTGTACATTGCCGGGGCCGTCGGCTCGGACAAGGACGTGCGCGTTCGCCGGGGGACGATCAGCGGGACGACGATCACGTGGGGCAGCGAGGTCCTCGTGACGCTCTCCGGCGCGAACAACCCACTGTCCCCGTTCATCATGCGCGACGCGAGCGGATACATCTGGGCCGCCTCGAACGACAAGGAAGGCAACGGCCAGTTCACCTTCGCGGTCGCTCGGTCCACGAACACCGACGATGTCTCCGCGTGGGGCGCTCGGACGACACTGATGACGAGCATTGCGAACGACTTCGTCCAGGGCGTCGTCCTGCCCCTCAGCTCGGGCGACGCCTACGCGGTCTGGTACGCGGACGGCACGATCTACGGCAAGCGGTACACGGCCTCGAACACGACGTGGTGGACGAACGGGGACACGATTGACACGACGACCGCCGGCGTACTGACGAAAGCCCCCTCGGCGGTCGTCGACGGCTCCTTCTACATCCATCTCGTCTACGTCGACAGCTCGGGCGCGGTGAAGTACCGCCAGCGGACGACGTCGTGGGGGTCCGCGACGACCCTCGACGCCTCGAGTGGGAACACGTATGCCACAATCTCGCGGGACAGCGGGACCGGAGACCTCTACGTCTTTTACGTCTCGAGCACCAACCAGATCAAGGCTCAGAGGTACAGTGGATCGTGGAGCGCCGTCACCCTCGAGACGAACACGAAGGCGAAGTCGTCCCTGACATCGGTGTACTCTGGGAGCTCCACGACATCGATCGGATGGGCGTGGGGGCAAGGCTCCGCGTCCCCATACGACGCGAAGTTCTCCGTGCTGAGCACGACCCTCACGAGCCGGACGATCGACACCTCCACGGACAGCAGTCCCGTGAGCTTCAACCACCAGCGAAAGGTGTTCCACGACAACGCAGGACATTTCTGGGCCTTCTATTTCGATGGCTCGAACACCGTCTACACGTGGAGCGTGGACGGGGTAACATGGGAGAACACCGTGAGCCAGGCGTTCACTACGACAGGCGTGGACAACCCGTCCGTCTGGTTCCACGACACGGGGAGCACGAAGATCGTGTACGCCGTGGGGGACTCCTCGTCCAACGACGCGACCCTGAACGTCCGACGCGGGACGATCAGCGGGACGACGATTACCTGGGGCACGGAGGCGACTGCGACCATCGGCACACAGAACCTGGCCAGCAAGGTCACGTTCATCACCCGGGACTCGAGCGGGTACCTTTGGATCGTGACGAACAAGAAGTCGTCGCCGAGCACCTACAACGTCGGCGTCATCCGTTCCACGAGCACGGACGACGTGTCCTCCTGGGGATCCGTGACGGACCTCTTGACGGCCGCGATCTCGGGCAGCCAAGTGTATCCCCTCATCGTCCCGCTCTCGAGCGGGAACGTGTATGCCCTTTGGTACGCCGACGGTGCCATCGATGGAAAGTTGTACTCGGGCAGCTGGGGAAGCCTGGAGACGATCGCGACGACGACCGCGGGCGTATCGACGAAGATCCCGAGCGCCGTCGTCGATGGCTCCGGCAACATCGAACTTGCATACATCAACAGCACGGGAGCGGTCCTGCACAAGCAGCGGACCTCTTCCTGGGGCTCCGCGACCACGGTCGACTCCGGGACCGGGAGCACGAGCCCGACGATTACCCGGCACTCGGGGACCGGGGACCTCTACGTGTTCTACCTCCTGAGCACGTACCAGATCAAGGGTCGGACGTACAGCGGCTCGTGGAGCGACATCTCGGGGATCGACACATCCACGATCACCAAGGTATACATCACGTCTCCGTACACGATTACCGCGGCGTGGAAGGTTTCGTGGCTGTGGGGCCAGGGGGGCAGCTCGCCCTACGAAGTAAAGATCGCCCGGCTCCCGGAGTTCGAGGATATCGTCGTCCCGATCGCCGCGATGGCGGGCCTAGTGTTCGGCCTCCGCGCTTGGCGGCGTCGGCGGGGGGAGCGGCGCGCATGAAGGAAGACACGCAGACGAAACTCGAGTACATCGACGGGCTCATGTCCTCCCTCCGTTCCGATCCGAGGCACGAGGAGCTGTGGGCCCACGTGGCCGACGTCCTCCTCGAGGCGGGTCAGTTCGAGAAGGCCGTCCGCGCCTACGACATGGCGCTCCAGCTCGACCCGAAGCTCCACCGTGCTCAGATCGGCCTCACAGTCGCTTTGGACCTCTGCGACGAGGATCTCTCCGGCCGCGAGCCGCCGAAGATGCGGAGCACGGTGTGGGAAGTCATCCAAGTCCTCGAGACCCTCGTCCGCGGGCTCAAGGAGGGGCGTCGAGCGTTGTTCGTCGATGTCCAGGCGCTCCGCCTCCAGAAGGCGACCGCCCGTAGGTTGGCCCAGGACCCCGACGATCCGGACGCCCTTTTCCTCCGAAGTGCGATGCTCGCGAAGCAGGGCGCGTTCGAGGAGGCGATCCGTGTCCTCGACCGGCTCCACGGGCGCGGCGTCGAGTACCCCGGCGCGCGGGAGTTTCGCGAGCAGCTTCGGGAACTCATGAAGGCCTCCGCACCCCGGACCGCCGCGAAGCCCAAGCTGAAGAAGTAGAGGGTGTCCCTCGACCGTAACGGTGCGAGTCACGGCCACGCGTCGCGCTCTCGTCGCACTTGACCCGACCGAGGGATTGTCGGACGCCGGGGTTGTCCTCTGCTCATGGAACCCCGTCACGGGGCACTCGCACAGGGACCCACTTCGCGACGCCCGTTTCGCCTCGGTCTTGCATCGCGGTTCACGGATCGCCGCGACCTTCGTCCGAGGCCCGTGAACAAGGGACCGGGATGCCATAAAGGTTGGCACGGAGGACGCGGTGGCCATGCGGCGAGGGTTTATCGCATCCCCGTGGTTACGCGCACCGTCGATGGCGGAGGAGACGAAGACCGCGCTCGCCGCCCTGTTCCGGATGCGCGGCCAGGACACGATCTCGGAGACGGAGTTCGTCCACGAGACCTCGTACAAGCTGCGGTGGTTCACGCCGAAGGAGGCGCAGCGCCTGCTGCAGACCGGGTTGGACCGCGGCCTCCTCCGCGGGACCGCGGGGAGCGTCCAGGCCGCGTTCGACGTCGACGCGGTCGAGGTCCCCATGGACTACCGCCCCGGACCCGAAGCGCTCGCGCCGCCGAAGCCGCGCGACCTGTTCTCCGCGATGCTCGGCCGGATCGAGGCGGCGACCGGGATGGACCGCCCGTCCGTCGTCGCTCGGATCAACCAGGTTCAGGAGCGGCTCGGGATCGACGCGGAGGTCGCTGCCGCCCACGTCGCCCGCTCCTCGGGGGCGGACGTCGCCGACCTCCTCCCCGAGGTCGAAGCGGAGGTCCTACGGCGCGCCCGGTGACGGCGGCTCGCCGGACTCCTCGTCCCGGACTTCTTCAATCTCGCGGCGACGGTGCAGGAATCCGTACCCTGGCTTCATGAGGTACTCCCACGCGACGAACGCGACGAGGAGGAACCCGAGGGAGCACGCGGCCGCGACGGGGTCGGACAGCCCGAGGGTCTGGAGGCCCGAGAAGGCGCCCAAGACGAGGATGATGAAGATCACGACGACGACGCCGAGGAGCGCCCAGAACAGCTTGTTCTTCATTCCTCGCCGTCCAGGTCGATCAGGTCGCCGAGCGTGAGCGATTCGCGCGACCCGGTCGCCTTGCGCGTCGTCGGGACGGGGACCTTCTCCCTTAGCGTGATGTTCAGCGCGCGCTCCAGGCGCCGGCTCAGGTTGTCGTTCGGAACCATCGCGCCGGACTCGATCTTCGCGATCACGGTCACCCGCTCGTTCACCTTCGCGCCGAGGTCCGTCTGCTTCCAGCCGAGCGCCTCGCGCGCCCGTCGAATCCGCTCCGCGTAGTCGAGCGCGAGATCCTCTTCACCGGCCTGCGCATACACGTCCCGCTCGCTCAGGCGGCGCTTCCGGGCTTCGAGCCGTTTCGCGACGAGCGGCGGTGCGGCCTTCCGACCCGGGGGCGGCGCGCCGACCTCCGTCCCGAACCGAGCGCAGTTCGAGCATGCCGCCAGGACCGTGCCCTCGACGCTCACCGTCTTCGTGCGCGGCACCTCCGCACCGCACAGCTCGCAGAGCATGGCCGCTCCACGATGGAGAGCGGGGCAGACTATAAGGGGCTTCCTGTCCTGGCGTGAGCGACATCCGCAGGGAGGGGGAAGAACGGCCGGACCGTTTTTCCCTCGAAAGGGCTCCGCCTGATTTCCACACCGAAATGCTCAAGAAGAAGCCCCCGGTATATCATAGGTCGCCAGTCGGGCGCTCGGTGTTCCCCGGATGGACGAAGACCAGATTCGCGAATTTCATGAGAAGATGTCGGAGCGCATCGCGGTTCTCGAGGAGCGCAACGACAAGCTCTCGGAGACGTCCCGTCGGATTGACGGCGAGCGGAAGTTCGTGGAGGCCGAGCTGCTCCGGCTCCAGAAGGAAGTCAAGCGACTGAAGGCGGAGCTTGACCGGCTCAAGGCCCCGCCTCTGATCATCGGGAACGTCCGCGACATCCTCGCCGACGGTCGCGTCGTCGTCAAGTCATCCACAGGCCCGGACTTCATCGTGAACGCGGCGGACTACATCGCGAAGGAGAACCTCCAGCCGGGCGCGCGCGTCGCGCTGAACAAGCAGACGCTCGCGGTCATGGGCGTCCTCCCGCCGAGCCTCGATCCGATCGTGACGGGCGCGGAGATCATCGAGAAACCGGCCGTCAGCTACGGGGAGATCGGCGGCCTCGAGGACCAGATCCGGGAGGTGAAGGAGACGGTCGAGGACCCGCTCCTGAAGCCGGACCTCTTCCGAAAGGTGGGCATCGACCCACCGAAGGGCGTCCTCCTCGTCGGCGCCCCGGGCACCGGCAAGACGCTCCTCGCGAAGGCAGTCGCGAACAGGACGAATGCGACGTTCATCCGCCTCGTCGGCTCCGAGCTCGTGCAGAAGTACATCGGGGAAGGGGCGCGGCTCGTCCGGGAGCTCTTCCAGCTCGCCCGCGAGAAGGCACCGGCAATCGTGTTCCTCGACGAACTCGATGCGATCGGCGCGAAGCGGCTCGACGTCGCGACGAGCGGGGACCGCGAGGTGCAGCGCACGCTGATGCAACTCCTCGCAGAACTCGACGGGTTCAACCCGATCGGGGACGTGAAGATCATCGGCGCGACGAACCGGCCGGACATCCTTGACGAGGCGCTCCTGCGCCCTGGAAGGTTCGACCGGATCATCGAGATCCCGCTCCCCACGTACGAGGCGCGCCTCCAGATTTTCAAGATCCACACGCACCGGATGTCCATCGCGCCGGACGTCGATTTCGAGGCGTTGGCGGCCCACTCGGAGGCTTCGACGGGCGCGGACATCAAGGCCGTCTGCACGGAGTCCGGGATGTTCGCAATCCGCGAGGACCGGGACGTCGTCACGCTCGGGGACTTCGAGCGCGCAATCGAGAAGGTCCGCGGCCAGACCGTCGGGAAGACCTCCTCGGCCGAGGGCATGTACGCGTAGTCACGCGTCCTTGCTTCTCACGCCTTCCTTCGCCCGCTTCACGAGGAGACGTGCCTGTTTGGCGGAGAGGTTCGTCTTCGCCGCGAGGTCGTTCGGATCGGAGTTCGCGAGCTCGTCGAGCGTTCGGATTCCCGACTTCTCTAGCTCGCGGACGCGGGTCCGGGTCACGCCGGGGAGCGCCAGGACTTCGCGACTCACGCGACCGCCCCGACCGCCTCGACGCGGGCGCCGGACGTACCACACGGCTGCAATCACCCCGAGGGTGACACCCACCCCCGCCCCGATCCAGAGCAGCAGATTCGGGCACGTGCTCTTCCCGCCGAGGACCGAGAGGTCCACGGTCTTCTGCCCCCACCCCTCGGGGTTCACGGCGTTCGGGTCCGCGGTCGTCGTCTCCGCCGCATCCGTGCCCTCGACGACCACGAGGATCGTATCGCCGACATTGTTGTTCACGGGCTCCACCACGGCGCTGTGCAGGTGGAGCTGAACGATGTACCGCCCCGCCCCGTCCGTCACGCCCGTCCGGTTCGTGTCCAGGGAGCTCGGCGCGTCGATGTCGGAGACCCGGACCGTGAGGCCGCACAGCGGTTGGCCCAGCTCGTCCGTCACCGTGCCCACGAGGTAGTAGCGGTGGTCCGGCTCGTGCTCCGCGCGCACGGCCGGTGCTGCGGACACGGCGGCGAGGAGCGCGCCCGCCAGGACGAACAGGGCGAGCGCGAGATGCCGGGGAGTCATGGGTCCTACAGGATTTGTGGGCACTCCATAAAGCTTTTCCAGACCCTGACTCCGGGGAACGCCCTCGACCGCAACGGTTATTACCGAATCCCTCTTGGGTTCCGTCCACATGGTCCGGGACCGGCACGGCATGGGTTGGCTCGGGTGGATCGTCACCCTCCTCGTCGTGACGGGTGTCTTCTGGGGCGCGTACTTCGCGTGGCTAGCGCCGAAGCTGCCGGCTCCGTACACGCCGCCGGTCGCGGAATCCGGGGACTACGTGGAGGTGGACTACCGGGGCTGGTTCCCGGACACGGGCCGGACCTTCGACACGTCGATTCAGTCCGTCGCGAAAGACAACGCGTCCTTCCAAAAGGCGGCGTCCTTCACGTACCGCACGGGGGCGTCCGCGTACACGCCGCTCGGGTTCGTCGTGGACTGCGAGGGCACCGCGGGGTGCCCGATCGAGGGCTTCCAGTCCGCCGTGATGGGGCTCCGGGTCGGGGAGACGACGACCGTCTTCCTCCCGCCGAATCAGGCGTACGGCCCCGCGGACCCCACGAAGATCCGCGTCCGCCCCCTCATGGAGGGGATCGTGGCGACGGAGACGCTGAACACGACGGAGTTCCAGGAGCGGTACACCCTCACGCCCGAGGACGGCACGATCGTCTTCGACGCCGTGTGGGGTTGGAACGTCACGGTCCGCGTGTCCGGGGACCTCGTCACCGTACGCCACAGCCCGATCTTCGGCCAGACGTACACGATCGCCCGAAAGTGGCAAGCGCAGGTCGTCGGGTTCGACGACGCCGCGAACGAGGGGCGCGGGCAAATCATGCTCCGGCACCTGCTCACGCCCGCGGACGTCAAGGACTGGGTCGCGACGGACCGCGAGGGGAACTTCATCGTCGTCGCGCTCGACCCCGGCGCGGGCACGTTCACGGTCGACTACAACAACGAGGTCGTGGGCCAGACCCTCGCGTTCCAGATCACGGTGACGACCCTGCGGAAGCCCTCCCCCTAGGTGCGCCATGGGGCTGGGGGACTGGATCGGTTCGACCCTCGCGTTCCTCGGGCCGACGGGGCTCCTCGTGGCGATGTTCTTCATCTTCTTCGTCGACGCCGTCGTCTTCCCCGCCCTCCCCGAGCTGTTCGTCGTCCTGTTCTACTTCCAGCTCGTGGACGGATGGGGCTGGGCGCCCGTCGCCGCGGGGGCCTCGCTCCTTGCGCTCGCGGTCCTCGGGGACGTGAGCGGGAACGCGAGCCTGTACACGGTCGTGCGATGGTTCCACCGGCGGGGGAAGGTCCCGAAGCGGCTCGCGCACGCGATGCAGCGGTGGACGAAGTTCCTCGTGACGAGCGACGAGCGGATCCTGCTTGTGAACCGCGTCGCGCCCGCGGTCCCCTTCACGGGCGCCTTCATCGC
>Ga0209751_10001034_pt1 | contig 29136 bp, 26 predicted proteins | sample RifCSP13_1_FD_184019 | JGI IMG/M metagenome (GOLD analysis project Ga0209751, IMG submission 184019) | Soil microbial communities from Rifle, Colorado - Rifle CSP2_sed 13_1 (SPAdes) (version 2) | ecosystem: Environmental > Terrestrial > Deep subsurface > Rock core/Sediment | place: Rifle...
TGGCCGCTCCCTGCGAAAAAGCCTCTCCGTATCCGCATCGCGGAAGGACTTGATCATCCTGGCAAATATTAGCGTATCACGCTAATAGCGTCAAGTGCCAAGAGGGTGTCACCGGGGGGTCAGTACCGGGGACTATTTGGCGGGGGAATTGGCGATGATCGGTTCTGTCCTCCACGGACGACCACGCCCTAGAGTGTGGTGCCCGGCCCGCATGCGGTGGGTGCCCGGCTACCCCGGTTACGGACTCTTTCCTATTGACAAGCGCAATACATCTTGATAAAAAGTAGGTTCCGGCAACCCGCCAGAATCAACACAATCACAAGGGGGGAACGATGATCAAGAGGTTCGGCTTCATTCTCGCTGCTGTCCTGTTTGTGCTGTGCTTAAGCGGAGTTGTGTCGCTCGTCGCCGCCCAAGCCCAATATGGCACCGCGGCCGAGGCCAAGGCCATGCTGGAGAAGGCGGCGGCCGCGGTCAAGGCGGACAAGGCCAAGGCCCTCGGCATGTTTGCCAAGGGCGAAGGGGGGTTCAAGGATAGGGATCTATATCCCTTCTGCGGCGGTGCCGACGGCAATTTCACCGCCCATCCGACACTCACCGGCAAGAGCCTCAAGGACCTGAAGGACAAGGCCGGCAAGGCCCTTGGCGCGGAGATGTACAAGGTCGCCACGGAGGGCAAGGTCAGCGAGGTCTCCTACATGTGGCCGCGGCCCGGCGGCACCGATCCGGTTCAGAAGGTTAGCTTCGTGACCAAGGTCGGGGACCAGGTCTGCGCGGTCGGCTATTACAAGTAACTTCCTTTTGGGAACAACAAAGGCCCCGGGTTGCTTGACCCGGGGCCTTTGTTTTCCGTTAGATTCGACTATTTGCTGGTCCGTGGGGCCGATTGCCGCGTGTCGCGCCGGTCTTGCCGAATCTCGCGCCGATCACCGCGTATTTCTCGCCGGTCGTCCCGGATTTCCCTTCGGTCCTCCCGGAGCTCCCCACGGTCCTCTCTGATCTCCTCGCGAGAGGCCCCTTCGCGGATGTCCTCGCGCAGTTCCTGTCTATCTTCCCGTCGCTCCCGCCGGTCCTCCCGGAGCTCTTTCCGATCCTTGGCGATCTCCCTGGCCTCGTCGCGAAGCCGCGGGTGCTCTGCGAGGAACTTGGCCGCGCCTGGATGGTTCAGCATGAAGTGGGCGGCCCGGGGATGCTTGGCCAGCCGTTCGGCCATCCCGGGATGATCCTTCAGGAACTCAGCCAGGCGGGGATGTTTGGCCAGCCACTCCGCTGACTCTGGATGGTTGGCCAGCCGGTGGGCGAGTCCCGGATGGTTCTTCAAGAACTGGGCGCATCGGGGATGCCTTGCCAGGAACATGGCCGCTCGGGGATGCTCGGCGAGTTTCTCCGCCAGTCCCGGGTGCTTTTCCAGAAACTGTTCAAGCCGGGGATGCTTGGCGACCCATTCGGCGAGCCGCGGATTTCGGGCCACATTGTCCGGTGTGACGTCCGCCTCGGTGAAATTCCCGGGCACCGCTGGCTTTGCTGGTGTGGCTCCGCCCCCTGGCGCTCCGGGCTCAGCGGGGGTCGCGGGCTGCGTTCCGCTCGGCGTAACCTGCGGGGGTTGCTGCTGCGCCCAGGCTGCCGGCAGGCTCAGGACGAGCTGTACGCCGGCCAGAAACGCTACCGTGGTGAAGAGCCTTTTCCTTTGCATCTCGTTTTCCTCCTTTAGGGTTACACCCGGATGGTCACCATCCGGCTATTCATCCCTTTAGACGGGGGGGGTGGCGAAATGTTAAAAGCGGGACCCCGCCTGCAAGGTGTCTCCCCTTTCATCCCTGGCTGTCCGCCCGGTTACTGGCAGGGTAAACGCAAAGGTGCTGCCGCTCCCCTCCCCATCCGATTCGACCCAGATCCGCCCCCCCTGCATCTCGACCAGGCGCAGGCTGATGACGAGTCCCAGCCCTGTCCCCTCGGGGGGCGTCCCCGGCGGCACCTCGAGGCGGAGGAAAGGTTGGAAGAGCCGCGCCTGGTCCTCCGGGCGGATCCCGATGCCCGTGTCCTGGACGCGGATTTCCACGAACGTTCCGGATTGTTCAGGGTCCATGGTGGATGGGTCAGGGCTCGCCGCAGCCCGTGAACGCTGAACGAGTTTGGCAGAGACCGTGACGCGGCCCCCGCCCGGCGTGAACTTGACGGCGTTGGACAGCAGGTTAACCAGAATCTGGCTGACGCGGTGGGGATCGGCGTCCACGAACGGCAGCGGGTCCGGCAGGCACGACTCCACCCGCACGCGCCCCTTTTCGGCCTGGTCCCCGATCATCGCGATGGCCTCGGCGATGAGGGGACCGATGTGCACCGGCTGTCTGTGCATCTCGAGCCGGCCCGCTTCGACCTTGGAGAGATCCAAGAGATCGCCGATGAGTTGATGCAGTTGGTGGCCGGCTTTGTGGATGTTCTGCACCTGCCGGGCCTGCTTTTCCGTCAGGGGGCCGAAGTGCTGATCCCGGAGGACTTCCGCGAAGCCGACGATGGTGTTGAGGGGGACCCGCAGTTCGTGGCTGACATTGGCGAGAAAGGTAGACTTCTGCTGCGAGGCCTCCTCTGCGCGCGCCAGGGCCTGCTCGAGGCTGATATTGGCGACCCCAAGCTCTCGGGTCCGCTCCTCCACGGTGCGCTCCAACGATACGGCGTACGACTTCACCTCGGCGTACAGCCGGGCGTTATCGATGGCGGTGGCCGCGTGGGCCGCGATGGCGGAGAGGAGGTTGAGATCGTCCTGGTCAAACGGGCGGTCGGCGGGACCGTTCAGGACCTGGATGACCCCGATGACCTTGTCGCGGGTCTTGAGGGGGACACAGAGGGCGGACTTGGTGGTGAAGCCGGTATGGTAGTCGATCCCCTGGTAGAACCGGTTATCCTGGCGGACGTCCGGGACGATGAGCGGGAGGCCGTGCTGGAAGACCCAGCCGGCGATGCCCGTCCCCACCTTCAGTCGCCGGCCCTGGACCGCCTGCCCATGCTCCCCCAACCCGATCCGAAACACTAGTTCATCCCGCTCGTCCTCCTTCAAGAGGAGCGAGCTGGCCTCCACGCCCATGAGGGTTTGGATACGCTCCATGATGCGCGCGAAGAGGAGGTCGAGGTCCAGGGTGGCCGTGAGGAGCGCCGCGACCTCGTTGAGGGCGGTAAGCTCTCGGATCCGTCGGTAGAGCGGGGTGACGTCGCGGATCAGGAGGAGCTGGCCGCCCGCCGGTCCGGCCTCGATGAGATTGGTAATGGTGAGGTGAAAGGTGCGGTCCCGATAGGCATAGACGAACCGCTCGGTGGTCAGCCGCTCCTGGGCAGCGACGGTTTTCAGGGCCAGCAGCAAAGGGTCGCTCTCGCGGGCGTCCAAGACGGCGGCGAGGGGCGTCCCCACCAGATTCCGCTCGGAAGACCGCAGGAGGGAGGCACCGGCCGGATTCGCGTAGAGGATACGGTGGGAGGGATCGAGAAAGAGGATTCCTTCTCCGAGGTTCTGAAAGAGGGCGTTGAAGTGCGCCGACTGGGCAAGCAGTTCGGTGATGATCCTGCGGGGCTCGAGCTCGCCGAGGCCGAGAATCTGCTGGGCCCACGCGTCGGAGGCGGTGCCGCTGTCGAAGGATTGCAGGACGAGCAACAGATCGTCGAAGGTCGCATTGAAATCCCGCTTGGCGACGTACGCGTCGGCCTGCACGTACTTCAGCCACGCCGCGGACTCCGGGGCCGTCCCGGTGAGGATGATGACCCGAACGGACCGCAGGTTGGGATCCTCTCGGAGGTGCTGGCAGACCTCGATCCCGTCGACCTTCGGCATGACGAGGTCGAGGATCACATAATCGGGAAGCTCCCGGCGGACGACATCGAGGGCTTCCATCCCGTCGAATGCCGTCACGACCTTGTAGGCCCTCGCCTTCAGGGCCTCTCGCAAGAGCCCCACGAGGAGCTGGTCGTCATCGGCGACGAGAACCTTCCGCGACACTTCCGGATCCTCCGAAGGCTGGCGCGTACGTGGTGGCACGGCCTCGATCGCCCGCGTGCATTCGTCGAAGGGCACCGCAGCCGCAGAAAGGCCTGTTTCCTGTGAGTTAAAGGGAAGTGCAAGGGGCGTGCCGGAGGAGTGAAGCGGGAAAGAGCCTCAGCGGCCCTCTGCCGCCATCAACAACCGGCGGAGTTCCATGAAGAACGCGAGGGCCTCCTCCGTCCGATAGTCGGGGTAGGTCCAGGGGAGGGGTTGGTACGTCCCGTGCTGGTATGTGAGATGCAGATCGCCGAAGATTCCCTGATCCAAATAGACCCGGTGGGCATAGTCCTTTGTGCTGGCGAGGACGATCTTCGCCGGGGTGAGATAGCCCGGGTCGAGGTTGACCCTGCGCCTGGCGGCTCGCTCTCCGGGGATGCTCAACTCGCGTTCGATCCGTATGGTCCGATGCTTGATCTCGGGCAGCGCGCCCTGGGGAACCAGCGTCGCGGCGGCGACGAAGCACCGGAAGAGGTGGGACCCCATCTCGGCACGGTAATACTCGGTACACGTGAACGGAAAGGGGCGGGCCTTCAGGTCAACAGGGCCGAAAGTGCGGCTCAGCGAAGCCTCGGCTTCCCCGAGAAGGCTCTCCGGCGCCAGAATGGCGATAAAGAGTCTGGCTTTTCGAGGGTCGTCAGCCCCTTTCACCAGCCCTCCTCCTCGGTTCGACAGGGGCAAGTATACTCCATGGCGGACCCTCGCGCAATTTATGTCGCCTTGACAAGGCGTTACGCGTGTGTTATTCATACGGGACATGAAGGTTTTTGGATGCGGAGAACGGACCGTGATGCCTAAGCCATGCGCCATGCTTGTCGCAGGTGTCGCCATGCTCCTCGTGGCCCGGTCCGCCTGGGCGGGGGAGATCGAGGTCTTGTACGAGGGACAGTGGAAGGCGCTCAAGACGGAGCTCCACAACGGCCGCGAGTATGTGGCGCTTCCCGAGATCGCGAAAGTGACCGGGGGTGAAGTACTGCGGGACGGACTCCGAGTCAAAGGAGTGACGTTCCGTCTGGTGGAGGACGAGGCGGGGGTCGTCGTCGGCGAGACGACCTTTCTCCTCTCCGCGCCCCCCGTGAAGCAGCGCGGGACCTTCTGGGTGCCCGTCGAGTTTGTCGTGCGGGCGCTGGAGGTGCGCTTCGGCGAAGGACGCGTCTACTGGAACAAATCTGCCCGGGTCGTCTGGATAGGCAAGGAGCGGTACAACCTGCGGCTGCTCAGGAACCACGCCTATCCCGATTACACCCGCATCGTGATCGAAGCGCTGGCCCCGCTCAATTTTCGCCTGCAGGAGGACGAGAAGTCGCGGATCAGCCTCCGGATCGAAGGCGGGATTCTCTCGCCCATGCTGTCCGAGGCCATTCGGATCAACGACGGCGTCGTCGGCATGGTGGAGCCGACGCAGGGGCAAGGGGAAGCGGTCTTTCGGATTTATCGGGATGCCTTCGGCGGGATGACCCGGACATTCACCCTGACGAATCCCGATCGGATCGTGGTGGATCTGTATCGCGTCAAGGCCGGGTTCGGGTCGCCCCGCGCCGAGACCGTTCCTTCCCGATCGTCGGCCCGCGCGCCGGCGGCGCCCCCTCCGGCCGCCCCGTCTGAAGCGCTCCGAACCATTGCCATCGATCCGGGCCACGGGGGACGGGATACGGGAGCGGTGGGACCGAATGGCCTCTACGAGAAGGATGTGGCGCTGGACATCGCGCTGAGACTGCGGCGACTCATCCAGGAGCGGCTCGGAATTCGCGTGGTGATGACCCGCACGGAGGACGTGTTTGTCCCCCTCGAAGAACGGACCGCAATCGCCAATCGCGCGAAGGCCGATTTCTTCGTGAGTGTCCATGTGAACGCCGCTCCACGGAGCAGGGCACAGGGATTCGAGACGTACTTCCTCAGCCGGGAGCCCTCGGATAGCGCCGCGAGGTCCTCCGCCATCCGCGAAAACCTGTCGGTCAACCTCGGAGGGCTCAAGCCGCGGGAGGAGGACGCCCTGCGGGCCATCCTCTGGGACATGGCGAATACGCTCTACCTGAAGGAGTCGAGCGAGTTGGCGCAGATCCTCCTCGAGGAGCTCGACAAGATTCTCAAGGTGGACAATCGCGGGGTGAAATCCGCTCCCTTCTTCGTCCTCATGGGTGCCGCCATGCCGGCAGTCCTCCTGGAGGTGGCGTTCATTTCCAACCCCGAGGAAGAGAAGAGGCTCCAGGGCGGACCGTACAAGGAGCGGGTGGCCGAGGCGCTGTACACCGGTGTGGTGCGTTTCAAGGACCGTTACGAGCGACGTCTGGGCCTCACCCCGCCCCCTCCCGCCGGTCGGCTCGTCGGGGCCGCCGAGCGATAGATGATTCCGAACCTCGATCGCAGGCTTCTCGTGGGGCTGGTCCTCCTCGTCGTGGTGGGGGCCCTCGGCTTTCTCGTCGGCCGCGCCTTTTCACCCGGGCCGCCGGGGCCGCAGGACCTGCCGATTTCGGGCGGACATTCCGGCGATGCCGCCACGCGCCGGGTCCGCCTCTACTTCGCCGTTGCCGACGCGGATCGGCTGCAGGAGGAACATCGGACGATTCCCCGGGCAGCTTCCCTGATGGAGGAGGCGAAGCGGACCGTGGCGGAGCTTATCAAGGGGCCGCAGGGCGAGCTGTATGCGACCATCCCGACGGGGGTAAAGCTCCTCCAGCTGTACATCGACGGTCGCGGGACCGCGTACGTGGACTTCAGCCGGGATCTTCAGGCGAATCATCCGGGGGGGACGGACGGCGAGCTGTTAACCATATACTCCATCGTGGACACGCTGTCCGCCAACTTCGAAGAGATCCAACGGGTCAAGATCCTCGTGGAGGGGTCCGAGATTCTCACCCTGGCGGGCCACATCGACACCCGGCGCCCCTTCCGGCCGCGGTATTCGTTTGAGAGGGTGCGTTAGATGCGGGGCGACGGCCGCAGAGACGACGAGATGCGTCCGGTGACGATCACCCGGAAGTATCTGAAGTACGCTGAAGGGTCGGCGTTGATCGACGTGGGGGATACCCGGGTGCTCTGCACCGCCACGGTCGAAGAACGGGTACCCCAATTTCTCAAGGATTCCGGCCAGGGGTGGATTACCGCGGAGTACGGGTTGCTCCCCCGCTCGACGAACACGCGGACCCAGCGGGAGGTCACGGCGGGGCGCGTCAGTGGCCGAACCGCCGAGATTCAAAGGCTCGTCGGACGATCGCTCCGCGGCGTGACCGATCTCAAGCGGCTGGGGGAGCGAACCATCATCATCGACTGTGATGTGATCCAGGCCGACGGGGGGACGCGAGCCGCCGCGGTCACCGGCGGCTTTGTCGCCCTCGGGGAGAGCCTGCAACTTCTCCGGGAGCAAGGGAAAATCAAAGAAGAGCCCCTCCTCGACAGCGTGGCCGCCGTCAGTGTCGGCGCCGTGGAGGGTCGCATCCTCCTGGACCTCTGTTACGCGGAGGACGCCATCGCGGAAGTCGACATAAACGTGGTAATGACCGGGACCGGGAAATTCGTAGAGGTCCAAGGCACGGCCGAAGAGACGCCCTTCACCAAGGAGCAGCTCGACGCCATGTTGGCTGTGGCGGCCCGGGGCATCCGGCAGCTCGTTGAACTGCAGCGGCGGCTGGTCGCGGAGCGGCTTCAAACGGTCAAATTGCCGCTTGACAAGATCTAACCCCCGCGTCTACGATGAAAATTGTCCTGGCGACGCGGAATCCCCACAAGATCCGAGAGATTACGGCAATCTTCGGTGATCTCAAGGTAGAGTGGGTTCCGTACTCTGCTTTGCCGGATGCCCCTGCGCTTCGGGAGGAAGGCTCGAGCCTTCGGGAGAACGCGGCGGCGAAAGCCGCAACCGGAGCCGCCTCCAGCGGACTGGTCGCGCTCGCCGAGGACTCCGCCCTGGAGGTCGATGCGCTCGGCGGGGCTCCGGGGTTGCACTCTTCACGCTTCCTCGGGGAAGGGGCGACGGAGGCCGATCGGATCCAGGAGATCCTCCGGCAACTCCGGACGTACCCCTGGCATGGGCGGACCGCCCGCTTTCGCTGTGTGGTCGCTGTGGCCCGACCGGGAGGTGGAACGGAATTTGCTGAAGGGATTTGTGACGGCTATATCGCGTGGGAGCCTCGGGGGACGGCCGGGTTCGGTTACGACCCCATTTTTTATGTCCCGGAATATGGCAAAACCTTCGGCGAGATCGATCCAGCCCTGAAGAACCGCATCAGTCACCGGGCCAAGGCGCTTGCGGCTTGTCGGGCGATCTTGATGCGGCATATGGACGCGGCGCGACCCTGACGGGGCTGGGGGGAAACGGGGCGTGGCGCAGCCTGGGTGCGCATCCCGCACGGGTGCGGGAGGGTCATCCCGCACCGACTGCGATCAGATTTTGGTCGGGGCGAGGGAGGCATCATCATCGGGGCGTGGCGCAGCCTGGTAGCGCACCTGCCTTGGGCGCAGGGGGTCGGAGGTTCAAATCCTCTCGCCCCGACCACTTCTGAAGGACGGTGCGGGATCGCCCCGACCCACGGCGCAGCGGACAAGAGACTCTCTTGCGCCTGTAGCTCAGCCCGGACAGAGCAACGGCCTCCGGAGCCGTGTGTCAGAGGTTCAAATCCTCTCAGGCGCGCCAAGCCGCCCGAAGAGCGGCGTTCATGGTTTGGAGTTCAGGGTTCGCGGGTACCATCGTCTGATCTGGAGGAATTGTACTTCCGTTTTACCGTGAACCAGGAATCGTGAACTGTGAACGAGCCGCCTCATGCGGCGTGATGGTGAGCGTAGCTCAATGGTTAGAGCACTGGACTGTGGCTCCAGGGGTTGAGGGTTCGAATCCCTCCGTTCACCCCAGAAGAGATAGGACTGAGGACTGAGTGCTGAGGGATGAGTGTGCGGTAAAGCTATGGGTCGGATGCTTCGAAAGGGGATCGGCTTCCTTTCCACTCAGTCCTCAGTCCTCATCACTCGTGGCTCGCGAGTGCGCCCATAGCTCAGGTGGATAGAGCGCCGGACTTCGAATCCGTAGGTCGCAGGTTCGAATCCTGCTGGGCGCGCCAAACGAGGGGCGTTGACGGTAAACGATGAACCAAGGAGGGGGCGCCTGTAGCTCAGGGGATAGAGCAACTGCCTTCTAAGCAGTGGGTCAGAGGTTCGAATCCTCTCAGGCGCGCCAGCCGGCTGCCTTCGACAACCGGCAGTGATTAGTGGCTGGTGACCGGTGGTTGGTGGTTGAATCACCAATCACTAGCCACTATTCACTATTGACCAGTCACTCGCGACGCGCAATGCGCGCGTCGCGTTGGGCCGCTAGCTCAGCCTGGTAGAGCAGCTGACTCTTAATCAGCGGGTCCAAGGTTCAAGTCCTTGGCGGCCCACCAAAGTTGGTTCACGGTGTACGGTTCACAGTTCACGGACGGGAAAGGATAGGGCCGAACTCGATCTCTTGTTATTTCATTCTGTGAACTGTGAACCCTGAACTGTGAACGAGTGTTGAGGCGAGAGTGGCGGAATCGGCAGACGCGTCCCGTTTAGGGCGGGATGGGTAACCCCGTGGGGGTTCAACTCCCCCCTCTCGCACCACGGACGATAGCGCGATGAGAGTCAGTGTCGAAGAGCTCTCACCTTGCAAGCGGGCCCTGACGGTCGAGGTCCCGCCGGATGCGGTCCGTCCCGCCGTCGAGGGGGCATGGCGGAAGCTGGGGCAGCGCGTCGCGCTTCCGGGCTTCCGGCGCGGAAAGGTTCCTCGCGAGATTTTGGAGCGGCGCTTTCACGATGCGATCCGGGAAGAGGTGCTCCACGAGGTGATTCCCACCTCCTACCGACAGGCCGTGGAGCAGTCGCAGCTGAGGCCGGTGGACCCGCCGACGGTGGAGGACGTTTCTTTCGAGCTCGGGGAGCCGCTCCGCTATCGGGCCGTCGTCGAGGTCAAGCCTTCGGTCGACCTGAAAGACTACAAGGGGGCCGCGGTCTCGCGAAAAAAGGTCGAGGTCACCGATAGGGAGGTGGAGGAGCACCTCACGCTGATCCAGGAGCGGGCAGCGGAATATGTCCCCATGGAGGGTTGGCCGGCCCTGGCGGGCGATCGGCTGATCGTCGATGCGCAGGGATTCGTGGGCGGGAAGCCGCGGAAAGATCTTCGGGCGAGAGACCTCACTCTCGAGCTCGGCGCGGGGGCGTTCCTCCCGGGGATCGATGAGCGACTCGTCGGGGCGCAAAAGGGGGATGTCCGCGATGTCCCGGTCACCTTCCCCTCCGATAGCGCGCAGAAGGATCTCCGGGGCAAGGAGGTTCTCTTCCGGGTGACCGTGAAGGAGATCAAGAAGAAGAGGGTCCCGCCCCTCGATGATGCGTTCGCCAAGGCCGTCGCCGAGTGCGAGACGCTGCGGGAGCTCACGGAGAAGGTCCGGGAGGGGATCCTCATGCGGAAGCAGCAGGCGGAGGAGCAGCGCCTCAAATGGGAGGTGGTGGACAAGATCGCGGCCACGCATCCCTTTGAAGTGCCCGAGGGTCTGGTCCGCCGGGAAATGGAGGGGATCCTGCACGAGCTTTCGCACGCGGGTCCGGGTCATCCGCAGCGGGTTGAGGGGGATGTTGCATTCCGGCTGAAGCTGGAGGAGGCGGCGCGGCGCCGGGTGAAGCATGCCTTGATCCTCGAGGCGGTTGCGCGGCAGGAGGGGATCGCGATCGATCCCTCGGAGGTGGACGCCGAGGTTGGGCGATTGGCCTCGATCTTGAATGAGAAGCCGGAGAGATTAAAAGCGGGCTTGAGCCGCGAGGGCCGGATGGAGGCCATGATGGCCGACCTGCTGGAGCGGAAGGTGGTGGATTTCCTCTTCAGTGAGGCGAAGATCCTGGACAACTACGAGATGATTACCATCCCGTAAAGGGAGGACGACCGACCGCTCACGGTCGGGCACAGGAAGGGGGATGGCTGATGTATCTGGTGCCCATGGTAGTGGAGCAGACGAACCGGGGGGAGCGAGCGTACGACATCTTCTCCCGCCTGTTGAAGGACCGGATCATTTTTCTCGGACAACCCATCGACGACGTCGATGCCAACCTGGTTATCGCCCAGATGATCTTTCTGGAGGCGGAGGACCCGGACAAGGATATCCACATGTACATCAACTGTCCGGGGGGTGCGGTGACGGCGGGCCTTGCCATCTACGATACGATGCAGTACATTAAGCCGGATGTGGAGACCATCTGCATGGGGCAGGCCAGCAGCATGGGCGCGCTGCTCCTCGCGGCGGGCAAAAAGGGGAAGCGCTATACTTTGCCCCATGCCCGGATCATGATCCACCAGCCGCTTGGCGGGGTGCACGGGCAGGCGACCGACATCGATATCCAGGCGCGCGAGATTCTCCGGGTGCGCGACGAAGTGAACAGTATCCTCGTCGCGCATACGGGGCAGCCGCTCGAGAAGATTCAAAAAGATACGGACCGGGACTTCTTCATGACCGCCCAGCACGCCAAGGAGTACGGGATCATCGACGAGGTGATCGTCTCCCGGGATGGGGCGAAGCTCCGGCTGGACCTGGCGGCACGCGGGTAAGGGCAACAGGAGGGAGAAGATGGCCAAGCCCATCAAGCAGGGTGGAAAGCTCCAGTGCTCCTTCTGTGGCAAGAGTCAGGATGATGTGCGGAAGCTGATCGCCGGCCCGACCGTATACATTTGCGACGAGTGCATTGAGCTCTGCAACGACATCATCGCCGAGGAGCTGGAGGACGAGCGGGGCAAGGGGCTGGGCCATATTCCCAAGCCGGCGGAGATCAAGGCCATCCTGGACCAGTACGTCATCGGGCAGGAACGGGCCAAGCGGATCCTCTCAGTGGCGGTATACAACCACTACAAGCGCGTCAACGCCCAGGCCCGTCCCGATGACCCGGAGCTGGGCAAATCCAATATTATGCTGGTCGGCCCGACGGGATCAGGGAAGACGCTGCTCGCGCAGACCTTTGCCAAGATTCTCGACGTTCCCTTCACGATCGCGGATGCGACGACGCTCACGGAGGCTGGGTACGTCGGGGAGGACGTGGAAAACATCATCCTGCGCCTGCTCCAGGTGGCCGAATACGACATCGAGCGGGCAGAGCGGGGCATCGTCTACATCGACGAGATCGACAAGATCGCGCGGAAATCGGAGAATCCCTCCATTACCCGCGATGTCTCGGGAGAGGGGGTCCAGCAGGCCCTGTTGAAGATCCTGGAGGGAACGGTCGCCAACGTCCCTCCCCAGGGGGGGCGGAAACATCCCCAGCAAGAGTACCTCCAGGTCGATACGACCAATATCCTCTTCATCTGCGGCGGGGCCTTCGTCGGCTTGGAGAAGATCGTGGAGGAACGGATCGGTCGGAAGGTGATGGGATTCGGGGCCGCCATTCAGGGACGGCGGGAGCGAAAGATCGGGGAGACACTGAGCGAAGTCCTGCCCGAGGATCTCCTCAAGTACGGCCTGATCCCCGAGCTGGTGGGGCGGCTCCCGGTGGTGGCCACGCTTCACGAGCTCGACGAGGTCGCCCTCATTCGCATCCTGGTCGAGCCGAAAAACGCGCTGCTCAAGCAGTACCAGCGGTTCTTCGGGCTCGAAGGGGTGAAGCTGACCTTCACCGACGAGGCGGTGCAGGCCGTGGCACAGGCCGCCGTGCGCCGGGAGTCGGGCGCCCGGGGACTCCGCTCCATCCTCGAGGAGATCATGTTAGACATCATGTACGAGATCCCCTCGCAGACCGGGGTGGCCGAAGTCGTGATCGGTCGGGAGGCGGTCTTGGAGCGGAAGCGTCCACTCCTCCTCTACCACAAGAAGAAGGCCGAATCGGCCTGACGTTCCACAGCGTGTCCCGTTCGCGGAGGCGTGTGATGACCGGAAGGCGAGTGGCGCGAATCGCGACCGTGCTCGTGGTGGTGTGGGCGGGTCTCCTGGGCGCCTGCGCCAAGGACCGCGGCCTGCAGCAGCAAGCCGTGAGCGAGGAGGCCCTCTTCTGGCGGGCCAATTACGAATTCATGCGCGGGCGGTACAAGGAGGCCCGGGACAAGCTGCGACTCTTCGCCTCGCAGTTCCCCGACAGCCCGGCGATTCCCGAAGTCCGCCTCGGCATCGCGCGGACGTTTTTCGAAGAGGAACATTTCGAACAGGCGCGGGTGGAGTACGAGCGATTCCTGACGCTCCATCCACGGCACGAGCGGGCGGACGAGGCGCTCTACTTCATCGGCCTGAGCTATTTCCTCCAGGTCGAGCGGGTGGATCGGGATCAGACGGCGGGCCGGCGGGCCGTCGCCGCCTTTCGCAGACTCGTGACCGAAGTCCCCGATACCGCCTACAAAGACGACGCCAATGCGAAGGTTGTCGTTGCCCGGCGGCGGCTGGCGGCGCAGGAAATCGATGTGGGTCTCTTCTACCTGAAGCGGGACAAGTACACCGGCGCTGCGGGTCGCTTCCAGCGGGTGCTCGATCGGTATCCCGACACAGGTTTGGAGGCCAAGGCCGCCTTTTACCTGGCCGAGGCCTACGCGCGCATGAAGGAACCGGAGAAGGCCGAGGCGATGTACCGGCGCGTCCTGGAGCAGTACCCGGATTCGGCATGGGCGGTGGCGGCGGGGGACCGGCTCGGCATCAAGGTTGTCCTCCAGTCGCGACCGAGCGAGGACCAGAAGGAACCCGAGGAGATGACCGGGGGGATCTGGGGATTATTCAAGGAGTCCTGGGACGAGATCAAGACCACGTTCAAGAATACCCTCAAATCCCCCCCCGAGTAATTTACAGCGGCGCGCCATGGATGCCCGGCAGCTGAAACAACAGATTCAGCAGGCGACGGCCCTATTCCAGGCAGGGCGGTACGACGAAGCGGAGCCCCTGCTGGCGGAGGTCGCCAAGCACACGCCGTTGTACGCCAACATCTACAACATGCTCGGATTCATCTATTCCCAGCGTAACGCGCCGGACAAGGCCGTCGAGGTCTTCCGGCAGGCCCTGAGCATCAACCCTGGGTACACCGAGGCCCGGCTCAACCTCGCCATCACCCTCGCCGACATGGGCGCGTACAGCGATGCGCTCAAGGAGTACGAGCTGGCCAAGGAGCGGGAGGAGGCCAAGGCGCCGATCCTCCCCACGCATGCCCAGTCTCGTCTGGCCAACGCGCATGCCGATCTGGCCAAGGCGTATCAGGAGCTCGGCCTCCATCCGCAGGCGGTGCATGAGTACGAGAAGGCGATCGCCTTGGCCCCCCGTTTTCCGGATCTCCACTGTAATTTGGCCCGCTGTTTCATGGAGGCGGGAGACGGGGATCGGGCACGGGGGGCCCTCGAGCGCGCGCTGGAGATTCATCCGGCCTACGTGGATGCCCTCGTCCAGCTCGGGCTGCTCCATTATCAATCCCGCGAGATGGCCCAGGCCGTCTCCACGTGGGAAAAGGCCTTGGCGGCCGACCCCGCCAACGTCTTGGCCCAGATCTACCTCCGAATGGCGCGGGAGGGGAGCGCGCGCGGCTGAGCCCCCGGCCCATGGCCTCGATTCTCAGTGAGACGCGACAACTCCTGCACGCGCACGGCCTTCGGCCGAGGAAGCGCCTGGGGCAGAGCTTCCTGGTCGATCGCGCCATCCTGCGGAAGATCCTCGATGGGGGGAAAGTCCAACCCGACGATCGGGTCCTGGAGATCGGGGCCGGGGTCGGCACACTGACGCGGGCCTTGGCCGAGCACTGCCGGCGAGTCATTGCGGTCGAGATCGATCCGGGGCTCTTTCAGATCCTCGAGGAGGCTTTCCACGATACGCCGCAGGTGACGCTGGTCCGCGGGGATGCGTTGCTGCTGGATTTCGGCCTCCTCGTGGACCGCGAGGGCCCCTGGAAGGTCATCGCCAATCTGCCGTACTCCGTCGCCACGCCGCTCATGACCCGCCTCCTGCAGGCCAGCCCTCGCTTTTCGCTCTTGTTGCTCATGATGCAGGCAGAGGTGGCGGAACGGCTCATGGCGCCCCCGGGAGGGAAGGCCTACGGATCGCTCACCGTCCTGGCCCAGTACCATGCCGACGTACGGCGGGTGGCCCGCGTCTCGCGCGCGGCCTTTTACCCGAGGCCCCGGGTCGACTCAATGCTGGTGCGGCTTGAGGTGCTTCCGGTTCCCCGGGTCGCCCCCCGGGACCCTGCCCTCTTTTTCGATCTAGTCCGCGCCGCGTTCGGGCACCGTCGCAAGACGCTGAAGAACGCGCTCGTCGAGTGGGGCAAGATCCCGCTGGGGCGGGAGGATCTGCAGGCGATCCTGACGCGCGCGGGGATCGACCCGCGGCGTCGGGGGGAGACCTTGACGCTGACGGAGTTTCAGGTGCTTGCGGATGAGATCCGCTCGGCACTGCAGGGGGTGGCGGCCTAGCTGGCCCTTGCGGGCCATGGTTCACGGTTCAGGGTTCACGGTTCACGGATTGAAACAAGGCGCAAGTCCACAGTCGGCATGGATTTTTTAGCGGACGGCTGATTGCTGACTGCTGACAGCCGGTACCGGAGTGGGGATGTTTCATACGGCGCGTGAAGAGGATATCAAGGCGGGGCGGATCACCGATGTGTATTTCTTGCGGACCCTCGAGATCCTCGCCCACAAGAAGATCGACACCCCCGTCTCGGCAGAGGTGACGCTCAAGGCTTTCCCCGCCGCCTGGACGTGGGGCCTCCTCGCCGGCGTCGAGGAGGTGGCCGCGCTGCTGCAGGGCTTGCCGGTCGATGTGGATGCCTTTCCCGAGGGGATATCCTTTCGCGTGGGGGAGCCGGTCCTCACCATCAGCGGCCCGTATCGGGAGTGGGGACACTATGAGACGGCCCTGTTAGGGCTCCTGTGCCAGGCCTCGGGCATCGCCACCAAGGCGGCCCGGTGCAAGCGGGCGGCGGAGGGGCGCACCGTGATCAGCTTCGGGGCGCGGCGGATGCATCCCGTCCTCGCCCCCATGATCGAGCGGAACGCCTTCATCGGGGGGTGCGACGGCGTGGCGGTGGTGAAATCGGCCGAGCTGATCAAAGAGGAGCCGGTCGGCACGATGCCGCACACCCTGGTCCTCCTCCTGGGAGACACCGTGGAGGCGGCCACAGCCTTCGACGCGATCATCGACCCGCGGGTGAAACGCGTCGTGCTGATCGATACCTTCGCCGATGAGAAGTTCGAAGCCCTCCGCGTGGCCGAGGCGCTCAAGGATCGTCTGTTCGCCCTGCGGCTGGATACCCCCTCCTCGCGCCGGGGCGATATGGTGGAGATCCTCCGCGAGATCCGCTGGGAGCTGGACTACCGGGGATTCTCGGGCGTGAAGCTCTTCGTCTCCGGAGGCCTCGATGAGGCGGAGATCCGCCGGCTGAACCCGGTGGCGGATGCCTACGGGGTCGGCACCGCCATCTCGAATGCGCCGGTGATGAATTTCGCCCTGGACCTTGTCGAGATCGATGGGCGGCCGATGGCCAAACGGGGCAAGCGCTCCGGGCGGAAGGCGGTCTATCGATGCCCCGGCTGCCGCGAGCGGTGGGTCCTGCCTGCCCACGTCCCTCGCCCTTCCTGCGAGTGTGGCGCACCCGTCGAATCGCTTCTCACCCCTCTGCTCCGGAACGGACGGATCGTTCGCGAGCTGCCGCGCACCCAGCAGATCCGCTCCCGCGTCTTGGAGGAGCTCGACCATCTCCCGCTGTAATGGCGTAGCCCGACGGATGGCTGGCGCGGTCCCGGTGGTCGCCATGGGACCGGGTGCCGCGGAGTACACAGCACGGATGGGATGTTGAGCAGGTCGTGATGAAGACCGAACTGGCGGTGGCATGTCTTCTTGGCATCGGCCTCGTGCACGGGTGCGGAAGTCGGGATCGACTTCTCGCCTCAGGATAACGAGCTGTTGGTCTCGGTCCAGGTCACGATCGCGGATGTTCCCACCAACGCAATCCAGCGCAGGCAGGAAATCTTCAGGGTGCGGCGGGATGGCAGCGAGCAATATCGCCTCACGACCAACGCCGACGAGGACGTCTATCCAAGTGCCCTCCCATAGCCCCAGCACATCCGAATCCGTGTCCAGGGAAAGCGCGACCATCTCGCCCCTTGAGAGTGCTCCCCCTCGATTCCCAGCGGTCGGTGTATACTCATATGAGGGCATTTTCTCTTGTGACAATGGAGCAATAGAACATTAGACCGCAATGGAGCACTTTGCCTCGAAAATTGATCTTCTGTTCCACTGCTCCATTGCTCCAAAGTAAACGCGCTTTGTGCGTTTACTTTCAGGGGGAGGCGGCCAGAGGCGTATGAATCGAAGGGTCCCACGAAAGCAGAAGCGGCGCGGCCCCAGGGCTGGAGGAGCGACCCTCCGCACGCTCGGGGAGTTCGGCCTGCTCAAGAGGCTCCGGGCGAAGAGCCCGCCGCTTCCCCCTGAGGTCCTGGCCGGGATGGGCGATGATGCCGCCATCCTGCAGCCGTCGCCGGGCCTGGCCCTGGTCGCGACCGTAGATATCCTGGTCGAAGGGAAGGATTTCCGGTGGCACTGGTGTCCGCCGGAGGCGGTCGGGCAGAAGGGGATCACGGTGAGCCTGAGCGATATCGGCGCGATGGGGGCCATTCCCAAGTATGCCCTCGTCGCCTTGGGTCTTTCCTCGGGGACCCCGCTCGCGCGCGTGGAGGGGCTCTACCGGGGCATCTGGCGAGCCGCCGCGGCAGCGGGAGTGGCAGTAGTCGGGGGCGATCTTTCCGAGGCCCCCCGCTTGATCCTGGGCGTCACCGTGATCGGCGAGGGGCCGGCCGACCGGCTGGTGCGCCGCTCGGGGAGCACGATCGGCGAGACGATCTGGGTCACGGGTCCCCTCGGCAGGGCCGCGGCGGGGCTCAAGGCGTTACAGGCGGGGTACCGGCTCGGGCGCAGAGGGGTGACGCGCGAGCGGGGCAGCTCGATTCCGCCGCAGATGCAGAAGGCGCTCCGCGCGACGATCCAGGCGCAGCTCTATCCGATGGCCCGCTATCGGGAGGGGCGGCTCCTGGCCGGAGCCGGGCTTGCCACCGCCATGATTGATCTCAGCGATGGGCTCGCCTCGGATCTCACCCGGCTGGCGGAAGAGAGCCGGGTCGGAGTGCGCATCTTTGCGGATCGGATTCCGGTGGACGCTCCCACGGGGCAGGTAGCGGAGTTACTCGGGCTGGATGCCCTGAAGCTCGCCATCGGCGGGGGGGAAGACTTTGAGCTCCTCTTTACCAGCGGGGCGCCTCCGAGAGCGGTCGAGGAGACCCTGGTCCATCAGGGCTTCGCCCGACCGGTTCCCATCGGCGAGGTCCTGCGCGCGGACGCAGGCGTCTTCCTCGTCGGTCTCCGGGGGAAGCGGACGCCGCTCACAGGCGGGTTCGAACATTTCCGTTAGATCCGTTGCCCCCGCTCCGCGGGCTGCTTCGGCAGCCGGACCCTCACCTTCACGATACTCCGCTTGTCCGATTCCGCGACGACAAAGCGGATACCTGCGTAGTGCACCTCCTCTCCCGCGTCGGGGATTTTTTGGAAGAGGGAGAGGAGGAAGCCGCCGAGCGTTTCAAATTCCCCTTCGGGGAGCCGGATACCCAGCTCCTCGCCGAACCGGTCAGCCTCGAGACGCGCATCGACGAGATAGGATCCGTCCGGGAGGCGCCTGACCGGAGGCGGTTCCTCCTCGTATTCGTCCTCGATCTCCCCCACGATCTCCTCCAGGAGATCCTCGATCGCCACGATCCCCACCACCCCCCCGTACTCGTCCACCACCACGGCCATGCCGACCCGACCCCGCTGCATCTCCTGGAGCAGGGCGTCGATCGGCTTCGTCTCCGGAACGAAGTAGGTGGGACGGATAAGGGGGGCGAGGGGCGAGGCGAGATCGGCGGTCAGCAGGTCGAAGGCATGGACGATTCCGACGATGTTGTCGATCCGCTCCTCGTACACCGGGATCCGCGAGACATCATGCTCGCTGACCACCGCCGCCGCGTCGGCCGCGCTCGCCCCGGCGGGAACCGCGACCACCTCGATGAGCGGGGTCATCGCCTCCTTGGCGGTGGTCTCCGAGAAATGGATGATCTTGTGGATCATCCGCCGCTCCTCGGTGTCGAGGTTGGCCTGGCGGTTGCCCTCCTGGACCAGAAGTTTCAGCTCCTCTCGGCTGATGTACGGATCGCGCGCCGTGGCGGGGAGCCTGAGGGGGATCAGGAGCAGCGTGGACGCCCGATGGACAATGGCGGTGAGGGGGGCGAAGAGGCGAAGGCATACGTAGAGGGGCGGAGCCAGGAGGGGAGTAAGGCGATCGGCGTGGTGCCGGAAGTAGGCCTTGGGGACCATCTCCCCGAAGAGGAGGAGCAGGGGCGTGAGGAAGACCGTCGCATAATACTCCCGGCCCTGCCCGAGGAGGAAGATGCAGAGGAGGGCGGCGACCGCCGCATTGGTGACGACGCACAGGTTCGTCCCGACCAGGGTCGTTGCCAGGAGGCGGTCCGGTCGCTCCAGCAACCGTTCGGCGACCTGGGCCCCCTTTGCGCCGGCGACCGCCTGGTGGCGGATCTTGATCCGATTGCACGAGATCAAGGCCATCTCCGAGCCGGAGAAGAAGGCCTCCAGGGCGATCAGGCACAGCATGAAGAGAAGCAGCATCACGATCATGCCGTCTGCTCCGCGGGGGGTCGATCGAACTCGTCCACGATCTCCCCGACCAGCTCTTCCAGGAGGTCCTCGAGGGTCACGAGCCCGGTGGTGGTGCCGTACTCGTTGACCACGATGGCCATGTGGACCCGGTGTCGCCGCAACTCTTTGAGGAGCGTGTCGATTCGGGTGGTCTCGGGGATGAAGAAGGGGGGCTGGAGCAGGGAACTCAAGCTCGGCGGCGGCGCCCCTTCCACTTTGACCCGGAGGAGGTCTTTCGCGTTGAGGATACCCACGATCCGGTCGGCAGTGGCCTGGTAGACGGGGACCCGAGAAAAGGCGGCCTTCGTGACGGCCGCGACCGCTTCCTCGAAAGGGAGGTTGACATCCAGACAGAACATCTGGCTGCGCGGGGTCATCACCTGGCGGACCGGCACCTCGGCAAAGGCCAGGACGCGCTGGATCATCTTATGCTCGGTCGGATCAACAACGCCTTCCTCCCGTCCGACGTCCAGGATGACCTTGAACTCCTCTTCGGAGATGCCGGAGGGACTCAGCGCCGGGGCCACGCCAAGTCGCCGCAGGCAAAGGTCGACGACCCTCTTCATGACGATACGCAGCGGGGTGACGAGGCGGGAAAAGAGTTCCAGGGGACGTGCAATGAGGTAGGCGACCCTTTCCGCATGGGCAACCGCCACCATCTTGGGAGTGAGTTCCCCGAAGATCAGGATCAGGGGGAGGGCCAGGACCACCGATACCCACGCCCGGTGCGGTCCCCAGAGGTAGAGGATCAGGGACGTCATGGTGACCGAGGCGGTGACGTTAACGAGCTCGTTGCCGATCAGGATGGTGACGATCGTCCGGACGGGCCGCTCGAGCAGCCTGAGGGCTCGGCCCGCCCGCTCGGGATCGGTCTGGGCGAGATGCTGGAGGCGCAGCCGGCTCAGCGAGAAGAGCGCCGTCTCGGAGGCCGAGAAGAAGCCCGAGAGGGCAAGCAGGATGAGGAGACCGATCAGATAGAGAAGCGTCGTTTCGTCCAAAGATCCAATCTACATACCGGCGGCGTGACCCTCGACACCGTATGCGGGGTCGGGGTCAGGCGTGCTGGTACATAACTTGCAAAACGAGTCTGAAGGATTCCCTTCAACAAAACAGTGGCTTTACAAGATTTTCTACCGTATCATATCAGATTCAATGGGGTGTGTAAAGGCTCAGTCGGCGGGGGCGATCGATTATGACCATCGGTAACAAGATTCTTCTGGCCTTCCTGGTCGTTATCCTGTCCACCACGATCATGGCCACCCAGCACACGATTCTAGGCTCGACCGACCGCGTCTTCCAAGATTACCTAACCGTCTTCACCAGTCTGCTCGTGGGTGGCGTGGCGGCCAGATTTCTCACGGTGATGATCGCCAAGAGGATGGAGGACTTGGTCGCCGCCACCCGGGTCCTCAGCCAGGGGGATTTGACGAAAGAGATCACTGTGGATTCCCGGGACGAACTGGGGCAGCTCGCCGATGCCTTCAACCGGATGGTCATCAGTCTCCGGGAGGTGGTCCGGGAGACGAAGGGCGTGACGGACAAGGTGGGGAAATCGACGGCGGCCTTGAACGAAACGGCCGAGGCGACCAACAAGGCCACCGAGGAGATCGCGCTGCGCGTCGGCCTGATCGCCAGGGGCGCGGAACGGCAGGTGGCGTTGGTCGGCGAGGGATCTCGGGTGGTGAATGAGCTCGCCCTCTCGGCGGGCGAAATTTCCGCCCGGGCGCGCTCGACGGCCGAGGCGGTGGCGGAGGCCGGGGGCACCGCCGAGTCGGCGGAAAAATCGGCGCAGGAGGCTATGAAGAAGATGGGAGAGGTCTTCGGCCTCCTGGAAGGCTTGGCCATGGGGGTCAAGGGCTTCGGGACCAAGACGCAGCAGATCGGGACGATTGTGGATGTCATCACCCGGATCGCCCACCAGACCCACCTGCTCGCGCTGAATGCCACCATCGAGGCCGCGCGGGCGGGCGAACACGGACGGGGCTTTGCGGTTGTCGCCGACGAAGTCCGGAAGTTGGCTGGCGACGCGGGATCCTCGGCAGAGCAGATCGCCAAGCTGGCTCAGGAAGTGCGCGAGGAAAGCGGCCACGTGCTCTCGTCGATGGAGACGGTGGGGAAGGGGATCGAGTCCGGACGGGGGGGCCTCCGCTTCATCGAAGGATCCCTGCAAGAGATCGTGCGTACGGTGATCCAGCAGGTCAAGCGGGTGCAGGAGATCTCCCATCTGACCGAACAGCAAACCCTGGGGGCCAAGGCGTTAGTGAAGACGATCGACGAGATTGCCGAGGTTGCTCGGGAGCACGCCCATTCGACCCAAGAAGCCTCGACGTCGACCCAGCAGCAGATTGCATCGATGGAGCAGATGGCGTTGCGCGCTCACGAGCTGAGCGTGATGGCGGATAAGCTACGCGAGAAGATTTCCCGGTTCCGTGTCCATGTCTAGCAAGACGGAAAGCCTCGCCGCATCCGAGGGGCGCCTTTTCGTCCTGCTCCAGGTCCGCGGGGAACCCTTTGCCCTCCCGTCGGAACAGGTGCGCGCGGTCACCCCGGTCGGGCGGACCACGCGGATCATGCACGCCCCCCGGCAGATCCGGGGCGTGATGAATTGGCGGGGGAAGGTCCTCACCCTCTACGACCTGGGCGAGGATCTGGGTTTGCCGGGTCCGCGGGTCCTTGCCCCCTTCGCGGTGGTCCTGGCCCCGGAACATGCGGACGTCGACGTCGCCGTTTTGGCCGAACAGGTGAGGGAAGTGCGTGCCATTTCCGAGGAGCTGCTGGAGCCGCTCGCCGCGACGCGGGGCCTCTCCCACGGGGTGATCGACCTGGACGGCCTGCCCGTCATGGTGCTCGATCCGACGTCGCTCCTGCATCGTCTCGCCCTGGCGGTCGTGTCCGCGTCCTCCGCTGGATAAGAAGGGGCACGCCGGTGGATCTCAGCAAGTACCTGCCAATCTTTCTGACCGATTCCCAGGAGCATCTACAGCGGATGGACGAGTTTCTGCTGCGGCTCGAGCGCAGCCCCGAGGACGGGCAGGCGATCGATGCGCTCTTCCGCTCGGCCCATTCCCTCAAAGGCATGGCGAGCACCATGGGCTTTGACGAGCTGGCGAAGGTCGCGCATTCCCTCGAGAGCTTCCTCGATCCGTACCGGAAGGGGCTCCAGCGGATCGACCGGAAGGCCATCGACCTCCTGCTGCAGGGAGTGGACCTGTTGCGCACGTCGGTCGCGCAGGTGGCCGAGGGGAAGGGGTCGGGGGAATCGGTGAAGAAGGAGTCCAAAGAGGGTGGATCGCCGCCGCCGCCGCCCGCCGTCCAAGGCGGCGCGCCCCGGCGGGAGGGCATGCTGCGGGTGGCTCCGGAACTCTTGGATGATCTCATCGACCTGACCGGCGAGCTCCTCATCGCCCAGGAAGACCTGGGGAACGAAGACCGGATCGCCAGGGTTCAGACGCTCGTGCAGGCGGTCGGTCATCAGGCGATGCGCCTCAGGATGGTGCCGCTCCAGACGGTTGCGGATCGTTTCCCGCGGATGGTCCGCGACGTGGCACGACAGGGCGGCAAAGAGGTGGCCTTCGAGGTCCTGGGCAAGGATGTGGAGATGGATCGGGCGCTTCTCGAGAGCCTTGCCGATCCGCTGATGCACCTCCTCCGGAACGCGGTGGACCACGGCATCGAGACGCCGGAGGAGCGGACCCGGGCGGGCAAGGCGGCCGAGGGGAGGGGGTGTTTGGAGGCGTCTCGAACCAGGGACGGCGTCGTCGTCCGGGTGACCGATGACGGCCGGGGGATCGATCCGAACGCCATCCGGCAGACGGCCGTGGCGCGAGACCTGCTGGCCGAGGAGAAGGCCCGGGCGCTGTCGGAGGCCGACCTCTTCCGCCTGCTCACCCTCCCGGGCTTCAGCACCAAGAAGGAAGTGTCGGAGATCTCCGGGAGAGGCGTGGGTTTGGACGTGGTCCAGTCGATGGTCCAGTCGCTCCAGGGGACCCTCGTCCTCGAATCCGCGCTGGGGAAGGGAACCACGGTGATGCTGAAGCTGCCGCTGACCCTGCTCCGGCTTCCGGTGCTCCTGGTGCAGGTGGTGCATGAGACGTACGCGATCCCGGTGAGCCAGGTCCGGGCGACCCTGGATTGTCCACCGGACCGCATGCGATCGGTGGACGGCCAGGACGTCTTGGTCCGTGGCGAAGAGCAGATTCCGCTGATCCATCTGCGCACTGTCCTCGGTCTTCCGGAGTTCCCCGGCAAGTCGCTGGCGGTCCTCGTGGCCTCCAAAGAGCGTCAGATCGGGCTGTTGGTGGACGGTATTCTGGAGTACCGCGAGGTGGTGGTGAAAACGTTCCGGTCTCCGCTCAGGGGCTTGAAGGGGTTAGGGGGGATGACCATTCTCGGGGACGGCGCGGTTGTCCCGATCCTTGACCTCGAAACCCTATTGCCCTAGGAAGAGCGGCGGCCATGCCGGACCGGATCGCCCTCACACACGGGCGGCTACGATCACTGCTTGAGCGCCTCGAGTCCTCATAGGCTGCTCCACCCTCCTGCTCAATTTTCGTCATCTCGGCGGAGAGGACGCCCCGTACGGCCTCGCTACTTCAAGGGGACGGCAGGGGGCTGGCCCTTGTCGAGGATTAAGAACTGCAGCACTTTCGCCGGGGCGGTCGTGCTGCCGTTCTTCCCGGTGTGGATCTGCTTGGGCGGCTGATGGAACATCTCGCCCGCTTTGTACGTGGTGGCGACCTGGCCCTCGACCGTGAGGGTCAGGACCCCCTCCAGGACGTAGACGAACTCGTGCGCGGAATGGAAGTGTTTTCCGGTCACCGCCCCGGGGGCCAGTTCGATGACCGCCACGGCCGCTTCCTTTCCTGCTATTCCGGACAGATCTTTGGTGAGGAGCACTGTTCTCTTCACGGGGTCTTGCTGGGCATGCAGGACCTGACTCGCAAACATTCCCATTCCGATGCCTACCACGAAGGCAAAGCCGATCGGTACCGCCGTCCGCTTCATGATGATCCCTCCTGGTGCCGGGCGTTAGGAACCTGCGGGGCGCGCATCGGGCCGCTCGGTTGCTCCTCGAGTCCCCAAAGATATCCGAACCGGGCCGGTGGGTCAATCTCCCGGCCAGGGATGCCAGGCGGCAGGCGTCGCACGCTGCGATCGGACTGTGGACGGCAAGCGGTCAAACGGCTACTATGTGTGGGGGAGAAGAGAAAACCCCGATCGCCCGCCGACCGTGCGTAGGGTGACCATGCTGATTCACACGAAGATTCGGCGATACGCGAAGAGCCCTCTGGGCATCATCCTGTCGGTTGCATTCGCTGTCTTTGCGTTCGGGTTCTTCTTCGGGGGCGTGATCGGAAAGTGGCTCGTCAACATCGGAAGGCCGAGCGAAGGGATCGCGGTGTACCGCCTGGCGCTGTCAGTCTATCCGTGGAATACGGCAGGTCACAATGACCTTGGATTGATCCTCATGCGACACGGTGACCCACAAGGCGCCATCGATGCACTGCGCAAGGCAGTGGAGCTCGAGCCGGATGTCGCAAGGCTCCACCACCACCTGGGATTTGCCTATTTCGAGAACGGGGACGTCGACGAGGCGGTTCAGGAGTTTCAGGAGGCAGTACGCCTGGATCCGGAGCATGAGGACTATCGAAGTGATCTTGAAATGGCGATCGTGGTGAGGGGTGAAGCGAAGGGACCGGCACCACCGACCCGCCCTCGGTGAATCGTACAGTCCACCATTCCCCAACAGCCCTCACACGCCCACACCCCGGAGGGTGTTTTGCTTCTCATTCTGCGAATGGAGGGAGGCCATGCCGACGTACATCAGTTTGCTGAACTGGACGGAGCAGGGGATCCGAAGCGTGAGGGACACCACCAAACGGGCCATGACGTTTCAGGGCATGGCGAAAAAGATGCAGGTCACCATCAAGGACATCTATTGGACCATGGGGCATTATGATGTCGTGGTGATCATGGAGGCCCCGGACGACCAGGCCATCAGCCGGCTCATGCTGGGCCTGGGCGCCCTGGGAAACGTCAAATCTGCAAGCCTCAGGGCCTATTCTGCCCAGGAGATGAACCAGCTCCTTCGGGGGATGCCGTAGTGTCGGGGCAGACGGGTGCCGGGTGGCGTGTCGTATCGCACGGTGGTGACATGGCCCGTTGAGACGGGGCGACGAATGGGGAGCTGTACCGGGGCAAGCAGGTCTGCGTGAGCGGCGTGATTAACACCTATAAGAGCGTGCCCCAGATTGTCGTGAATGATCCCGCCCAGATCTCGCTGCGGTAAGGCAGCGGGGCTCGGCGACCCGTTTCACCGCGAGCATCATTGTTGGGTTGGGGTCGGGAGATTGATCCGCTTGAAGGGGTGGCCCTCAGGGGCCGCCACCATTCCAGCCGACGTGTTCCCACAGGGACTGGATGAGCATATTGAGCATGTGCTCAGCCGCGGGGGTGAGGTAGGGGAATTCCACCAGGGTCTGGTGGTACTGGTCCCTATCTGGTCCATCGGACCTCACGCGACTGTTCACGACGCGACACCGGATGGTTGACAGGTCCCCGTTGATCCCCAGCTGGAGGAAGCACGAGCTCTCTGGCTGAAGGATCCCTTGGTGCTCGAGGAGCGCTCCCTTGAGGGTTAAGTCCACGAGTTCCGCCACCCGCACGGTTGGAATACTCCCCATCATCCCGCCAATGCGACACCGCAGGGGTTTCTGGATCTGTAGGTGGTTTCCTGTAATTCGATTGCGGAATGCTTTTTTCAACACGCCTCAGTTCCCTCTCGGTCGAGGAAGGGACCCCTCAAGAGTGCGAATCGGGAGCGCCACGGTCCGTGGAATGGAGCAGAAATCGTACCAGGACGAACCGATTTTCGGGCGGCGCCTGATCAGCCTTCAATTTCAAGACGTTACTTCTGAATGGACCGACCCGCGGCCAGGGGCAAGTTCTCTCCTGGGTGCATAGAAAGGCATCATCATGGGACGACTGCACGAAATTTATGCAGGTGACCGCGAAAGGCAATTACGGGTACAGGCCGCGGAGGCGGTGGGCCTCCGCCACGCGCTGGGCCGCCAGCATCAGCGCCGCCGTCCTTAGATCGACCCCCTCCGCCTGCGCGTAGCCCCACACCCGCGTAAAGGCGGCGGTCATGATCTCCGTCAGGCGGGTGTTGATCTCCTGCTCGGTCCAGAAGTAGAACTGCAGGTCCTGGACCCACTCGAAGTACGACACGGTGACGCCCCCGGCATTGGCGAGAATGTCGGGAAGGACGAGGACCTTCTGCTCCCTGAGGATCTGGTCCGCCTCGGGCGTCGTCGGGCCGTTCGCCCCTTCGGCGATAATCCGGGCTCGCACCGTGGGGGCATTCGCCGCCGTGATCTGCCCCCCGAGGGCGGCCGGAATCAAGACATCGCACTCCAGGGCGAGGAGTTCGGCCTGGCTGATCCGGTCCGCGTCGCCGTAATCGGGCAGGATCCCGCCGGCCAGCCGCTCCCGCAGCAGGCGGGGGACGTCGAGCCCCTTGGGGTTGTAAATCCCCCCCTTCGAGTCGCTGACGGCGATGACCCGGCATCCATTCTCGGCCAGGAGCTGGGCGGCCACCGAGCCGACGTTGCCGAATCCCTGCACGGCGACCGTCATCCTCTTCGGGTCGAACCCGATCTTTTTCGCCGTCTCGAGCACGATGGTGTACACACCGCGACCGGTCGCCTCGCGTCGGCCCCGTGAGCCGCCGAGCAGGATCGGCTTCCCCGTGACCACCCCGGGCGAGGTCATGCCCCGCTGCATGCTGTAGGTGTCCATCATCCAGGCCATGACCTGCTCGTCGGTTCCCATGTCCGGCGCCGGGATGTCATGCTCCGGGCCGATAATGAGGAAGATCTCAGCGGTATACCGGCGGGTCAGGCGCTCGAGCTCGCGGCGGGACAAGGTGCGTGGCTCGCACCGCACCCCACCCTTGGCGCCGCCGTACGGCAGTCCCATCAACGCGCACTTCCAAGTCATGAGCATCGCGAGCGCGGTCACTTCCTCGAGGCTCACGTCGGGGTGGTAGCGGATGCCGCCCTTGGTGGGGCCGAGGGCATTGTCGTGTTGGACCCGGAAGCCCTCGAAGATCTCCGTCCGCCCGTCGTCCATCGCGACAGGGACCGACACGACGAGCGCCCGGTGCGGGTGCCGCAGCCGTTTCTGCAGGCCGGGGTCGAGCTTCAGCCGCTCGGCCACCTGGTCGAACTGTTTCGCGGCGTCTTCCAGCATCCCTCCGCTCATTCCCCCTCCTCGCCTGCGGTCTCCGGTCTCGCGTCTCGGGTCATCAACCGTTGGCCAGAAGCGTAACATAGCTGCACACCCCCACCAAGGGTGAATGTCGCCGCGGCCGTGTCGGCAGGGTGTGTGACGCTCGTGGATCGGACGCTCCGCATCGCGAGTCTCTTGGCCGGTGCCACCTCTTGTGGCATACTGAGACGGGTGATCCCGGGAGGAGCATCGTGCAGAACCTGGAGGAGCGGGCGCGTCTTTCCCGGCGCGTCAAGGAGTTCGCGCGCGAGGTCGGTTTCGACCTGGTCGGGGTCTCGCCGGTCGTCCCGCCTCCCCACGGGGAGTCGTTCGCCGAGTGGCTGCGGCAGGGCTTTGCCGGCGAGATGGCCTACATGGAGCGGGGTGCGCAGTCCCGCCTCCGCCCCGGGAACTTTCTCCCCTGGGCGAAATCCATCGTCTCGGTGGCGCTCAACTATTACGTCCCCCTGCACCGCGAGGCGGCGCCCGAGGACGGGCTGCGGGGCTGGATCTCGCGCTACGCGTGGGGAGATGACTACCACGACATCATGGAGGATCACCTGGCCCGGCTCCTGTCGCGGATCCGCGACGAGATGGGAGGGGACGTCGAGGGACGGGCCTACGTGGATACCGGGCCGGTCCTGGAGCGGGAGTTCAGCGCGCTGGCCGGGGTCGGCTGGATCGGCAAGAACACCACGATTATTCATCCCCGCCGGGGATCCTGGTTCTTTCTCGGGGAACTGTTCCTGAGCCTCGATCTCGAAGGCGACCGAAAGATCCGGGACCGGTGCGGCAGCTGCGATCTCTGCATCCAGGCCTGCCCGACCGGGGCGCTGGTCGGCCCCTACCTGCTCGATAGCCGGCGCTGCATTTCGTACTTGACTATCGAGCTCAAAGGGACCATCCCCCGCGAAATGCGCCCGTTGGTCGGGAATCATGTCTTTGGCTGTGACATCTGCCAGGATGTGTGCCCGTACAATGCCAAGGCGAAACCGACGACCGAGGAGGGCTTCCGGCCACGCGACGGGCATTTCGCACCCGATCTGATCCAGCTCCTGGCGCTTTCCGAAGATGAATTCCGTCGCCGGTTCAAGGGGAGTCCCGTCCGCCGGACCAAGCGGCGCGGGCTCCTTCGAAACGTGGCGGTGGCGTTGGGCAATCTCCGCAGGGCCGAGGCGGTGCCCTCCCTGGCGCGGGCCCTCCTGGAGGATCCGG
>Ga0209751_10001036_pt1 | contig 29123 bp, 28 predicted proteins | sample RifCSP13_1_FD_184019 | JGI IMG/M metagenome (GOLD analysis project Ga0209751, IMG submission 184019) | Soil microbial communities from Rifle, Colorado - Rifle CSP2_sed 13_1 (SPAdes) (version 2) | ecosystem: Environmental > Terrestrial > Deep subsurface > Rock core/Sediment | place: Rifle...
CCGTCAGGAGGGAGATGTTCGTGAGAGGCGTGTTGATCTCGTGCGCGACGTAGGCGGACATGCGCCCCAGAGACGCCTGCCGCTCGCTCTCGAGCAGACGCCGGCTCATCTCCATCCGGTCTGTGATGTCCCGGGCGACGATCTCGACGAGAGGCCGCCTGCCTTCCTCCTGGAGGACCCGGGACCGGACTTCGAGGAATCGGCGTCCGCCGCTCGGCTGCGGGATCGAAACCTCGAACGGTTCGCGCGTCGGGAGGTCCTTGAGGATCGCCCGGAGGTACTCCTCGGAACGCGGGACGTCGTCCGCGCTCAGATACTCGGCGAGGGCGTGCCCGATCATCTCCGCACGAGGCCGCTCGATGACTCCCTCTGCGGCCGGATTCATGTCCAAGATGGTCCCTCGACCGTCGATCAGGACGATCGCGTCCGCCGCGGTTTCGAAGATCATGCGGAACTTGCGCTCTGAGTTCGCGATTTCGGCCTCCGCGCGACGACGGTCCGTGACGTCGTTCGCAAGGACGAGTCGCGCGTCGCGGCCGTCGAAATCAATGTCGTGCGCGGTGATCTCGACCTCGATGAGGCTCCCATCCTTGAGGCGGTGGTTCCACACGCCCCGATTCGTGAGCGCGGAGGACCCACGCGCGACGTTCTCCATGAGTGCGGCCACCTCTGCCTCGGGCCGGATGTCCTTGATCGTCATCGAGAGGAATTCAGCTCGCGAGTATCCATAGTGAGCGATCGCGGCTTCGTTGACCGCGAGGAACCGGAGCGACTCCCTGTCGAACACCCACATCGGGAGGGGGTTCGCCTCAAAGAGGAGCCGATACCGACCCTCGGAAGCACGGAGCGCGACTTCGGCACGCTGGCGCTCGATCGCGGCGCTGATGCTCCCCGCGGCGGCCCGCAGGGCCTCCTGCTCAGGTTGGCTCCACTCGCGTTCCACCACGCAGTCATCGAGGTTCAGGAAACCCCACAGATCCGAGCCAACGCGGATCGGCATCGCGATCACGGACCGCACGTCCTCCTTCTCGAGGGCCGAGCGCTCGGCGGGCGGGAAGGTCGATGCAGGCCCTGCGACGACCCCGCCTCCATCGAGCACGTTGGCCCAGCGGCCGAACGTCTCCTCCGCAAGGGACGCGGCCTCGACATCCATGTCCGAGAAAAGGGAGCGAATCCCCGGGGCGCACCATTCGTAACGCAGGAACCCCTCGGACCGCCCGTCGGGAAAGGAACGCTTCGAGAAGAGGAGGGCCCGGGACGCGGCCGCGGCCTCTCCAAGGCGGGCGAGCACCAGCTGGACCGAGTCCTCGAAATCCGCGGTCGAGAGGAATTGCGAGGAAGCGAACCCGACCGCCCCGAGGATCGCGTCGCGCCGCCGCACCGCCTCCTCGGCCCTCCTCCGGTCCGTGATGTCTCGGAGGACGGACACGTGGAGCCCGGGGAGGAATCGGGCCCTCGCAGCGAACTCGACATCGCGGACCTGTCCGTCCGGGCGCGTGATCTGGAGGATGCCTCGCCGCCACCCGGTCCGGAGGAGATCCCTCCAAGTTGACTCGGCCCCTTCGCGGGCCTGTGGCGCCGACAGTTCGGGGATGCGCATCGAGAGGATTCGATCCCGGGGAAGCCCGAGCAGCTCGCACGCCGCCGGGTTCGCGTCGACGAGGTGAGCCGTGTCGTCCGCGATGAGCACGCCGTCGAGGACGTTGTTGAAGACCGCCCGGAATCCCGCCTCGCCCTCTCGGGCCGCGAGCTCCGCGCGGCGTCGCTCCGTGATGTCGCGGAACGTCCAGAGTCGCCCGATCCGCTCTCCCTGGAAGCTGTGGACCGGGGCCGTCATTCGCCAGTAGATCCGGGGCTGCGGTGACACGACCTCGATGTTGCCTTCGACGACGGCCTCCGGGTTCGTTCCGTACTCGTCCATCTCAACGAGGATCCCGTTGGGGTCTCTCGTCCGGCGCGCGAGCTCCCGCAACAGGCCCGCCATCGTGGTGTTCGCCAGGGTCTGCGGGTCCCGTTCGAACAGTTCGAGGGCCCTCGCGTTCCACTCGATGAGTCGGGAGTCGGCGTCCGCGATCACGACCGCGTCGTTGGACGCCTCGTAGATCGCGTGAAGCCAGCCGTAGATGTCGCGCAGCTGGTGCTCGACCTTCTTCCGCTGGGTCACATCGCGGGCGAGGGCCTCGATCCCGACGACCTCGCCGTCTCTCCGTACGAGCTTCGGGACGATCTCGACGAACAGCTCCACGCCATCGCTCCGCCTCATCTCGAAGTCGAGGACGCCTTCGAATCCGACACGCGCCAGGTCGGCGAGCTTCGGGCTCGTCCCGGCCGAGCCCATGACGACCAGGTCGAACAGGTTCTTCTGCATGAGCGAATCGCGCGAGTATGCGGTCATCGCGCACATCGCGTCGTTCACAGCGAGGAAGGTCCCCGCGGGATCGATCACGAACACGGGTTCGCGGGAGGTCTTGAGGAACTCCTCGAACCGCGACTCCGCGTCCACGAGGGCCCGCTCCTGGTCGCGGAGCCGCGCGCGGAACTGCACCTTCGCGATCTGCTCGTCCACGACGGACGGGAGGAGTTCATTGTAGCGGGGCGTCTTGACGAGGTACCCGGATGCGCCCGAGGACAGGGCGCGGACCGCATGCTCCTCGGCCCCCTCCGACACGACGAAGATGAGCGGGACGTCGGGCAGCTGCTCGTGGAGGGTGCGCAGGACCTCGAGGCCGTGGGCATCCCGCAGCTTGAACGCCACGACGATCACGTCAAACGGCTTGGAGCGCGCGAGCCGGATGCCCTCCCGGCCCGTGTCCGCGACCGCGACGCGATGCCCGCTGCGGCCCAGGGCCGTCACGCTCAGGATCTGGTGCTCCTCGTTCCCGTCGATCACGAGGATGGACGCGGGCCGACGGGCGCCCGCAGGGGGGTTCGGACTTGTGGTCTGGGCCATGGCGGCACGGCGCTCGGGCCCCGAGGAGCGGGAACGCTCCGGGGCTAAGCGAGGATTGGGGGGTGCGGGGGTATAAAGGCATTGTGCGGAGGGCCTGACAGACCGGACCGGGCGGGGCCCCTCACGGAGATCCCGAAACGGCCCGGGCGACCTCGAACGCCCCGTCCTCGAAGGAAAGGGCGTAGTACCCGGGATCGTGTTTCGTCGATCGCATCTTCACGACCCGCAGCCGTCGCTGGACGTACAGGTCCGAGGTCGGGTGCATCCCGAGGTGGATGATCCCGTCCGCGAGGTACGCCTCGTCCGGGGGATGAGACGAGGGGCCGAGGTCGAGGGGACGCTCCGCGATGAGGAGGATGAGGGGGCCGAGGTCCCTGAGCCACTCGAACAGGAAGTACAGCTCGGATCGGCGGTCCTGGAACTTCGACATGGTCTCGAGGACATCGAGGCTGTCCACGACGAGGACGGACAGGGGCTCCGCTTTCATCACGTTCGAGATGTACATCTTGAACAGCTCGAGCCACGTGCCGCGGCCCTGGAGGTAGCTGAGGTTCTTTCGGATGTTCCCCATGTCCAGGAGGGTGAGCTTCTCCGTCACCTTGGGGTCCGCCATCCCGAGGGATCCCATGTGCTCGAGGAGGATGTCCTTGCTCTGCTCGAGGGTGAAGTAGGCGCCCCTCCGGCCGTCCTCCTTCGCGTTCTCGTACAGGATCGAGTACGCAAGGGAGGATTTCATCGTCCCGGGCGCGCCCGAGAGCAGGATCACGTGGCCCTCGAGGAGCCCTCCCCCGATCGTCTCGTCGAAGCCTCGCACATGGGTCTTGATCCGGGTCCGGTCCATGGGGTATCCCTCCGGGCCGCCGTATGCATGGCCCCGGGTTAAGGACTTTTCCCGCTGATTTTCGGAACGCGTCGGAAGCCTGGGACGCATGGGGACCGCGCAACGTTCAAATAGACTCGACCGGCTCGCCGATGGAGTGGTCGACGCGATCCTGGCGACCCTACAGGTCGTCGCGGCCCTCGTCCTCATCTTCTTCCTTCCCGGGTACCTCCTCATCAACGCCCTGTACCCCCGGAGGGGGGAGCTCGACCGGGAGTACGACACGCTGTACCGGATCACCCTCGGGATCGTCCTCTCCATCGCCGTGACGGTCCTGTGGTCGTTCCTCCTGAACTCCTTCGGCGTGGACCCCGTGAGCGGGATGGGGTACGTACGCGACGTGCCCATCGCGGCGGGCCTGCTGGGCCTCAGCGCCGCGTTCTTCGCCCTCGGCTGGTGGCGCGGCGCGTACCCCCAGCTCGCGAAGGTCCATCCCGCCCTCGCGCGCACCCCGAAACCCGGACCGTCGGACCTGCTCACCGAGGAGGAGCGGGACCACAAGGTTCGCCTCCGCCTCCAAGAGCTCGCGACGAGGCGGGAGCGCCTCCGGCGCGCGATCAAGGACGCGGAGCGGCGGATGCGCCTCCAGTCCGCGGACGTCCAGTCCCATTACGAGGAGCGGCGCAACCAGGCCCGGGCCGAGCTCAAGGCCGTGGAGCTCGAGCTCAGGCAGCTCGAGCAAGAGCGCGCCGCGGAGCTGTATTGAGGATGGACCACAAACTCGTCGTCGCGGTCCGAGGAGACCTCGAGCTGTCGCGCGGGAAGCTCGCCGTCCAGGTCGCCCATGCGTCCGTGATGGCGACCCTCGAAGCGAAATCCCGCGCCCGGCGATGGCTCGCCGCGTGGCTCGCGGAGGGCCAGAAGAAGGTCGTCGTGCGTGCGGCGAACGTCGCGGACCTCCAGGCCCTCCGGGCGAAGGCGAGGGGGCTCGACCTGCCGACGGCCCTCGTCGAGGACGCGGGGCTCACGGAACTCCCGCCCGGGACCGTGACGTGCCTCGCGGTGGGACCGGGGCCCAACGAGCTCGTGGACCGCGTCACGGGCCACCTCAAGCTGGTCTAGCCGGATGAAAGCGAAGTCCCGCTTCCTCGGGATCGACGACGCGCCCTTCCGGTTCGGGGACGCAGAGGTCCCCGTCGTGGGCGTCGTCGTCCAGGCGCCTGCCTACATCGAAGGGGTCCTCACGACCCACGCGCGCGTGGACGGCCGGGACGCGACGGACCGGCTGCGCGACCTCTTGAGCCGCTCCAGGTACCGCGAGGGCCTCGAGATGATCTTCGTCGACGGGGCCGCCGTGGGAGGCTTCAACGTGGTCGACATCGACGCCCTCTCCGCGGCCGCGGGCGTGCCCGTCGTCACGGTCACACGTCGGCGGCCTGGGCTCGAGTCGATCCGCGCCGCGATGAAGCGCAAGTTCGCGGACTGGGAGGAGCGGTGGGATCTCATCGCCCGCCACGGCATCGAGGAGATCTCCACGCGTCACTCGACCCTCTTCGTCACGTTCGTCGGGACGGACCGGCAGGACGTCCGGCAGGCCCTCGTCCTCACGACCGTGCGGGGGGCCCTCCCGGAGCCCCTTCGGGTCGCTCACCTCATCGCGGCGGGCCTCGTGAAGGGGGAGAGCCACGGCCGCGCGTGACGCTCACCTGACCGGGTAGCGGAGGAGGGCCGCGATCCCTCCGATCGACTCGAGGCGGGCGCCCGCCTCGTGGTGCCGGCTCACGAGGACCACCTGCCCCCGCGCGGACTCCGCGTCGCGCATCAGGCCCTCGATCGCCGGCTCCCGGACGACTGCGTCGCTCACGAGGAGGGTCTCCACGGCCCCCGCTTCGACGGCCTCCGCGACCTCCGCGGGTCCGTACGCACACGGGCCGTCCTTCGCCATCGCCTCGAAGAGGCGCTCCACGAGACGGGTCTCGAGGGCGACCCGGTTCTCCTCGAAGACCTTCGCCCCGATCCCCAACCGCAAGGCCTCGTGGATCCCGCGCATCCCGGCGTGAGCCGTGCCGTGCACGTGGACCCGGGACGCGAGGGCCGGGTCCTTGTCCTTGAGGACCGCGTGGAACTCTTCGCGGGCGAACCCGGGTCCGATGATCACGAGGGCCTGACCGAGCTCCGCGGCTCGCAGCTTGCCGAGGATCTCGTCGAAGTACGCAGACTTCGCGTCTCCGGTGGGGAACATCTTGCCGTGCCCGGGCGCGCGGATCGTCGCGACCTCGCGGACGCCGTACTGCCGGAGCTGGGCGAGGAGGGCTTCGTCGTCGTCCATCGCGAGGAAGGCGACGAGTGGGCGCTGGGTCGCGGCGACCGCGTCGTCGATCCGCCGGAGCTCGTGGGCTCTCCAGACCTTGATAATCGAGAGGACGTCGTCGACCGCGACGTTCAGGGTGTGGTGCTGCCCGAGGTCCTGAGGCCCCTCGACGATCACGCCGGTGAGGCGCAGCCGGTCCGAGAACGCCTGGAACTCGACCTTCTCGACACGGATCGTGAGGGTCACGCGGACCTTCTCCATCCGCTCGGGCCGGATCTTGTCCGACTTGGCCTCCTCCCTCCGGTGCGTGGAGGCGCGGACGAGTTCCCCCGGGACGACGAGGTTGTGCAAGTGCCACAGGTCGTCCGGGTTCTCGATCCGGATCTTGATCTCGCCCGTCTTCGGGTCGCGATGGAGGACGCGCATCGATGCGGGTCCAACGGACCCTAGGTTATTTCTCGATTCCGGCCCGGGACGCACCTCACCGGACCACGCCGAACCCGATGAGGCGCCACTTCCCGCCGATCCGACGGGAGACCGCGACGCGCTGGCCCGGCTCCGCGACGACGGGGATTTTGAGGGCCATGTCCGCGACGTGCTCTCGCGCGGACGTGACCACGCCGACCGTCGTGGCCGTGCCGACGGAGACCATGAGCGGCTCCGACGTCTTGATGTCTTCCACCTTGAGGTCCTCCGCGGTCCCGACGACCCGCTCGAGGAGGTGCACCTCGACGGACATCTTCGAGACGATCTCCGGGATCGTCCCGGGGGGGCCGACGACCCGCCCCACGAGGCTGTCCGCCTTCGTGAGGACCGGATCGAGGGTCGTGCCGATCGCGATGAGCCCGCCGGGACGGACCTCCTTCTTCCCCGCGCCGCCCGAGTGGAGGGAACGGACGGTCGTCGTGAGGACCTTCCACTCGGTCCGGTTCCCGATCGTGATCTGGCGGCCCGGGGAAATCTCGATCTCGTCCCCCACGCGGAGCCGACCCTGGACCAGGCTGCCGCCGAGGACGCCGCCCACGAACTTGTCCGGGGTCGCGCCCGGCTGGTTCACGTCGAACGAACGCGCCACGTGCATCTTCGCGGGTTTCGCCTCTTCGCGGGATTTCGTGGGGATCGTCTTCTCGATGAGCATGAGCAGTGCGTCCAGGTTCACGTCGTGGTGCGCGGACACGGGGACGATCGGGGCTCCCTCCGCGACGGTCCCCTTCACGAAAGCCTCGATCTGTCGGTAGTTCTCGCGCGCCTGGTCCGGGCCGACCAGGTCGATCTTGTTCTGCACGATCACGATCCGGTCCACGCCGATGATCCCGAGCGCCATCAGGTGCTCCTTGGTCTGAGGCTGGGGACACTTCTCGTTCACCGCGATGACGAGGAGGGCCCCGTCCATGATCGCGGCCCCGCTGAGCATCGTCGCCATGAGGGTCTCGTGCCCCGGGGAGTCGACGAACGAGACGATCCGTTGGAGCTGCCCTTTCGAGCCGCAATGCTTGCAGACGTCGGCTGTGGAATAGGCCTGGGGCTCCTCGCACTTCGGGCACTTGAAGATCGCCATGTCCGCGTAGCCGAGGCGGATCGAGATGCCCCGCTTGATCTCCTCGCTGTGCCGGTCCGTCCGGTCGCCCGTGAGCCGCTCCGTGAGGGTCGACTTCCCGTGGTCCACATGCCCCACGACCCCGATGTTGATCACGGGCTGGTCCGGGACCTTCATCGGGCCTGCTCCTTCCACGCGTCCTCGATCGACTTCGGGCCGCGCTGGACGATCTTCATGTTGAGCTGGAGGATGTCCGGCGAGACCGCGTTCCCGCGGACCGCCTTCTTCTTCCGCATCCCGGGCCGGACGGGATGGAAGCCGACGCCCCCGCTCAGCATGATCCGCTTCCGGCGGGGCCCCGGGAGGTCCCTCCGCATCGGGAACCCGTCCTTGTCGCTCCCTCCCGTGATCTGGAGCTTGTAGCCGGGCAGGCCGACGTACAGACCGTCTACCTCGTCCCCGATCTTCTTCCCCACGAGGGCGTTCGCGTAGTGCCCGCTGATGTCCCGCTTGAACGTCCGCCCGGACTTCGGGTCCGCGATGACCGCCTTGAATTCCGCCATGGAGATGCCCGCGAGGGTGGCGTCCATGCGAGTCGTTCATAAAAGGGTTTTGGGGCGCGCGGCCTGCGTCACGCCGGGAGGAAGGTCAGGCCTAGCACGCCGCCGAGTTCCCGGAACAGGGAGACGATCGCGCGCCCCTCGTCGGCCGATGCGCCAGACACTTCCCGCAAGCCCTCCGTCAACTGCAGGAGGGTGTAGATCGCGTCGTCGGTGCGGAAGTCGTCGTCCATCGCCTGGAGGAACGCCTCCCGGGTCCGGTCCAGGAGGGCGTCCACCTTGCCGCCCGTCCCCGGCCCGGAGGCCGCCCGGGCCCGGCCGATTTGGGCGATCGTATCATCGTACTCCTTCTGCGCCCTCCCGAAGCACCCGGAATCGTACTCGACATCCTTCCGGTAGTGGGACTTCAGGAGGCACAGGCGGATCACCTGGCCCGGATAGTCTCGGAGGACCTCGCGGATCGTCACGAAGTTCCCCAGGCTCTTCGACATCTTCTCCCGCTCGAGGAGGACGAAGCCGTTGTGCATCCAGGTCCGACACCACTCGACCCCCGCGACGCCCTCGCAGATCATCGCCTCGCTTTCGTGGTGCGGGAACTTGAGGTCGACCCCGCCGCCGTGGATGTCGATCGGGATCCCGAGGTACTTGGACGCCATCGCGAAACACTCGACGTGCCACCCGGGCCGTCCCGGACCCCACGGGCTCGGCCACGAGGGCTCGTCCTCCTTCGACCGCTTCCAGAGCGCGAAGTCGAGCGGATCTTCCTTCCCGCTCCCCGGAGGCAAGGGATCCACTACGATGTCCTCGACCTTCTGGTGGGAGAGGAGCCCGAACGATCGCCTCGCCCTCCGGGTGCGGAAGTACACCTCGCCGTCGACCGGGTACGCGTACCCGCGATCGAGCAACGCGCGGATCGACTCCTGGATCGCCTCGATGTGTTCCGTGACCTTCGCGTACACGTCCGCAGGCCGGACGTTCAGGGCCTCCATGTCCGCGATGAACGCGTCGATGAAGTGCTGGGAGAACTCGAGCGGTGGCTTCCCGACCTGCGCGGCACGCCGGATGATGACTTCCTCGATGTCCGTGAAGTTCTGGACGTATCGCACGGGGTGGCCTCGGTATTCGACGTACCGGCGAATCGTGTCGAAGGCCACGTACGACCGGGCGTGGCCCAGGTGACTGTAGTCGTACGTCGTGGGACCGCACACGTACATCCGGACGGGCCCGTCCGGCCGAGGGCGGAATTCCTCCTTGCGCCGCGACCTCGTGTTGTACAGTCGCAGGACCATCGGACACCGCGCCCGCGCACCACCGGGTGCGCTCTATTAAATCCTTAGCCCGGCGCGACATGCGCCACATTCCGCGGACGGCCACGGGAAGCCTGCGGCCGCGAGACGAAATCTATTTCCACAGAGGCGTGGTGCGGACGCTCCGTCGGGCCGGTAGATCAGCGGAAGATCGCCGCCTTCGCAAGGCGGAAGCCGTGGGTTCAAATCCCACCCGGTCCACTTTTCTATGGAGTGGGACGGTCTGCGGACCTGAGGATTCATCAAAAGGCAACGCCACCGAGGGCCGTTTTCGTGATCCTTAACCTCGACCCTCGCAAGATCGGGTCCCCGGCTGTCCATCCAGCGCCCCCAGACCGAAATTCTTTGGGGACTCTGGATCTCTCTTAGCTAAAGCCGACTGCCTATGGAACCTCCAAATCGCTTCCAGAACTCTTGGTCACAGAAGGTAAGCGGCACGATCGGGACCTCGGCTGCCCCGAAAGTCGGCGAGGTCGGAACGAGCGAGCAACGATGGAATGGCTGGATCGACCAGGTCGTGGTCTACGCGAAAGCCCAAGGTGCGAATGCGATCATGGGCTTGTTCCAATCCCGCCTGCCAAGCGTGACGTCCTCCTTCATGCGGCCGAACCTGAACGGGTTGCCCGAAGAAACGAAACTCCTCTACCATGGTACGTACCTGTGGACGCAAGCGGTCTACGAGGACACAAACGGCGACCTTGTCGGGGACGGAGGCCTGTCCGCCACGAGCGATTGGTCCCGGGCGTCGTCGGGGACGACCAACTGGACGAACGTCTACCACTCGACGTTCTACGGTCGGCTCTGGCCGACGAAGACCGTGCGGCCCGACGGCCGAACTGTCCTCCGCTCGTAAAACTCGACATCGGGTCTCCCGCTCGCCACGCTCTCGATCGACTGCAAGGGGACCCGCACGACGTACGACTTGAGCGGTCGGCCCACCGCGTCGTATTTCTACAACAGCAGCTCCTCCGTCTCGCTGTTGTACGACATGGAGACCCCCGACACCTTCAACGCGGCTGGGACGTCGAACATGAAGGATGTCGGCTGCGCCGGGACGACGGACTCGCGGAACGGGAACTCGGGCCCTCTCGCGGGGACCCGGGATGTCGAAGGTGTCGAGGGCCGGGCCCGAAACTTCAACGGCACGACCGACTACATCGAGGCGGGAGGCGGCCTGCCGATTGTCAACGCCGTGGGGTGACCACCGACGCAACGCGCCCCGAGCGACAGCCCACGATTCCGGAAACCGGACTCCCGAAGGCCTCTCCTGCAGGCGAGCGTGAAGGGGATTTCTGGGTGCCATATGTCGGTCGCGGAGGTTCAGGTTCGGAACTTCAGATCAATCAAGGAGCTCACGCTCCACCCCGATGCACGCGCCCCAGTGAACCTGCTCGTCCGTGGCGGTGAACGGGAACACCCCGCCCGGAGTTGTCAGAAGAGGATCTTGACCTAGGAGCCCAGGGCCTGCGGCGAAAACCCGCGACTCGACAGCACGCGGACCGCCCCATCCGAACCGTGGCTGGCCACGACCCGATCTCGAATCTGAAGGCCGTCCTCGCGAAGCCACTTTCGCCATACTTGCGGCGTCGCAGCCCCGTGCCGCATAGGGGCATCGCACGCACCTCGACGGGACGCAACGACACGCGTCCCCACGCCCGCCTCATGGATCAACGCGGGAGTCCGGCGGCCTTCAGCTCGGCCGTGATCTTCTCCACGGCCTGCTCGACGTCCGAGGGCTTGCGCGCGCCCGTGCAGACGAGCTTCCCGCTCCCGAACAGGAGGACGACGACCTTCGGCTCGTCGATGCGGTACACGAGGCCGGGGAACTGCTCGGGCTCGTACTCGACCTTCTCGAGGCCCAGAAAATCGCTTGAGATCCAGCTCTGCCGCGAGGGAGGTCGAGGCGACGACGTTCTCGATTTTGAACTTGGCCAAGGAAACACCTCCGATAGACCGGAGGCGTGGGTCCCGGCGCGGTTGGCTCGGACGGGATTTGAATAGCGCTTTTTAAGGTTGCGTCGGTCACGCGGTGCCCGAACAGATCAAGCGTGATACGATTGTCGGAGTCGAACCTCGACTTCTGCCCCCTTGAGCTGTCCACCGAGCACTCCTCCTGAAAGGCGCGTTCACGTAACCGGTGCGGTTCTGGCGGGTATGGCCCCGATCTTCCGCGGTCCTTGACCTTGCCTCAGGGCGCTCTCCGATCTACTTCCGTGCTTTCCGCTCCCGTCTCAACCGCGCCTTTTCCTGTCGCGCTTTCCGAGCCACCCGACGAGTTCCGTTCATCGGTCCCCGATACACGACTGGTACTTCAACCCACCAGTCCCCGACCGGCGCCTGCCGTGCGGGCGGTCCTCCGATTCGGGGGATCATGTTGACGACCTCCCTGAGGGGGCCAGGTGACCGCCGTAAGCCCGGCACGACGAGCCCCGCCGACAGGAACGGCCAGAGCAAGGTTATTAGGCTCCGCCAAGTACGCGGGGACAGTCATGACAGGAGAGAGGTCCGGTACAGAGTCAGAGGCCGACAGCACCAAGGAACGCCTCGGGAGGTCCGGAGCGCCCACCAAAGAGCCAACCCAATGCGATTTCTGCGGGAAGGCCCTTGGAATCAATTGGTTCAGCCTTGCAGACAAGGCGTACTGTTCCCCCTGTTTCCACGCTCAGTTCTGGACTCCCTACCAGAGTGTCCCGGATAAGGCCCATTGACCTCCGCTTGGGCATGGAAGAGGAGGTGGACGCCGGAGCAAGGTCGAGTGCGTTAGCCTCTCGTGATCAAGGTCTCCGCACTGTCAAGGGATGATTTCGAAGCCGTGAGCTTCTGCAGGAACTTCATGCCGTCCACTTCGACGACGTCGCCGTCGGGAATCCGTTGTCGTCCTCGTGTTCATCGGCGTGGTTTCTGTGGTCGTTGGTTTCGTCTTCGTTCTCGTTGGAGTCGTTTCCGTGCCTGTCGACGGCGTTCCCGTCCTTCTCCCGCCCGCGGAGCCATGTTCACCCCATGCACGTCGTCCCTACTAAAGACTCGTTTGGGAGACCGGCGGCATCCCGAAATTGCCAAGTCTCTGGGAGGACTGCTGTCTCTCGGGGATCCGAAACCACGGATGCGGGGCCGTCCCCGCCCTATGGTCTGCGCTCCGTGTCGCCGAGCTGCTTTCTCGTCGTTTCGACCGCGGTCTGCCACCACTGCCCGAGGCGGTTCAACGCCTCGCTCTGCTGCTCGAAGAACCGAATGTGTAGCTGCTGGTGGCTCATACTGACGCCGTAGAAATCATCGAGGCTGCGCGGTTCCTCAGGCTTGGCGAGGAGACCTTGCGCGCGCTCTTTCATCTTCCGCGTGTATTTGTCGAGGCTGTGAGTGACGGTGTCGTATCCCTGCAGGCCCTCGGTCACGCCCTTCTGCAGTCTCGGACCCATCTTGCTGGCGTAGTTCTTCCAGACGTGGTTCTGCTATCCGAACTTTCGATACCAGCGGTCCATGGCCTCAAAGACGTGGGCGAGCCCGGAGCCCTTCTTCGTGAGCCCGTACTCGACACGCGGAGGGATCTCGTTGTGGGCCTCGCGCAAGAGCAGACCCGCTTCCGTGAGTTCCCGGAGGCGTTGGGTAAGCGTGCTGGGATTGATCCCCGTCGCCGACTGGAGTTCGGTGAACCGGCGAGGATTCTTGGTCTGTATCGCGTATAGGATCTCCAGCGAATGCGGGCGTCCGAGAAGCTCGATGAGGGCCTGAAAGGGACAATCGAGTCGGTCGCTACGAGTGGCCATAGTAACCGTATCAGAATAGAGTTCAAACTATTAATACTTCGGATTCTGTAGTGATACCCGACGATTCCCATGGCACTTGAGTTCCTGTCGGCCGGTCAGGACGTCGCGCTACTGATTGCCCGGGCGTTCTTCGGGGCGCTATTCATTATCCACGGATATCCCAAGCTCGTCGGCCCGTCCCGCTCCCAGATGCGGAGCGGCATGGGTCAGATGGGGATCCCCGTCGTGCTGTTCGACCTCGTGGCCGTCCTCGAGGTCTTCGGCGGGCTCGCGATCCTGTTCGGGTTTCTCACCCGGCTGACGTCTTTCCTCTTCGCGCTTCAGATGGTGGGGACGACGATCCTGTACCTCACGAAGCTCTCGAAAGCTCCGATGCCTCGGGGTTACCTCGAGGAGGGGTTCAAGCGGACCCGCGGGTACCTCTCCGGATGGGAACTGGACACCGTCCTCCTCGCGCTGGCCCTCGTCTTCCTGACCGTCGGCCCCGGGGCCTTCTCCTTTGACGCGCTCCTCCGGCTGGGGCTGTAACGAGACTGGGCGCGCGGAATGTCTCGCTAAAGGAGGCCCTCATATGGAACGCGTAAGCCCGGGCCTCGGGGCCCCATAGGTTCCGTGTCGCCCCGGAGAGTCCGGCGAGAATGTGCATATCCCTCTCGGCCGGTCATCCGTCACGCTGCGAAGATCGGATCGGGCTCGCGTGGCCCTCCGCCGGCTCGGCCTCGTCCTGGCGAAGTACCGATCGTGCCGCAGGCTCGGATACTCGCACCGCGCGTCGAGACGGAAGGGCGTGTGGCGGGCCGGAGGGTAGCATCCTTCCGGCGATCCTGCGGACGTCGCCGCCCGTGCGAAGGGGCGGCCCACGCTACCCGATCGGCACGCCGCACTTCCCGCAGAACGCATCCTCCGGCTCGACGAGAGCCCCGCATGCCGGACAGCCATATTCGATTCGGCTGCCGCACTTGCCGCAGAACCGGTCCGAGGGACCGAGGACCGCCCCGCAGGAAGGGCACGGCGCGGCGTCGCGCGCGGGCTCCTTCGCCGCGCAATCCGCGCACATCAAGACGAAGACCCCTCGCCGGCGCACGGGCTTCCAGCCGGCCGTTCGCCGCCCGCACTCCGCGCATGCACGCTCCCGGGATGCGGACGCCTCTACGACCAGGATTTCGGGCCTCAGGCCTTCCGGTGGGGAGGGCGGTGTCGCCACGCGCCTCGGCACGGCATCCGGGCGCGAAAAACCCTTCGGGGCCTACTTCCCATTGGGACGGTCGATCACGATGTTCTTGAGGCGAGGGGCCGCGTCGGGTGCGTCCTCCTCGAGATACGTGAGGTAGCCGGAGCCCACGTTGAAGTGAATCACGGTGACCTTGCGGCCCAAGTCGACCATTGCTTTCCCCGACTTCCTCTTCATAGAAATCCTCTGCAACGGAATCGACGTTTCGTGAGCGACTTAAAGAGTCTTCCTCAAAATTCACTATCGATAAGTGTAATACAATTCCGGCGGCCGGACGCCGGTCCGGCCGGATGCTCCCGGGCCACGGTTCGGATTCGGGCTACCTTCTGGCCAAACTATATGAGCCACGCGGGCCCAGTTTGAGGTGTGGGTCCCGGAGGGGCGATGATCACCTTAGACAAGCTCGCCCGCGCGATCGAGACGCGACTCGGCCATCCCGCCGGGGAGGCGCGCGATGAGGCGCACCGCATCCTGAACTACTTCGGCTTCCGGACCGTGATCATCGACAACGCGATCCACCCGGACGACCGCAAGCTGTTCTATGCCCTTCACGACGCGGGCCTGCTGCGGAGCACGTGGGAGACGGTCCTCCTCCTGAGCGGCCGGAACTGGCGGATCTTCTATTGGGAACTCGTGGAATCGGACCTGGAGCGGGCGCTCCGGCCGGAGAGTCGGACCGAGGAGCCCCTCTACAAGTCCCTCCCCGACGAGGCGTGGAGCCACCCGCCCGCCGCGACCTGATCAGCCCTCGGGCCAGGCGTCCTCTCCGACGAGCGGGACGAACGCGCAGGGTGTGCCAAACCGGGTCACGATCCCGCCTTCCGGCCGGCGGGTGGCGATCGCCAGGACCTGCTCGCGGGGAGACGGCCCGATCGGGGCCACGATCCGCCCGTGCGGAGTCAGCTGCTCGGCCCACGCCTCCGGGATCCGGGGGGCTCCAGCCGTCGCGATGACCAGGTCGTACGGAGCGCCGTCCGGGAAGCCCAGGCTGCCGTCCCCGACCTCCACGCGCACGTCCCCGAAACCGGCGCGCGCGAGGTTCGCCCGACCCCACTCGGCCAGCGCGGGGATCCGTTCGACCGACACGACGTTCCGGGGCCCGACGAGACAGGCGAGGAGGGCCGCATGGTATCCCGAGCCCGTGCCGACCTCGAGGACTCGCTCCCCCTCCCGGGGCTGGGCCTCCTCGAGCATGATCGCGATCATGGACGGAGCCGAGATCGTCTGGCCGTGCGGGATTGGGAGGGGCGCGTCCACGTACGCGTGGCCGCGGTCCTCGGGCGGGATGAACGCGTCGCGAGGGACGCGAAGGAACGCGTCCCGGACCCGAGCGTCGCGGATGTAGCCGGATCGGACGAGGTCCTCCACGAGGCGGGCCCGCTCGGCCGCGGGATCCAGGCGCCAGGCCATCCGTCCGGGAGCAGCGTGGGATGGCTAAAGGGTTGGGACGGCCCGGTCACGCGGGCACGAGCAGCGCGATCATCGCGGTGGACAAGACGAGCGTCGCGGCGGTCACCGGGAGGCCCGCCCGGACGAAGTCCTTCATGGAGACCTGGACGCCCTCCCGCGCGGCGAGCTGCACGACGATCACGTTCGCGGCCGCTCCCAGGATCGTCGCGTTCCCCGCGAGGGTCGAGCTCGCCGCGAGGGCGAGCCAGCCCTGCGTCGTGCCGCCGGCCCCCGCGACGACCTCCGCGAGCAGGAGGACGGCGGGCACGTTGGAGATCAGGTTCGAGAGGAGCGCGGAGAAGCTCGTGAGCCAGAGCAGGCCGCCTTCCCCGCCGAACGTCGACGTGAACCCTCCCTGGATGGCCGCGGACAGGCCGGACGCGCGGACTCCGCCCAGCACGACGAACAGTCCGACGAAGAAGAGGATGATCCCCCAGTCCAGCTTCGCGATGAGCCCGCGCGGCGTGACGCGGGCGACGAACGGCACAAGGAACAGGACGAAGCCTCCCCCCGCGAGGGCGATGAACGGAAGCCAGGCCGGGTCCGTGAGGAAGAACGCGACGACGACCCCGCCCACAATCGCCGAGGTGAGGGCGACCCCGCGACGCTGCACGACCACCGGAGGGCCTGCGGGCGCCCGCGCGAAGGGAGCCGCGAGGTCTCTCCGGTACGCCCAGCGGACGACGACGATGGAGACCGCGAGGCACGCCGCCATCACGGGGGCCATGTAGGCGCTGAACGTGAGGAACGGGATCCCCGAGCGGATCGCGATGTACGCGTTCTGCGGATTCCCGACTTCCGTCGCGACGCTTCCCACGTTCGCCGCGATCGCGAGGGCCACGAGATGGGGCACCGGGTTCACCCCGAGGGCCCGCGTGCTCCGGACGACGATCGGCGTGAGGAGGAGGACGACCGTGTCGTTCACGACGAGGGCAGACAGGCCCGCGGTGACGATCATGAGGGCCGCCAGGAAGCCAGTCTGGGTGCTCGCGCCCCGCGCGATCCGTACGGACACCGCATCGAAGAAGCCGCACACCTCGAGGCCCGACACGACCGCCATCATACCGACGAGGAGCAGGATCACGTCCAGGTTAATCGCGGCGAGCGCGTCCGCGGGCCCGACCACGCCGAGGGCGAGCATGAGGGAGGCCCCGAGCATTGCGGACGCGGGCCGCTCAAGCGGGATCCGCGCGACCTGGCGGAGCGAGATGAGCGCGTACGTCAGGACGAAGACGGCGGACGCCGCCACGAGCGCGTAGGAAGTCGCCACGGGCCTGCCGAATCGACCGAGGGCGTATCGAACTTTCCTCGGAGGGATAGTTCGACCCGTTTCCCATTATGCTTAAATACCGTCACTCACTTCGGCGGCCGCTCGCCCGGCGGAGGCCGGACGTCCACCGACGACTTTGGATGCTGATTAGGAGCGTTTCGGGATGAACCCGCGTGGTCACCGTGAGTTAGGGGCGCTCGTCGTGCTCCTCGTCCTCGTGACGAGCGGGCTGGCGATCCTCCCGCAGATGGCCCAGGCGCAAGGACACCAGATCGTCGGGCTGGTCCAGCAGTGCGGCAGCCCGACCACGTTCGTGAATGGCGCCTCGGTGACCTTGACGGATGCGAGCGGCCTGCGGTCGCCCATGACGACGACGACGGGCGGCGATGGGACGTACACGTTCACGCCCGGACCCGGATACTACTCGATTCGCGTAGAGCGGAGCGGATACTTCGACGGTGGCACCTCCGCCCCGTTCCGGTTCGACGACACGGCGACGGAGACGCAGGACTTCTGCCTCGACCCGACGCCCACCGCGGACCGGACCCTCGGCCTCCTCGTCGTGACGGCCGCCACGACCCCCCGGACGAACGAGGTCGTGAACTTCCCGAAGACCCAGATCACGAGCGAGAACGCGGCCCCGACGTGGAACACGGTGGGCAACACGGTGCGCCTCGCGCAGACCCCCGTCTCGAGCCAGGGAGTCGAGGTCCGATACACGAACACGGGCGCGGGCGGCGGCCTGAACAACGTCCTGTTCGTGAACAACACGGACTACCGATGGAACGACTACTGGACCGGGACGATCGAGGTCCTACACCTTACCGCGATTTCCGACCTGGACATCGACCCGAACCGGGTCTCCTTCCTCGTCACGTACTCGAAGTGGACCCCCGTCTCGCGACTCGCGTTCTTCCCCGTGGACGACGTCTCGGCGGTGACGGCCCGGAAGAACGGGGCTGCCTGGCCCTCCGCGGGGAACTGGAACCTGGACCGGGACACGGGCCTCGTGACGGTCCTCGGGAACCTGATCAACGGGACGGACACCCTCACGTTCGACTACGCGAGCGTCGGGGGCCTGCCCGGTGCGACCGTCGACGTGTACTACGCGCCGGAGGACGAGATCGTCGCGTCGGGCACCGCGGACGCGTCGGCCCGGGTGACCTTCACCCTGTGGTCCGCCACCTTCGAGCTCCGCACGGTCCGGGTCGACTACATGCCCAACGTCGCGTCCGTGGACACGGCCTCCGTGTCGACCATGCGCATCAAGCTGGATGGCGGCGTGGTCATCACGGGCCACGCGCGGGATCCCCAGAACCGGTTCATCTCGGCGGGCCTCCAGGGCTGGCTGTACAACACGAACCCCGCGGCGAATCCGGCGAACAAGGTGATCCGCGCGGACGTGACGGGTAGCCTGTACACGTTCCACGCGCCTCCCGGGACGTACGTGATGGTGATCGATGCGAACGGATGGCGCGCGAACACGATCACCCAGACGTTCCTCGCGACGCCGGGTTCGCCCGTGGACGCGGTCCTGACGACCTCGGATCGGGAGGAGTACCGGACCACGATCGTGTACGGCACTGCGGACTGGAACAACCTCACGATCTACAGGAACCTGACCCTGAACCCCGACACGACGATGCCCGGGCTGGATCCCGCGGGGCTTCGGGACCTGCGACTCCAGGTGGACTACACACTCGGCTCGAGCCGGGACGGGAACGTGACAGCGGCGGAGTCCGACGCGTTCCGCGGCTGGGTCGAGGGGAACGGCCCCCTGTACGTGACGACGGACGGCGCCCTCACGACGAACGGGAAGGCGCACATCTCCGCGGTCGCCTACTCCGTGACCGTGGAAGGCCTCACCACGGCCGGAGGCGATGTCTGGATCAACGCGAGCACGACGTACTCCCTCCGGGAGACGCCGTACATCGCCGCGGGAGCGAACCGATACTTCGTGAACCTCACGACCCTCCCGGACGTGAACGTCTCGGTCCTCCAGGACGAGGTGTACGTCGTGGTCTTGCCCCGCGCGTACGAGATGGTGACCTCCACGATCTTCGGGCCCATCACGACGGACGGCTTCACGCGCGTCACGGTGGACCCCGGGACCTCGCCCACGAACCCCCAGATCCGGATGACGATCGAGAAGTCCGTGAGCGGGAGCGCGAGGGCGAAGGTCGCCGGGCCCGCGGGCCGGTTCCACGTCATGAACGCGGCCTTCGACAACTACCGGGCATTCGTCTCGGATCGCGCGGACATCGAGTTCAGCGCGGAGGACAGCATCGACCCGGTCGGGGACATCACCCAGGCGAACTTCACGTGGAAGTTCCTCGCGAACACGAGCTCGGCGAACGACCCCGCGAACATCCGCTACGGGATCCGCCCGACGTTCAACTACACCCAGGCAGGTGAATTCGTCGTGAACCTCACGGTCGTCGAGGGCGGCGGGAACATCACGTACCGGGACATCACGGTCTGGGTCGACGACCAGATCCCCACGGCCCGGGTCCGGACGAACCGGACGGGGGCGGGGCCCGTCGCGAACGGCTCGACCCTCCGCGTGAACGAGGACCAGACGGTCCGTTTCGAAGGGACGCCGTCCTCGGACCTCGCGTATGTGAACGCGACGTACGGAGGCGGCAACCGGACGGGCCGGATCCTCGAGAACGGATACGTGTGGGACTTCGACGGGGACGGGATCACGGATGCGACGAGCCGCGTCGTGAACCGGTCCATCGAGAAACCCGGCACGTATTACGTGAACTTGACCGTGACGGACAGCGTCGGGCACAAGTCCGCCAACACGACGCTCATCGTGATCGCGAATGACACGACGGCGCCCACGCCCGCGTTCGACATCCTGGATCCGACCAACGACTGGGAGATCATCACGTCGGGGCTGATCGAGCGCCGCGAGTACTCGCTGAACGCATCGAGGACGACGGACAACTACGACAACGCCTCCGCGCTCAACTACACGTGGACGATCCCGGGCCCGATCCGGATCGGGAGCGTGGACCAGACCGGGACGACGCGCAAGCTCTACGGGATGAACATCACGTTCACCTGGTTGGAATTCAACAGCACGTACCGTGTCGTCCTGAACGTGACGGACACGGGCTTCCCCGCGGGAAAGACGAACACGGGCTCCCTGCCCAGGGACATCCCCGTGGGGATCGACACCGCGTTGCGGCCGGACCTTTCCGTGGTCCCGAACACGCTCAAGGTGAGCGACTCGAACCCGGAGGACGGGGCCACGATCACCGTGAGCGTGAACGTGACGAACGCGGCGAACCGCGGGAGCGCGACGGACCTCAACGGGGACCTGTTCCTGATCGCGGGCGGACAGTCGAGCCTCGTGACGAGCACCCACACGGTGCTCGACCGGGACGGCACGGAGCGGACGAACCGCACGATCGGCCCGGGCGAGACCGTCACGATCCGGTGGAATGCGGTCGTCACGGGCCAGGGGAACAAGACCCTCCGCGTGCAGGTGTGCGACGGGATGGAGGCATTCACCCAGTGCGGCCCGGGGAACCAAGCATCGACCTCGATCAACATCCGGCAGTCGACCTTGCAGACGATCGCGTTCTACGGCTCGATCGTCGGCGTGCTCGCCCTGTTCGTGTTCTACATGGTGTACCGCCGGAAGGTCCGGGCGGGCGACTGGCAACCACTCCGCGTCCGACGCGCCTCGAAAGGCGAGGGCGAGGAGAAGAAGCCGCGGAAGGAAGTCAAGGAAGAGAAGAAGCGCCTCTAGAGGCACGCGCCTCCGGCTTCCCGCTCACATCTCGCGAGGGGGCTTGAGCCCGATGCACTCGAGGCCGTTCCTCATGACCGTGCGGGCCGAGTCGACGAGGACGAGCCGCGCCGGGCGGAGGCCCGGATCCGCCGACAGGACCGGGCAGTCCCGGTAGAACTCGTTGAACACGGAGGCGAAATCCGCGGCGAACGCCGCGATGGCGTGCACCCGACGCGTCTCCGCGGCGGCCTCGACCGTCGACGGGAACTTGGCGATCCACCGGAGGAGGCGCTGCTCGGACGGATGGACGAGGAGCCGGGCATCGCCCGCCTGGAACGGGCCCGCCTTGTCGAGGATCCCGCAGGCCCGGGCGTGCGCGTACTGGAGGAAGGGGCCGGAGCTCCCTTCGAAGTTGAGGGCCTCCTCCCAGCGGAATTCGATCCGCTTCTCCGCCTGCACGCGGACGATGTTGTACCGCACGGCCCCGACGCCCACGAATTCCGCGATCTCCCGCTTGCGGGCCTCGGGGAGGTCCTCGCGGCGTTTCGACACCTCGATGAACGCCCGCTCGACCGCCTCGTCGAGGAGGTCGTCCAGGTTCACGACCCGGCCCTTCCGGGTCGACATGCGTCCCTCCGGTAGGCCGACGAACGCGTAGAAGATCGTCTCGGGGGCCCACGGGATCCCGAGCAGCTTGAAAACGGCCTTGAGGCGCTGGAACGTGAGCTTCTGATCCTCGCCGAGGACGTTGATCGCGACGTCGCACCGTTCCATCTTCCGGAGGTGGTACGCGATGTCGCGGGTCGTGTACAGGGACGTGCCGAGGCGCGTCACGAAGAAGTACTTCGCCGCGTCGCCCTCGAGCCCGAGCGGGCTCAGGTCGAGGTAGTACGCGCCGTCCTCCACGTGGGCGAGCGGCTTGAGGCGCTCGATCACGCGCTGCACGCTGCCGTCGAGGATCAGGTCGCTCTCCCAGAAGAACCGGTCGAACGCCACCCCGATCCGGGTGAGGCTCTCCAGGACGCCGTGGAGGACGCGCTCCCCGACCGCGCGGATCTCCCGCGTGAGGTTCGCGTCCCCGTTCTCGTGCCGCTGGATGAGGGCCATCACCTCGTCGTTCAGGCTCGGATCCCGCTCCATAAGGGCCGCGGCGGCCTGGTAGTACTTCACGAAGCGGAAGTCGTCCTTGGATCGCTCCGGGGCCCCGACCTCGGCCTCCGTGAGGTGAGCCTTCGCCCAGTACTGGACGACCATCTGCTTCCCGACGTCGTTCACCAGGTACTCGCGCGTCACGGGGTAGCCGGCCATCGCGAGGAGTCGGCCGAGGGAATCGCCAAGGATCGGATTCCGGGCGCGCCCCACGTGCAAGGGTCCCGTGGGGTTCGCGCTCGTGTGCTCCAAGAGGATCCGCGGCGCCTTCGCGGGGGCCCGGCCGTACCCGTCCCCCATCTCCCGGACCGAGGCGAGGACGAGGGCCGCGAACGCGGCCGGCTCGACGGCGAAGTTCACGTAGCCGCCGCTCGCCGTGAGCCCGACGAACGGGGCCTCCACGGGCGTGCGCGCCGCCTCCGAGGCGATCTCGGCCGGGGCCCGCCGGAGCTCCTTCGCGTACGCGAAGGCCGCGATCGCGAAGAGCCCCCGGCCCTCGGGCGCCTCCTCCAGCGGGCCCGGAGACGCGATCCCGAGACGACGCTCGATCGCCTCGCGGACGGCCTCCGCTCGGGCGCGCAAGGCCGTCCAGGGGTCGTGCCCCATCAGGCCACCCGGTACCGAAGGATCGCGGCGATCCCGGCGAACGCCTTCAGGAGGAGCTCCCCCTCCTCCGAGTCGCGAGAAATCAGCTCGACGTTGCCGCCCGTGCTCCCCGCGGCCTGGCTGAACTCGTCCACGATGTCCGTCGCCGAGACGACGGTCAGGGCCCCGCCGTCCGAGGGGCAGACGCCTGGGTCGCCCGCGTCCGCGACCGTCTTCTCCCCTTCCCAGTCGCCGTTCGCGCACCGCAGGCGCTGGCGCACCTTGCGCAGGCCCTCCGAGACGAGGAGGGTTTCCACGGCACCGACCTTGAGAGCCCGGCGGACCTGATCCTCTCCGTACGCGGCGAGCCCGCCGTCCTCCTTGCGGATCTCGTCCATGAGCCGCTGGACGAGCGTCTTCTCCCGCATCAGGTCGAGGCCCGCCAGGATCTCCCGGGCCTTCTCGACGAGCTCGCGAAGGCCGTACTCATCCGTGTAGCCCGTGTCGAGGAACGTGGGGAGGATCTTCTTCTTGAGCTCGTGGTGCACGTGGTCCTGGGTCGCGAACTCCTCCTTCGTGTACCCCGGGCCTCCGATCAGGATGCCCTGGATCTCCGGGCGGCTGAGGAATGCGTCCGTCATCGTGTTCCCGATCTTCTCGTACCACTCGTGGACCGCGAGGTCGTGGAGTCGCTCGAAGCGCCGGGCGCTCTGTCCGCCCATCCGGTGCTTCCGCGGGACGAGGCTCGTCATGTTCTTCACCACCTCGATCCGCTTGCCTCGGAGGAACCCGAGGGTCGCCTCGGCCTGGTCCATCACGAGGAGGCCGTACACGTCCTTCTCCGCGAGCATGTCCCAGAGCGGCTCCGTGTAGAATTTCGAATCGCAGCGGTACAGGAACGAGGCCACGGCCTCCGGGGGTTCGAGGACCTCCGCGACCATCTGGGTCTGGTCCGCGCCGATCTGCTTGTGTCCCGTGAAGACGACGAGTCCGGTCGCGGGCGGCTGGCGGTATCCCTTGAGGCGCTGGAGGGTCGACTCGATCGCCTGCTGCACGTGCTTCCGGGTGCTCGCGCTCTTGATGTTCGACGATTGGGAGTACTCGTTCCGCAGGTAGTTCGTCACGTCGGAGATCTGCTTCGTCGGGGGCACGTAGACCGTGACGAGCTCCGTGCCGCGCCCCGTCGCCTTCTCGATCTCCTCGAGGGCGCGGCGGAACTTGTACTTCGCCATGTTGGACTGTTCGGCCATTCTTCCGACCACAGCGTATTTATCGTTCATTAGCTTTTGTGCACCGTTCGGGACGAATTCTATGGAGAAAGTCGTCGTCTCCGTCGGCGGCTCCGTGCTCGTGCCTGGGGAGGACGACGCGCGGTACCTCGGAGATCTCGCGGGCGTGCTGCGCGAGACGTCGCGCGTCGTGCGCCTGTTCGGGGTCACGGGAGGCGGACGGATCGCGCGGTACTACATCGAGACGGGTCGCCAGGTCGGCCTCCCCGAGCGGACCCTCGACGAGCTCGGGATCGGGGCCACGCGGCTGAACGCTCGCCTCCTCGCGGCCGCCCTGGGAGGCATCGCGAACCGGGAACCCGCGACCTCGTACGCGGAAGCGTCCCGGCTCTCCCGCCGGCAGCGGGTCGTCCTCATGGGCGGGACCCGGCCGGGCCACACGACGGATCGGGTGAGCGTGGCCCTCGCCCGGTTCGTGCGGGCCTCCCGGATCGTGAACGCGACCTCAGTGGACGGCGTGTACTCCGCGGACCCCAGGAAGGACCCGGCCGCGACGAGGCTGTCCCATGTGCGATTCGGGGAACTCGTGTCCATCTCGGGCGAGGGGCGATGGTCCGCAGGTCCGACGGCCGTCTTCGACCCGGTCGCGGCAAGGAGCCTCGCGAAGGCACGCATCCCGATGGCCGTCGTCCACGGCCGGGACCTAGACGCTCTGCGCGACGCGATCCTCGGTCGGCCGTTCCGGGGCACGTCCGTCGGGGACTGACGGGGCGCCCGCCGTGCGATCCGAGCGGATGTACACGATCCTCGCGGTCGTCGCGATGGCCGTCGCGGCCGGGGCCACCGTCCTGGCGATCGTCGGGCTCGCGAGCGCGCAGGCGGCCGCCGCGGGGGCCGCCGCGGTGTGCGCCGCGGCCTTCTTCGTGCCCGGCCTCGCGTTCTACAACTATGCCCGGAAGCTGCGGCTGCGGGAGACGGCCCTGGAGCACGTGGCCCAGCTCGCCCATGCCGCCGGGACCCTCGATCTGGACCGATTCGCTTCCGATCTCCGGCTGTCGGACGACGACGCGAGGAAGATCTTGACGAAGGCGGTGGCCGAGGGACACCTCCGGGGTCGATTCGATTCGGAGGGGCGATTCATCGTGGAACCCGTGCCGCGCTGCGCCGCGTGTGGTGCCGCGATCCGGTCCTCGGACCGAGTGTGCGCATCCTGCGGAACCCGGTCGGGAGGATGAGACCCGTGCCGTTTCGAGGATTCATCGCGGTGGAGGTCCCCCTGAGCGAGGCCCTCGACGAGCTCCTGCGGGAGCTGCGCACATCGGGCGCCGGGCTAAAGATCGTCTCAGCGGAGAACCTCCACACGACGCTCAAGTTCCTCGGGGAGACGGAGGACGACCTCGTGCCGGACATCGTGGAGGCGATCCGACGTGGGACCGCGGACGTTCGCACGTTCCCGGCCCGCCTGCGCGGCACGGGCGCGTTCCCGAGCCTCGCGCGCATGAACGTGGCGTGGATCCGCATCGAAGGCGCGGAGCCGCTCGGGCGCATCGCCGCCGATCTCGAAGCGTCCCTGGAGCGGCTCGGCTTCCGACGCGAGTCGCGGCCCTGGAGCGCCCACGTGACCGTGGCGCGCGTGAAGGGCGGTCGGAACCTCGATCGGGTCCGCCAGATCCTTCGGGCCCATGAGACGACCCTGTTCGCGGAATGGACGGTCGACAAACTGCGCCTGAAGCGGAGCGTCCTCACCCCGGACGGCCCCACGTACACGACCGTGGCCGAAGTCCCCTTGACGCCGCCCGGCTAGACGCTTCCTCGGCCCGTTGGCGTGCGGGTACCCGTACCATCGGCGGGCTCCCGCTCCGTCCTGACGCACCCCGGGGTCCAGACGCCGGCTCGACCGAAAGCGGGTGCGACACGCCGGCGGAACGGCTTCGCGTACCTACGACTTGCGCTCCGCGAACAGGCTCAGCTTGTCCCACTCGATCGTGTGCTTGAGCCGATGTTTCTGGAGGACGCGGCTCAGCTGCTCCGCGACCCGCGCGACCTCGATCGTCTTGCCCCGGCCGTACACGTAGAATTCGACCGCACGGGAGATCGGAAAGATGAGTCGCATGGCCCCCTCCCGGTTGTACCCCTCGGGCTTGCGGTTCTTCCGCAGGTCCCGGAGGTTCTCCTCGATGAGGACCTCGACGGCCTCCGGATCTTCAGGGACCTGTTGGGTCACCTCGAGGAACTTGAGGAAGAGGGGGCGGAAGGCCGGGACCAGGTTCTTCCATTTGACCTTCCGATCGAACTTGAAGTGGCCGCTCCTCGCGCGCATCGCCGGACGTTTCCCAACCGCCATGTCGTATATAACGGTGCCCCGTCTCCTTCGTCCGCCTCGGAGCCACGGCATCATCCTTAAGCCGGCCCACTTCATCGTCGCGGGGATGCGCACGGCCCTGACGATTGCCGGGAGTGATTCCGGCGGCGGAGCGGGGATTCAGGCGGATCTCAAGTCGTTCGCCGCGATCGGCGTCCACGGGACGTCCGTCGTCACATGCGTGACGGCCCAGAACACCCGCGCGGTCCGTTCCGTCTTCGCCCTCCCGGCTGGCGAGGTGCGGGCCCAGCTCCGCGCGATCCTGGAGGACTTCGAGGTCCGCGCCGCGAAGACGGGGATGCTCTATTCCGCGAGCATCGTGCGGGCCGTCGCGGAGGAACTTCCCCGGTCCGCGTTCCCGCTCGTCGTGGACCCCGTCATGGTCGCCACCGTGGGCGCGTCGCTCGAGCAGGACGACTTCCAGGAAGCGCTCGTCGAGCGCCTCCTGCCCCGGGCCGACCTCGTCACACCAAACCGATTCGAGGCCGAGCGCCTCGCGGGATTCCGCGTGAAGCGGCTCGAGGACGCGGAGCGCGCCGCGCGCGCGATCCGGAAGCTGGGCCCGTCCGCGGTCCTCGTGAAAGGCGGACATCTCCCGGGCGCCCTCGTGGACGTCTTTTTCGATGGGCGTCGGCTCCATCGCCTCCCCGGGTTCCGCCACGACAAGGAACTCCACGGTGCAGGCTGCACCCTCGCGGCATCGATCGCCGGATACCTCGCCCTAGGGGAGACGCTGCCCGACGCGATCGAGGCCGCGCGGCGTCGAGTCGCAGCGGGCTTCCAGGCGTCGTACCGCGTGGGCCGCGGGGTCGCCGTGATCCATTCCCACATCGTGCCCGATCGCCACGACGTATGGCAATCCGTCACGGAGGCGGCCCCGAAGCTCGCGAAGATCCTCCCGCTGGACCTCGTGCCGGAGGTCGGGATCAACATCGGGTACGCGCTGCCCGGCGCGACGACCCTCGAGGACGTGTGCGCCCTCCGGGGGCGGATCGTGCGGGTCGGGGACCGGCTCGAGCCGATCGGGCCCGCGGCCTTCGGGGCGTCTCGGCACATCGCGCGGATCATCCTGACCGCGATGCGCTTCGACCCGGGCGCGCGTTCGGCCACAAACTTGAAGTACCGCTCGAAAAATGCACGCCGGCTTCGGTCCGCCCACTTCCGCCTGGCGTCCTTCGACCGCGGCGAGGAACCGGAAGGCGTGTCGACGATGGAGTGGGGCACGGAACGAGCGATCGTGGAGGCGGGGACGATCCCCGACGTGATCTACGACGAGGGCGCCTTGGGCAAGGAAGGGATGATGCGAGTGCTCGGCCGAGCGCCGGAAGACGTCCTGCGCAAGGTCCGCCGCATCGGGAAGGCGCTTCGGGGATGAGGATCGCGCTCTTCACGGACACGTACCTGCCCACGGTGGACGGGGTCGTGACGTCCGTCCTCGCGACGAAGCGGCAGCTCGTGGCTGACGGCCACGAGGTCGTCGTGTTCGCCCCGGAGGACCCGCACCGGCGCGGGGCCCACGAGGCGGGCACCGTGTACATACGGGCCAAGGAGTTGCGCACGTATCCCGGCTATCGGCTCGCGATGTTCCCGGGCCGCGAGGTGGACCTCGTGAAGTCACTCGACATCGATGTGATCCACAGCCATGGGGTCGGGACGGTCGGCGTGAAGGGTCTGTGGTCCGCGTGGCAGGCGAAGATCCCGATCGTCCAGACGTTCCACACGATGATCCAGGACACGCTCCCGTTCTACTCCCCGTTCGGCCTGAACCTCCACCTCCTCGAGCGGGGGCTCCGATTCTACCTGCGCATCTTCCTGCGGAAGTGCCAGGGCGTCGTCGTCCCGAGCCGCGCGATCCTCGACGAGATCCTCGCCCTGAGCCCGGAGGCGACCATCGCGGACGTGATCCCGACGGGAGTCGATCCGACCCGGTTCCGGCCCGACGTCCCCGGCCAGGCCGTGCGGGACCGCTGGGGCCTCAACGGGCACGACGTGATCCTCCATGTGGGACGGGTCGCGCCGGAGAAGGATCTCACGACGCTCCTCCACGCGTTCCGACGCGTGAAGGGAATCGACCCGGACGCGAAGCTCCTCATCGTGGGCGCCGGCCCGTATCTCGAGAAAGCGTATGACATCGCGCGACATCTGAACCTGTCCGGCGAGGTCATCTTCACGGGGTTCGTCCCCGATAAGGACCTCCCCGCGTACTACGCGGCGGCGGACGCGTTCGCGATCCCTTCGAAGTTCGAGACGCAGGGCCTCGTGATCTTGGAGGCGCTCGCGTCCGGCTGCCCCGTCGCGGGAGCGAACTACCGCGCGATCCCGGAGTTCGTCCAGGACGGCGTGAACGGGGCCCTGTTCGACCCGGGTGACGTGCGCGGCTGTGCGGACGCGATCCTCCGCACCCTCCGAGAGCGCGACGCGATGTCCGCCGCGGCTCGGGAGAGCGCCCTCCCGTTCTCGATCGGACGCTGCACGAATCGCCTCGAGGCATTGTACGCGCGGCTCGCGGCGTGAGGTCGCTAGGCATTAATACGCCCGGACCTTTCGACGCCTCGTGATCGGCATCCTGGGCGGCGGCCTGTCGGGCCTCGTCCTCGCCTCGCGCCTCCGGGACGCGGAGGTCCTCGAAGCCGCGGAGCGCCCGGGCGGGCTGTGCCGGAGTCTCACGTTCGACGGCTTCACGTTCGACCCGCACGGCTCCCACATCCTGTTCTCGCGGGACCCGAAGGCGATGGACTTTTACGAGCGGATCCTCGGGGAGAATGTGTGCCGCCGGCGGAGGAACACGAAGGTGTTCTACGCGGGCCGCTACGTGAAGTACCCGTTCGAGAACGGCCTGGGCGACCTGCCCCTC
>Ga0209751_10001038_pt1 | contig 29077 bp, 33 predicted proteins | sample RifCSP13_1_FD_184019 | JGI IMG/M metagenome (GOLD analysis project Ga0209751, IMG submission 184019) | Soil microbial communities from Rifle, Colorado - Rifle CSP2_sed 13_1 (SPAdes) (version 2) | ecosystem: Environmental > Terrestrial > Deep subsurface > Rock core/Sediment | place: Rifle...
TCTTGAGTCCCTCCGGGTAGAACACCCCGTGCTTCCACCCGTTGTAGGAGAAGCCTGAGGTCCCCAGGTAGAGCGTGCCGGTCATCTGGCAGGATTCTTCCATGACCACGCCCGAACAACGCGGGGGGCTCGGCGAGAGCCGGAGCGCGGTCTCGGCCGCCTGGATCGCCCCGCCGAGCGCCGCGGCCTGGCTGGTGGTCGGTCACGGGGCCGGGGCGGGGATGGATCACCCGTTCCTGGTCGGCTTCGCGCGCGCGATGGCCGAGGAGGGCGTCGCCACCGCCCGCTTCAACTTCCACTACGCGAACTCCGGCCGGCGTTCGCCGGATCCGGAGCCGTCGCTTCGAGCCGCGTGGGTCGAGGCCTTCGGGGGCGTCCGGGCGATGGCGGGTGGTCTGCCGGTGCTCGCGGGCGGGAAATCGCTCGGCGGGCGCATCGCCTCGATGTGCGTGGCCGACGGCATGCCCGCGGCGGGGCTGGTCTTCGTCGGGTACCCCCTGCACCCGCCGGGCAAGCCCGAAAGGATCAGGGACAAGCACCTGTACGAGATCGAGGTACCCATGTTGTTCCTCCAGGGCACCAGGGACCCGTTCGCCCAGGCCGCGCTCCTGTCCAGGGTGCTGAAGGAACTCGGACCCAGGGCCGAGCTGCACGCCGTGGAGGGTGGCGACCACTCGTTCCGCGTCCGAGGGGTCAAGGCCGAGGATCGCGAGATCGGCGCCTCGCTCGCGGCCGTGGCCGCGCCGTTCGTGCGGCGCGTCGCGGGAGCCGGCTGATGCCGCGCAAGAACCGCCGGGCGCCTCATGAGGGATCACAGCCGCTGCGGATGCCGCAGAGCGAGGCCCCGGTCACGGCCATGGTCCCGGGGTTCGACGTGCGTCGAGTGAGCGGAGACAAGCCCTACATCTGCCCCGGGTGCGACCTCGAGATCCGGGCATCTACCTGGCATTACGTCGTGGTCCCGCAGGCCTCGCCCGACGATCGCCGCCACTGGCACCAGCGCTGCTGGGAGATCGAGCTTAACCGGACGCGAGGTCGGCGGCGCAACCCCTGAATCCGGCGTCGCTATCATCGCCTTCGTGCCTCGCCCGATCGCGCGCGCCACGATGCACCCCGAGCTCGATGCCTGGGTGGGCAGGCTGGGGTCGCGGGTGGTGCGCTCGAAGAGCCGGAAGGGTTGCCTCGCGGCGCTGCGCAGGGTCGCGGGCGAGGGCCGGCTGATCGTCGAGGTGACCCCGGAGCTCGTCGGCGTCAGCGAGGCGGCCGAGATCCTGGGGTGGGACCGCCGCCGGGTGGCCACGTACGTCTCGCGGGGAGCCTTCCCCGAGCCCGTCGCGGCCCTGGCATCGGGCCGGGTCTGGCGACGCGAGGACGTCGAGGCCTTCGGCGCCGACCGGGTCCGGCGCAGGGGCAGGCGGATCCACCGATGACCGACCGCGTCCTGTACCTGATCCGGCACGGCCGCCCCGACTACGCGAACGACGACTTCGCGGATACCCCGCGAGGTCACCAGTACGATCCACCCCTATCGGACGAAGGCCTCGAGCAGTCCGAAGCGCTCGCCCGCCGTCTCCTGCTGGTCGAACCCCCCGCCGCCGTGTTCGCCTCGCCGCTCCGGCGCGCGCGCGAGACCGCCCTCGTGTACACGCAGGAGGCGGGGATAGGGATGGTGGAGGACATGGATCTGGCTGAGGTGTTCATAGGCGACTGGGAGAACCGCTCGTTCGAGGAGATCATCGCGTCGGACGGGTCGCTGCTGCACCGGTTCCGGACGCACGAGGCGTTCTGGCGCCACGCTCCAGGCGCCGAGGGTCTGGACGCGTTCCGCGAGCGGGTCACCCGCGGGATCGAGCGAGCACTGGCGACGCAGGCCGAGGGCAACGTCTACGTCTTCTGCCACGGTGGCGTGGTGAACGCCTACGTCGCGCCGCTGTTCGGCCTCGAGCAGGAGATGTTCTTCCTGCCCGACAACACATCCGTGAACGTCCTGGGGATCGACGGGGATCGACGCGTCGTCCGCTTCCTCAACGACGTCCGCCACCTGACGGATCCGCACCTGTTCGGCTCGGGATGAGCGGGGGGACGGTTCGCGCCGCTCCGCCTAAACTGCCCGAGACCAAGACCCAGGAGGCTGACTTGCCTGTCCAGTTCCTATCGCAAGAGTGGACCGCCGAACTGCAACAGCGCCTGAACCAGGACGACGGGTTCCGCGATGCGGCCGCGACCGCGAAGGCGACGATCCAGAACGTGATCAACGCCGACGACGGCCCCAAGCGTTACTGGATGCGCATCGAGGCCGGCTCCGTCGAGATGGGCCCCGGCGACGCCGAGAACCCAGACGCGACGATCGAACAGGACTACGAAACGGCGGTATCCCTCGCGAAGAGCGAGCTGAATCCCGTCACCGCGTTCATGACCGGCAAGATCCGGATCAACGGCAGCATGATGCTGCTGATGCAGCTCCAAGGGGCGCTCTCCGAGCTCGCCAAGGTGATGCAGGACATCGACGTCGACTACTGAACCGGCTCCGGCATGACGGTGAAGGTTGCCCTCGCCCGCGCCATGAGGGCCCTCGCCGACCCGGTCCAGGGAGCATGGCCGGGAAGCCCGGGTGGAACTGGGAGCGGGCGAACCGCTCCCTGATCTCCTCGAACCGCTCTCCCGTGTCACCCATCCCTTCGAGGCCTCGCATCCGTACCCCGAGTAGGCCGTTCACTGAGGGTCGTTTGACGCCCTCGCGCGGTGGACGGGAGAATCACGGCCGGCCTCGCCTATGCGAGGCGGCTCCAGGAACGAGAGGAGGGGAAGGTATGCGCTCTTGGCGAGCGAGGCTCCTTGTCCTCGTGGCCATCATGTCGATCGTGGCTGCGGCTTGCGGCGGCGACGAGGGTGGCGACGAGACGGGTGGGACCGGTGGCGCGACGAGCGCGACCGGAGGGACGGGCGGTGCGGCCGAGTGTAACCAGGATCTCTCGGTAGGCGTCGCGTTCGACGTCGGTGGACTGGGTGACAAGTCGTTCAACGACGCCGCGAACGCCGGACTCCAGCAGGCGATCGCCGACGGCCTGGTCTGCGAGGAGAACGTCCAGGTCAACGAGGCGAACGCGACCGGCTCGGACCGCGACCAGAACGTCCAGGCGCTGGCCGATGCAGGCTTCAACCTCATCGTCGGCGTCGGGTTCGCGTTCTCGCCCGGGATCAACACGATCGCGCCGGACTACGCGGACACGAACTTCATGATCGTGGACGGGTACGCCACCTGCGGCACGATCTGCGGTCTGACGAACGACGCCGACGCGATCCCGAACGTCGCGGACTACACCTTCAAGGAGCAGGAAGGCTCCTTCCTCGTGGGCGCAGCCGCCGCACTGAAGTGCGGGTGCGACACGATCGGGTTCCTCGGCGGCCAGACGGGCCCGCTGATCGAGAAGTTCCAGGCCGGATACGAGGCCGGAGCCGCGGCGGTCACCCCGGACATCACGGTGCTCGTCGAGTACATCGGCGACGACGTGGCGGCGTTCAACGACCCGGTGAAGGGCGAGGCGCTGTCCCGCGCGATGTACGACGACGGTGCCGAGATCGTGTACCACGCCTCCGGCGCATCGGGCGCTGGGCTGTTCAACGCGGCCGTCAGCGCCGGCAAGCTGGCGATCGGGGTCGACTCGGACCAGTACCTCACCGCGAGCCCGGAGCAGCAGCCGCTGATCCTGACCTCGATGCTCAAGCGCGTCGACACGGCCGTGTACAACGCGATCGAGGCCTCGGGCGCCGGGACGTTCGGCGGGAGCTTCGTGTTCGGGATGGCCGAGTCCGGTGTGGACTACGCCACCTCGAACCCAGATGAGCTGACGTCGGACATCACGGCCCAGCTGGACGAGTTCAAGCAGCAGATCATCGACGGCACGATCGTCGTGCCCGAGACGCCGGCCTGATCGATAGGGACGGCGGAACCGTGAACGACGGGGCGGGGGGCGTGAGCTCCCCGCCCCTCGTCACGCTCGAACGCATCACCAAGCGTTTCCCGGGCGTACTCGCCAACGACGCGGTCGACCTGGAGCTGCGGACCGGAGAGGTCCACGCCCTGATCGGGGAGAACGGCGCCGGCAAGTCCACCTTGATGCGCGTCCTCTACGGGATGTACCCGGCCGACGAAGGACGCATCTTCGTGCGCGGTGGCGCGGCGAAGATCGGCTCGCCGCGTGACGCGATCGCCCTCGGCATCGGGATGGTCCACCAGCACTTCGTGCTGGTGGACCCGTTCACGGTGACCGAGAACATCATCCTCGGGGACGAGAACGAAGCCGTCCTCGACATGTCCGAGGCCCAGCGTCGCGTCTCCGAGCTCGCGGACTCGTACGGCTTCCAGGTCGACCCGGGCAAGCCGGTCGAGGAGCTGTCGGTCGGCGAGGAGCAGCGCGTCGAGATCTTGAAAGCGCTCTACCGCGGCGTCGAGATCTTGATCCTGGACGAGCCGACCGCCGTGCTCACGCCGGGGGAGACCAAGGAGCTGTTCGGAAACCTGCGGAAGCTGTGCGATGCCGGCAAGTCGATCGTGTTCATCAGCCACAAGCTCGACGAGGTGCTCGAGATCGCCGACCGGATCACGGTCCTCCGCCGCGGCAAGGTCGTCGGGGAGACGCGACCCTCGGAGACGTCCAAGGCCAAGCTCGCGGAGATGATGGTCGGCCGCCCGGTCCTGTTCCGTTTGGAGAAGCCGCAGGTCGCGTTCGGCGATCCCGTGCTCCGGGTGGAGGAGCTCACCAGCGAGGGCAAGCTGAACGGGGTCTCGCTCGAGGTTCGGAGCGGAGAGATCCTGGGCGTCGCCGGCGTCGAGGGCAACGGGCAGCGGGAGCTGGCCGAGGCGCTGATCGGACTGCGCCAGCCGGCCTCGGGCACGATCTCCCTGGACGGCCGGGACATCACCGGTCGCTCGGTCCAGGACATCCGCAACGCAGGCGTCGCCTACATCCCGGAGGACCGCCACGAGCAGGGCCTGGTCCTCGACATGACCCTCTGGGAGAACGCGGTGCTCGGACGCCACGACGACCGGGAGTTCTCGAGCGGGCTCGGTGTCCTGTTCATCCGGAAGATCAAGGAGCTGGCCTCGCGGCTCGTGAAGCTGTTCGACGTCCGCACGCGGAGCATCGAGGTGAACGCGTCGACCCTGTCGGGCGGCAACCAGCAGAAGCTGATCCTGGCCCGTGAGCTGGAGACCGATCCCAAGCTCCTGATCGCCTCCCAGCCCACCCGCGGGCTCGACGTGGGAGCCATCGAGTTCGTCTGGAAGCAGATCCTCGAGCAGAAGGCCGCCGGCCGCGCCGTCCTGCTGATCTCGGCGGAGCTCGACGAGATCTACGCGCTCTCGGATCGGATCGTGACCCTGTACGAGGGACGGATCACCGGCGAGTTCGCGCCGGACGCCCAGCCGGAGGAGATCGGCGTGGGCATGCTCGGCGGGACCGAGCAGGAGGTGGCGTAGTGGCCGCCGCGGGCAGCGCGATCGCCCCAGCCGCCGGATCCGGTGTCCGCTCGGACCGTCTGGAGCGCTTCGTCGGCCAGGCCCTCGCGCTGCTCCTCTCGATGGTCATCGCCCTGGCGCTCGGCTCGATCCTGATCGTCGGCTACGGCGAGAACCCGATCGAGGTGTACTCCGCCATCCTTGACGGGTCGGTCGGGTCCGTGGACGGCATCGGCTACGTCCTGTCGATCGCGACGCCGCTGATCTTCTCGGCGCTCGCGGTCGCCGTCTGCTTCAAGGGTGGGATGTTCAACATCGGCGTCGAGGGTCAGTACTTCGTCGGGATGGTCACGGCCTCGTGGGCCGCCCTCGAGCTGGACTTCCTTCCGGCACCGCTCTTCGTCCTCGCCGTCCTGGTCGCGGGGATGCTGGGCGGGATGGCCTGGGCCGCGATCGCCGGGATCCTGAAGGTGAAGACCGGCGCCCACGAGGTCGTCACCACGATCATGCTCAACGGGATCGCGATCAGCCTGCTCGCGTGGGCCATCAACTTCCCGCTGAAGTTCGCCAACGCGCCGCCGGGGCAGAACGTGGACCTAAGGACCGACGTGTTCTCCGACAAGGTGAGGGTCGGCGACATCGGCCAGTACTTCGGGGTCACGCCGGGCGCCCACCTCTCGTGGCTGCTGTTCGTCGCGATCGGGACGGCGATGCTCGTCTGGTTCCTCCTGCGGCGCACTCGCGTGGGGTTCGAGGCCCGGGCCGTCGGCTCCTCGCCGGGGTCGGCCAAGGCGGGCGGCGTGTCGATCGGGGCGACGCAGATCCGGCTGTTCCTGATCTCGGGGGCGCTCGCCGGGATGGTCGGGATGCAGCAGATCCTGGCCGACAAGGGCTACCTGGGAGCCGCCTACATCACGCTCCTCGGCTTCACCGGGATCGCCGTGGCGTTCCTCGGGCAGAACAACCCGATCGGGATCATCTTCGCCGCGATCCTGTGGGGCATCTTGTCCCGCGGCGAGGTCGCGCTGCAGATCGGCACCGACGTGCCGCGGGAGTTCATCATCATCCTGCAGGGCATCCTGATCCTGTCGGTCGTGATCACGTACCAGATCGCGAAGCGCCGCCTGGCTGCCAGACAGCTCCAGCGCTCGGGCGCGGCCGGCGCGCTCGAGGACTCGACCGCCTTCGACGAGAGGCTCGAGTCGACGGGGTCCCAGGACGCCGAGGAAGCGGCCCGCCCGTCGGACGGAGGTGGCCCCGGGTGACCCTCACCGATGCCGCCGTTGCGGTCCAGATCTCCTTCACGTACTTCACGATCATCTACCTGACTGGCCTCGGCGGTCTGTTCAGCGAGCGATCGGGGATCGTGAACATCGGTCTGGAGGGGCTGATGATCATCGGAGCCGTGACGGGCGCGTTCGGCGCCCGGTACTTCACGGACACGCTCGAGATGGGCCAGCCGTGGGGGCCGCTCCTCGGACTGCTCTTCGGCGCCTTCTGCGGGATGCTGTTCGCGGGTGTCCACGCGGTCGCCACGATCTCCTTCCGCGTCGACCACATCGTGTCGGGCGTGGTGATCAACCTGGTCGCCGTGGGGCTCGCCCGGTTCCTCTCGCAGGCGTTCTTCGGCCAGGCGACCCAGTCCGATCCCGGAGGTCCGCATCTACCGGACCTCGATATCCCGCTCCTCTCGTCGTTACCGGGTGGTCTGGATCGAGCCTTCGAGGGCCTCTCGCCGTTCGTGGTCGTCGCCGCGCTCATGGTCATCCCCGTCTGGTACACGTTGAACCGGCTCCGGTGGGGTCTGCGCCTGCGCTCGTGCGGCGAGAACCCGGAGGCGGCGCGGTCCCTTGGCATCCGGGTGAGCCTGTACCGGTACCAGGGCGTGCTCCTCTCGGGGGCGTTCGCCGGAGCCTCGGGCGCATTCCTCGCGTCGGAGGTGATCGGCAACTGGCGAGAGGGTCAGACGCTCAACCTCGGGTTCATCGCACTGGCCGCGCTGATCCTCTCGAACTGGAACCCGATCCGGCTGATGTTCTTCGCGTGGCTGTTCGGGTTCGCCGTCGCGATCCCGCTGCGGCTGAACGACGCGCCGGTGATCAACCTGCTGCCCCCGCAGTTCATCCGGATGATCCCCTACGTCGTCACCATCGTGGCGATCGCGGGATTCGTCGGGAAGGTCAGGCCTCCGGCCGCTGCCGGCAAGGCCTACGAGGGTGGCGGGAGCCTCTAGCTACTCGGTCCCGAACAGCCGGTCCCCGAAATCCCCGAGCCCGGGCAGGATGTACCCGTGCTCGTTCAGCTGCCGATCGATCGCGGCGGTGAAGATCGGCACGTCTGGGTGGTCCTGCATCATCCGCTCGATGCCTTCGGGGGCGGAGACCACGCAGACGAACCGGATCGACGCCGGTTCGCCCTCCTTCACCGCCGAGGTGGCCGCCGAGCCCGAGCCGCCGGTGGCCAGCATCGGGTCCAGGACCAGCACGTGGCGCCCGCGGACCGGCGGGAGCTTGCGGTAGTACGACTGGGGCTGCAGCGAGGCCTCGTCGCGCTCCAGGCCGATGTAGCCGACGGCGACCTCGGGGAACAGCTCGGTGACCGCCTCCAGCATCCCCAGGCCGGCCCGCAGGATGGGCACCGCGACGAGGTCGCCCAGGACCCTGCCGGTCGTCTCCTCCAGCGGGGTCCGGACCGCGACCTGGGTCGTCGGCACGTCCCGGATCGCCTCGAGCGCGAGCGCCAGGGCCAGGCGCTTGGCCAGGGTGCGGAAGACCGGTGGTGGCGTGTCCTGCGCCCGCAGCTGCGCGAGCAGGTGCCCGGCCAGCGGGTGGTCGACGAGGGTGACGGTCATCGGGCGCATCCTAGTGCGCCGGAACCGGTCCGTGCCCACCGCCTGGACCGCGTGGTTGCCAGACCCCGGCAGTGCTGACACCATGGCGACCCTGATGCGCCGGTACTTCGGTTCCTGGTTCTTCTACGGCGGGCGGTGCCCGGCGTAGTCGCCTGAGCCGAACGGAGCAGGGGACACCCCGGGCCGGACGCCCGGGGTTTTCGTCTCTCCGGGCCGAGGATCACCCGGGCCGGTCGGACGAGGAGGATGGTCATGGTCGTGGTGATGCAGCGGGAGGCCTCCGAGGCCGAGATCGCGGCGGTCGCCGAGCGCGTCCGTGCCGCGGGCGGAGAGGCCTTCGTTTCGCGCGGGACCGTTCACACGATCATCGGCCTGGTAGGCGATCGCGAGCTCTTCGAGGCGATCGACTGGCGCCAGCTGCGCGGCGTCGATCACGTGATCAACGTCGGCAAGCCCTACAAGATGGTCGCTCGCGACCTGCACCCTGAGTCGACGTCGGTGAACGTCGGCTCGACGCCGGTCGGGCGAGGCTCGTTCACGATCATCGCCGGACCCTGCGCCGTCGAGAGCGGCGAGCAGGCGCTGGTCTCGACGAAGGCGGCCAAGGCGGCCGGCGCGACGATCCTGCGCGGCGACGTCTACAAGCCCCGCACCTCGCCCTACTCGTTCCAGGGGCTCGGCGAGCGCGGTCTGGAGATCCTGAAGGAGTGCCGGCGTGAGACGGGGCTGCCGATCGTGGTCGAGGTCGTGGACGTGTCGCAGGTCCGGCACGTAGCCGAGGTGGCCGACTGCATCCGCGTCGGCACGCGCAACGCGCAGAACTTCGAACTCCTGAAGGAGGTCGGCCTCACGCGCAAGCCCGTGATGCTGAAGCGGGGGCTCGCGATGACGATCGAGGAGTGGCTCCAGGCGGCCGAGTACGTCGCGCAGCGCGGCAACTCCGAGATCATCCTGTGCGAGCGCGGCATCCGCACCTTCGAGCCGTCCACGCGCAACACGCTCGATCTTGCCGGCATGGCGGTCGCGCAAGCCGAATCCCATCTGCCCGTGATCGTCGATCCCTCCCATGCGGTGGGCAAGCGCCACCTCGTGGCGCCGATGGCCAGGGCGGCGGTCGCGGCCGGGGCCGACGCGGTGATGATCGACGTTCATCCCGATCCCGAGAGCGCGCTGTGCGACGGCCCCCAGGCGCTCACGCCAGACGAGATGGCGGATCTCGGCAAGGACCTGGAACGGCTGGCCGATGCTATCGGCCGCCCGTTCAACCGCCCGGCGTAGACGGGGCGTCAGCCAGCGACGACGGGCGTGAGCTCGGCGATGTCGCACGTACCCCGCCAGCGGTCGATCGACTCCTTCGGCGAGCCGACGCGACTGCGGCGACGGTCGGCCAGGACCTTGGCCGCCTCCTCCCACTCGGCGCCCCGCAGCACGCGGAACGACGCCGGGAACTCGTCGAGCGAGGTCTCGCGCAGCTTCCGCCGGGTGACGACCACAAGCTCTCGTGCACCGGGCACGCCGGGGATCGACTGCTCCTCGGGTCCGGGCTCGCGTTGGGACAGGACGTAGATCCGACCGTTGCGATAGACGAACCAGGACGGGACGAGCTTCCGCGTCTCGCCGGCTTGGACGCCCACCCAGATGACGTCGGACTTCTTCAGTCCGTCCTCGAACCCCTTGGGCAGCTTGGCCGGCGCGGCCTGAACGTGGACGGGCACCTCGAGCTCGCCGACTATCTCCCTGTCCAGGATGAAAGAGACGAGGTAGGGCCCGGCCTCGTCGAAGAACGCGCCGTCGATCGTGTCGGTCTCCAGTGTGAGATCCATGCTGCCGAGCATGCGGCGCGGCTCCGGACCCCAACGGTGCACCAGCCGTCCGGACGGGCCGTAGAAGTGGATCTCCTCGATCACCACCCCGGTCCCCACCTTCCACGCCCGCGTCACCACGAACGGCAGGGCCGTGCCCTTCGGGCCGAGCAGGTAGATCCCGTCGGAAGCGCGCTCGCCCTCCGCGTCCCAGACGCGCTGGTCCACCACGTGCGCGGCCACGAGCTCACCGACGGTCATCGCCGCGAGAGGATACCGGACGGCCCCGCCCGCCCGCGCCTACCTGGTCACACGGTGCGGGCGAGCCACAGGCGTGGCTCGTCGAGCTCGGGGAGCGAAGGGAGAGCCTCGGCCGAATCCCACATCCGCGCGAGGGTTACCTCGTCGGATGCCTCGGCGACGGTGTCACAGAACGCGCGGCCCACGCGGTACTGCTCGCGCTTGACCTCGATGCCGAGGAGCCGCTCGAGGACGGGGTCGACGTGCTCGGACTCCCGGTAGCGGCGCATCGCCTCCTCGATCCGCGAATACGATGGCAGCATCCGGGCCCCGAGCGCGTGCATCACGTGGTCGCCGTAGCCCTCGGCCGAGGCCATGAACGCCTGGATCCGGCCGAGCTTCAGCCGCTGTTCGTCGTCGAGCACCGGGCCGAACATCCCGCCCTCGGTCTCGAAGACCTCACGCATCGCCTCGGGGTTCGAGGGATCGAGCGAGGACAGGCGCTCGCGCAGATCCTCCACGTCCAGGCGCATCGTCGACGTGAAGTCGTCGAGCAGACCCCGGAAGCGCTCCAGCGCCCACGGCCTCGCGAACTCGAAGCGATGCGTGACCTCGTGGATCGCGATCCACGTGCGGAACTCGGTGGCGTCCAGGCTCCAGTCCTTCTCGAAGGCTGCGATGTTCGGCACCACGAACAGCAGGGCGCCGCCCTCGGCCCGGGGGATCGCGATGTCATACTGACCGAGCACCTGCTGGCCGAGCGTCCCGAGGACTGAGCCGATCTGCGTCCCGAGCAGGAGCGGCGAGAGCTGCGTCAGGAGCTGTTCGACGCCGGAGCCCTGGGAGCCCTCGGGGATCAGCTCTCGCTGGGCGCGGCCCACGGCCTCGCCCAAGCGCGCCGCCGCGGACTCCATCACCGCTCGAAGGCCCTCGAGGTTCCGCTGCACCCACTCGGTGCGACGGACCACCTCCACATTCGGCAGGTTCGAGGGCGGTTCCAGCCCGGTGAACCCTGCCACCTGGAGCTCGGCCAGTCTCACGCCATCCTCGAACCCGCGCAGGTCCTCGGCTCCCGGGTGCGGGTCCTCGCCGGAGGAGGAGGCCGTCGCGATCCCGACCTGCCGAGCGAGCTCCCAGTTGACCGGGCCGCTCGAGGACAGCAGCACGCGCTGGATCTCGCGGAACAGCGGCACGTCGTTCCAGATGTCCCCGCCGCCGAACGGGGGAGTGGGCTCGCCCATCCAGCCATCCTACGGCCGTCGGTAGGATGAGCCCGTGCGGGAAGACCTGCTCGTCCGCGTCACGGACGAGGCGATCGGTGCGGACGAGGCGGTCGCCTTCGTCGGCGACCCGGCCGCGGGCGGCACGTGCGTGTTCCTGGGGACCGTCCGCGACCGCTCCCAGGCCGGCGGAGTTACCGGTCTCACGTACGAGGCCTGGGACGAGCTCGCCGTCCGCCGGCTCGAGGAGATCGGTGTGGAGCTCCTGGGGGCGTGGCCGCTCCGGAAGGTCGCCCTCCTGCATCGGACGGGAGAGCTCGCGATCGGCGAGGTCTCGGTCGTGGTGGCGTGCTCGGCGGCCCACCGTGCCGAGGCGTTCGAGGCGTGCCGCCACGGCATCGAACGCCTGAAGCAGGATGTCCCCATCTGGAAGAAGGAGGCGCTCGCCTCGGGCGAAGCGCACTGGGTGATGGGGTCTTAGATGGCGGGACGCGACATCGCGCTCGACCTCGGGACCGCCAACACGCTCGTCTACCGCCAGGGCGAGGGGATCGTCTTCAACGAGCCCACCGTCGTCGCGATGAACGCCGCCACCGGGACGATCGAGGCGATGGGGGACGAGGCCTGGCAGATGATCGGCGGGCGTTCGGGCAACGTGATCGCGGTCCGCCCGCTCCGCCACGGCGTGATGACCGAGTTCGACATCACGCAGCGCATGATCGAGGTCGTCCTGCAGCGCGTCGGCGTGTCGCGGTTCCACAAACCTCGCGTCGTCGCCTGCATCTCGAGCGAGAGCTCCGAGGTCGAGCGCCGGGCCGTGGAGGAGGCCGTGAAGTTCGCGGGCGGCAAGGGTGTCGTGTTGGTCGAGGAGCCGCTCGCCGCAGCCATCGGCGCGCGCCTGCCGATCCACGAACCGATCGGCAACCTGGTCGTCGACATCGGCGGCGGCACGACCGAGATGGCTGTCGTATCGATGGGCGGCGTGGTCTCGGGGGTCTCGATCCGCACGGGCGGGTTCGACCTGGACGCCGCGATCGCGGAGCACATCCGGGCCGAGTACGGGGTCGCGGTCGGGGAGAAGGCGGCCGAGGAGATCAAGGTCGCCATCGGCTCGGCGTTCCCGGTGCCCCAGGGCAAGGTGGCCGTCGTCGTAGGTCGCGAGCTCACGAGCGGTGCCCCCTCCGAGATCCGCGTGCGCGAGGACGAGATCCGCCAAGCTATGTCCGAACCCGTCCGGCGCATAGTCGACGGCGCCCGTCGCACCCTGGCCGAAGCGCCGCCCGAGCTTACCCACGACGTGCTCGAGGCAGGCATGTTCCTGACAGGCGGCGGCGGCCTTCTCCGCGGTCTGGACCTGCTGTTGTCGCAGGAGTGCGAGGTGCCCGTCCACCTCACCGACCGGCCGCTCGAGACCGTGGTGCTCGGTGCGGGCGCGATGCTGGAGCACCTGGACGACTACCGGTCCTCGTTCCAACTCGTGAGGCGCAGATGACGTTCTCCATCGTCGCGGCCGATCCGCGCAAGGGCGACTGGGGCGTGGCTACCGCCTCGAAGTTCCCCGCGGTGGGCGCGGTCGTGCCGTGGGCGCGGGCCGGCGCCGGGGCTGTCGCGACGCAATCAGTGGCCAACACCGACTACGGCCCCCGGGGGTTAGATCTCATGGAGGGCGGCATCTCGGCTCGGCAGGCACTGGATCGCCTGCTGCTCGGCGACAAGTTGATGCGCGAGCAGCGCCAGGTGGGTCTGGTGGACGCCCGCGGGCGGGTGGCCACCTTCACCGGATCCCGGTGCGAGCCGTGGGCCGGTGGGGTGACCGGGGAGGGGTTCGCTTGCCAGGGGAACCTGCTGGTGGGCGAGCAGGTGGTGGCGGCGATGGCCGAGGGGTTCCGCCGGGCCACCGGCGACCTCGTCGACCGGCTGCTGCAAGCGCTCATCGCCGGCGATCTGACGGGTGGTGACCGGCGCGGGCGTCAGTCGGCGGCGCTGCTCGTGGTACGCGCCGGCGGCGGGTACGAGGGCCGCAACGACCGCTACGCCGACCTCCGGGTGGACGATCACCCGCAGGCCGCCTCGGAGCTCGCCCGGATCTTCTCCACGTTCGACCGCGAGATCCTCATCCGCGATGATCCCTTGCTGCCCGCAACGCCCGAGTTGGTGGCCGAGGTCCAGCGGCGGCTCGCAGCCCGCGGGATATACGGGGGGGAGGAGACCGGCGAGCTCGACGCGCTCACGCGCGCGGGACTCGAGCGGTTCGCAGGCGAGCTCAACCTCGAAGGGCGACTGCGCGAGGACGGTCAGCTCTCCGACGCGCTGTTGCGCGAGCTCCGCGACCTCACGCCCGAGATCGGCTGACCTGACGAGGCCCTAGGCGCCGAAGAACGACTTGAACAGCTGGTCGATGAGGTGTCCGGCCTGATATATCGCGAAGGCGAGCACCACCGCACCGATTCCAACGAGCACGACGACCCCGATGAACCCCTGGAGCCTGTCTTGGACCGACGGCCCCTCGGTCGACACGCGCAGGTAGGCGTACCCGGGCCCGGCGGCCGGGGCGGTTCCCCTCTCGGACGGCTGGTCGCGGTCCTCACCGAATCCCAGCCCCGAGGCCTCTTCCTCGCGCCGCACGGTCGCCAGGTAGACGGCGCCGCCGACGAGCAGCGAGACCCCGAGTACGACGAGGAACGGCACACGCGCAGACTACCCCGCGCCTCCCGTGCTACGCGAAGGTGGCCCGTACCATCGGGCTCATGGTCCGCTGGCGACGTTACCTCTGGTTCGTGCCGCTCGGGGCGCTGCTCGGCCTGGCGGCGACCATCTACCTGCCCTGGTACGCGGTGGGTCCCGGGCCGGCGCGGGCCGTCGATCCGCTGATCCGGTTCGAGGACCGTACGCGCTACGAGTCTCAGGGGCGCTTCGTCCTCACGTCGGTCCGCCTGACGCAGCTGACGGGCCTCGGGCTCCTGCTCGCGTGGATCGACCCGGATCGCCGGGTGGTGCCACGCGAGGACCTGTTCGAGGCCGGCGAGGACCGGCAGGAAGAGCACGAACGCTCGATCTCGCAGATGGATTCGAGCAAGCTCGACGCGACCTCGGTGGTCATGCGCGAGCTCACCGCCTATCCCCGGGAGCATGGCGACGGCGTCCTCGTCGAGCGGGTCGTCCAGGGATGCGCCGCCGACGGCGAACTGTTCCCGGGTGATCGGATCCTGTCGATCGACGGACAGGAGGTGGACAGCTACCGGCAGGCGAAGCGCATGATCGAGGCAACGGCGTCTGGGGCGACCCTCACCTTCGAGCTGTCGGTCGACGGCGAGCCGGAGACGGCTCGGCTGGTCCGGGAGCCCTGCGGTGGCAGCGAGGACCCGCTGGTCGGCGTCTCGATGATCAACAGCTTCCCCTTCGACGTCTCGATAGCCAGCGGTGGGATCGGGGGGCCGTCGGCCGGACTGATGTGGGCGCTCGGCCTGTATGACCTGCTGACGCCGGTCGACCTCACGGGTGGACGGACCGTAGCCGGGACCGGCGAGATCGCGCTCGACGGGACCGTGATCCCGATCGCGGGCATCGGAGAGAAGCTCGCGGCCGCGGCCGACGCCGGCGCGAGCGTGTTCCTGGTGCCTGAGGGCAACATGGACGTCGCGCGCGCCTCGGGCGATCGAGGCATGGAGCTCGTTCCCGTGGCGAGCCTCGACGACGCTCTCGCCTACCTGGAGGGCGACTCCGCGTAGCGGTACTGCTTCCCCGAAGGCGGTGATACGCTGGCCGCGCCCGAGCCCGAGGGAACCCGAGAACATGGTCGTACGCCTACCGGCACCCACCCCGATGTCCGCTCGCCGCCGACTCATCGTCGTCCTCGTCGCCGTCCTGGCGGGTCTGGTCCTGGTATTCACGGCGCTCTCGGGGTTCTTCGTCGACGTGCTGTGGTTCCGGGAGGTGGGGCTCTCAGACGTGTTCTGGAGCGTTCTTCGGACCCGCGTCGTGCTGGGTCTAGCGTTCGGCCTCGCGTTCTTCGCGGCCTTGTGGCTCAACCTGTGGATCGTCCGCAAGATCACCCCCCGGTACCTTCCACTGACGCCGGAGCAGGAGATCATCGAGCGCTACCGGATGCAGTTCGAGCCGTACGCGCGGTGGTTGATCCCGCTGTTCGCGCTGGTCATCGCGTTCTTCGTTGGCCTGGGTGTCAGCAGCCAGTGGCAGACGTTCCTGTTGTGGCGCAACGGGTCCGACCTCGCGTTCGGCACCCCCGAGCCGTTGTTCGGCCGCGATCCGGCGTTCTACGTGTTCAGCCTGCCCTGGCTCGAGTTCGTCCAGGGCTGGCTGTTCTCGTCCCTCGTGGGGATCACGCTCCTCACGGCGCTCGCCCACTACCTGTGGGGCGGGATCCGACCGCAGGCGCCGCTGCTCGGCGAGAAGGTGACCCCCCAGGTGAAGGCGCATCTATCGGTGCTGCTCGGTCTGATCTTCCTGGTGAAGGCCTGGGGCTACTACCTCGGGCAGTTCGACCTGTTGAACTCGCTCCGCGGCGTCGTCGCCGGCGCCTCCTACACGGACGTGAACGCCCAGCTTCCGGCCCTGCGGATCCTCGTCGTCATCGCGATCGTGTGCGCCGTCCTGTTCCTCGTGAACATCCGGCTGCGCGGATGGGCGCTCCCCGTCATCGCCGTCGGACTGCTGGCGCTCGTCTCGATCATCGCCGGCGCCGCGTACCCGTCGTTCGTGCAGCGCTTCCGCGTGGCGCCCCAGGAGTTCCAGCGCGAGCAGCCGTTCATCGAGGACAACATCGAGGCCACGCGATCCGCATTCGGCCTGGACGAGATCGAGTCACAGCAGCGCGCCGTCGGCGGCGCCGTGTCGGCGGCGGACATCCGCGAGGACGAGGCCACGATCTCGAACATCCGGCTGTGGCGGCCGAGCGTTCTGCTGGACAACCTCGCGTCCCTGCAGAGGATCCGGCAGTACTACGAGTTCAACGACATCGACGTCGATCGCTACGAGCTCGACGGGACCCGTCGGGTCGTGATGGTCGCCGCGCGTGAGGTCAGCCAGGACGGCATCCCCGAGGGCGGCAAGACCTGGCAGAACACCCACCTCGTGTACACGCACGGGTTCGGCGCCGTCGCCACGCAGGTCAACACCGCGACCGCCGAGGGGCAGCCGGTATTCACTCTGCAGGACATCCCGCCCGTGGGCTCGCCCCCCCTCGAGGGCAACGGCCAGCGGATCTACTACGGCGAGGGCGGGCCGGGCGACGCCGCGTTCCTGGTGGTCCACTCGGGCGCGGAGGAGCTCGACTACCAGGGGACGGCGACCGACGACCAGGCGCAGCAGTCGTACTCCTACGAGGGGCAGGGCGGCATCCCGGTCGGCGGCCTGTTCCAGAAGCTGCTGTTCGCGTGGCGCTTCCGCGACGTGAACCTGCTGATCAGCGACCTGGTCACCGGGGACAGTCGCATCATGCTCTACCGCGACATCCACGACCGGGTGCCGAAGGCGGCGCCGTTCCTGCGCTTCGACGGGGACCCGTATGCGGCCATCGTCGACGGCAGGGCGGTCTGGATCTGGGACGCCTACACCGCGACCGACCGGTACCCCTACTCCCAGCCGCTCTCGCTCGAGGATGCCGTATCCCCGCCGGTGGACCCAGGCGCGCCGTCGCTCGTGGGCGACGTCAACTACATCCGCAACTCGGTGAAGGTCGTCGTGGACGCCTTCGAAGGCTCCATGACGTACTACGTCACCGACCCACAGGACCCGATCGTGGCGGCGTGGGCCTCGGCATTCCCGGACCTGTTCACGCCGGCCTCCGAGGCGCCGCCGGGGCTGCTCGAGCACTTCCGCTATCCGGAGAACCTGTTCCAGGCTCAGGCCAAGCAGTTCACGAACTACCACGTGACCGATCCGCAGGTCTTCTATCAGAAGCAGGACTTCTGGGCGCTCCCGGTCGATCCCACGATCTCCTCCGAAACCGCTCGATACCTGATGCGCCCGTACTACGTGCTGATGCGACTGCCGGGCGAGGTCGAGGAGACGTTCTCGCTGATCCTGCCGTTCACGCCGGTCGAGCGCCAGAACATGGTGGCCTGGATGGCGGCCAAGTCCGATCCGGGCGACGAGTACGGGAAGATCGTGAGCTTCGAGTTCCCGTTGGGCCTGAACGTCGATGGGCCGACCCAGGTCTTCTCGCGCATCAACCAGGACGCGCGATTCTCGGCCGAGCGGACGCTGCTCGGCCAGGGCGGCTCTGACATCGTGTTCGGCGACTTCCTCGTGATCCCCGTGCAGGACTCGCTGCTCTACGTCCAGCCCGTCTACGTCAAGTCCACTCAGCCGAACGCGATCCCGGAGCTGAAACGGGTCGTCGTGGTGAACGGCGCGGAGATCGGCATCGGCTCCACCCTGCGCGAGGCCCTCGCGGACTCGATCGGGGAGGCCGTGCCGCCGGAGGACGGGGAGGAGCCGCCGCCCGTGGGGACCGTCGAGGAGCAGGTGCAGGCGCTCCTTGACGAGGCGACGGTGCACTTCGCCGCCGCCGACGAGGCCCTGCGGGGCGGCGATCTCGCCACCTACCAGGCCGAGATCGCGGCCGCGGAGGCGGCCACCGCCGAGGCCCAGGTGCTGCTCGCCGAGCTGCTCGGCCTGGAGCCCGCTCCGACCGCGTCCCCCACGCCGGAGCCGAGTCCTTCCCCGTAGAGCGCAGGGAACCCTCAGCGGAGTCGAGGCGTCCTACCCGGTCACACGACCGGAAGGAGCACCCCGATGCGACGCCTCCGTTTGTTGGTCCCGATCACCGGGGCGCTGCTCGTGCTGCTCGTCGCCTCGCCCGTCTTCGCCTGCGGTGGGCTCATCGCGCCGAATGGTGCCGTGCAGCTCGTCCGGACGACCACGCTCGCCGCCTACCACGAGGGCATCGAGCACTACGTGACCTCCTTCGAGTTCGCGGGCGACGGCGAGTTCGGCTCGATCGTGCCGTTGCCCGGGGTCCCAACGAAGGTGATCCGCGGCGGCGACTGGACGCTGCAGCGCCTCGCGCTCGAGACCCAGCCGCAGCCCGAGGGTGAGCTCTTGTTCGCCGTCGACGCCGCCGGGGCGGCCGAGGCGCGGGTGATCCTCGAGACCAAGATCGACGCGCTCGACGTGGTGGTCCTGGAGGGCGGCGCGATCTCCGTCGGGAACTGGGCGCGAGAGCACGGCTTCCTGCTTCCGCCCGACGCGCCCGAGGTGCTCGAGTTCTACGCGAAGCGGAGCCCGATCTTCATGGCGGTGCGTTACGACGGCGCCCGTGCGGCCGATCAAGGCCTGGCCGCCGGCGACGGCACCCCCGTTCACGTGGTGATCCCCACGACGAACCCGTGGGTGCCGCTGCGGATCCTGGCGCTCGGAGCGCCCGCCGAGGCGCCCGTGGAGGCCGACGTCTACCTGCTGACCGACGGCGAGCCCGCCACTCTCCCGGTCGCGATCGGTCCGGACGAGGCCTCGGCGCTCGCGCAGGAGATCCGCCCCGGCCTGGTCCTGGAGCGCAGCGAACCGGCGTCCACCACGCTGCTTGCCGACCTGCGCTCGGACAAGGGCATGAGTTGGCTCCCGGGCGAGGAAGTGTGGCTCACGTACCTGCGCGTCGACGCGCGCGCCGGTGATCTGACGTACGACCTCGCGATCGACGCTAGCGGCGCCGGCCAGCCCGCGCCGATCGCCGCGGGGCTGGACCCGATCGCGACCGACGCGAACGGGCTCGGGCCGGCGCTGTGGGTCGCGCTGGCGCTGATCGCGGCGTTCGTGCTGGTCGGCGGCCTCGAGCGGCGACGCTCCGGGCGCCCGGCGTTCTGATGCACACACACCGGGTCGTCGCGGCGGTGCTCCTCCTCGCGGCCGGCGCGGCATGCGCGCCGGCGCGGGCCGACCCGGCCGGCCCGCGGACCGTCGAGATCGTGCTACACCACTCGCGGTTCGAGCCCTCGACGGTCCAGGCCAACCCGGATGAGACGCTGGAGTTCGTGATCGTGAACACCGATCCGATCGACCACGAGTTCATCGTCGGCGACGACTCGGTCCAGGATCTCCACGAGCGCGGCACAGAGGCGCACCACGACCCGCGCCCTGGCGAGGTGACCGTCCTCGCCGGCGAGACTGTAACCACGACGTTCACGTTCGGCGAGCAGGACCTGCTGTTCGGGTGTCACGTGCCGGGTCACTACGCTTACGGCATGCGCGGCGTGGTGCTCGTCGGGTAGCCGGGTTTGGCGCTTGACAGACCGTCGCCTATCATCGGCCCTGCGGGGTGGAGCAGTCCGGTAGCTCGCTGGGCTCATAACCCAGAGGTCACGGGTTCAAATCCCGTCCCCGCGACGAAAACGAAGGGCGCCGACAGGCGCCCTTCGTCGTTCCTACGTCTGGGTCTCGGGAAGTCCAGCCGCGTCGTCGGCGTGGACGACGAGCCACGGGATGACTGCGTAGGGGAGCGGCGTCAGGAACAGGGGCCAGGTGGAGTCGACGGCGCTCGCGAGCGCGATCAGGCCGAAGCCGATCGCGAAGAGCACGAGCATCGCCGCGAAGCGCCGGGCGTCACCCACGGCTCCATCCTAGCGAGCCAGCGTGATCGGGTCGTCCGGAGGGCCCCTCGGACACCGGACCTTGGTCCCGGCGGGTGCCGGCGCGTTAAGTCCACCATCCCGGTAGACAAAGGGGGCGCCGATGCATCTGACAGCGGACCGGGTCCAGGCCACCCGCCCACGCCGCAAGGCGGGGACGGACCAGATGCGCGAGATCGTGATGGGTGCCCAGGACAACCTCACCAACGTCCTGGCGGTGGTCCTGGGCGTGGCGATCGGGTCCGGGGAGGTTGCCACGGTGGCGCTGGCAGGCCTCGCCGCGGGTCTGGCCGAGGCGATCTCGATGGGCGGGGTCCTGTACACGGCGACCAAGGCCGAACGCGATCTGGCCCGTTCGACGGGAGCGCCGTTCGCGAAGCGTCCCGCCTCGGCCGCCACGACAACGTTCGGCGCGGCACTGGTGGCCGCGCTGATCCCGCTTGCGCCCTTCGCCTTCCTGCCGCTCCGGGCTGCGATGGTGCTGGCCGCCGCGCTCTCGGTGGGAGCCCTGTTCGCGATCGGCTCGTGGACGGGAGGGATCACCGGTGATCGTTGGTGGCGCTCGGGGCTGCGATTCGTCCTGATCGGCGGCCTCGCCGCCGCCGCGGCGGCCCTGGTCGGGGTGGTCCTGGGGACGAACGGCGCCGCCTAGGCCCGGGGCCGTAGCTCCGGCGGAACTGTCCGTTGTCGGGCCGTCGCTCGACTCGACCGGCTCGCGTCCACCGAACGGATCGCGGTAGGATCGCGTGCCCGCGCGGGGGTAGGCCCCGCCGGACCGGGGGGATCGTCGTGGCCCAGCCGAACGTCGCCATCAGCCTCGCCAAGGTGCCGATCTTCTCGGGATGCTCCAAGCGCGAGCTCGCGATCATCGCGCGCGCCTCCAAGGAGGTCTCGCACAAGGAGGGGACGGTGATCGCCCGCGAGGGCGAGCGAGGGGTGGGGCTGTTCCTGATCCTCGAGGGCCAATGCTCCGTGACGATCGGCGGCAAGACGAAGGCGAAGCTCGGCCCCGGTGACTTCTTCGGGGAGGTCGCACTCCTGGATGGCGGCCCGCGGACCGCTACCGTGGCGGCTCTCTCGCCGGTCAAGCTGATCGGCATCACCGGGTGGGTCTTCCGTGGCCTGCTGATGGAGCACCCCTCGATCGCGCTCAAGACCCTCGAGGCCGTAGCCGGGCGTCTGCGGTCGGTGTCCAAGGAGCCCGTCTAAGCGCGCGGGTGCCCTACCTCACCCGCCACGACGGCACGAGGATCCACTACGAGGTTGCCGGCGACCCGCGGCGTCCGGCGCTCGTCTTGCTCCAGGGCATGGGCGGAGACATCCCGGGGTGGCGTCGCAACATCCCGCACCTGGCAGAGGAGGCCTTCGTCGTGGCGTACGACCATCGCGGCAACGGGCACTCGGAGGGGCCAGATCACCCGACCACCATGGCGACCTACGTCGAGGACTGTCTGGGACTGATGGACGAGCTCGTGATCGCCCGAGCGCATGTCTACGGCCAGTCCTTCGGCGGCATGGTCGCCCTCGAGCTCGCGCTGACGTACCCGGAGCATGTGCGCTCGGCGATCCTCGCATGCACGCACGCCGGGCCCAGGCGCGCGGTGCCATCGAGCGGGCGCGCACCGAAGGACCGGCCGTGGCTCCAGCTGTACGCGCCGGCGTTCGTGCAGGCCCATCCCGAGCACGTGGAGGAGGATCAGCGGGTCGGCCGGGCGCAGCCGCAGCATCCGCAGGGACAACGACGACAATGGGAGGCGATGCAGGGCTGGGACGCGTTCGACCGACTGCCGCAGGTGCGGATGCCGACGCTCGTACTGCACGGGTCCGACGACCAGGTCATCGACGTCGAGAACGCGCGCGTGCTCGCGGCGGGGATCCCCGGCGCCGAGTTGGCGATAATCGAGGGAGCCGGTCACCTGTACCACTCGGAGCGATCCGAGACCGCGGACGAGATCGTCTTGGACTTCGTGCGGAGGCATCGTGACGGCTGAGGTCCCCGAGAGGGTCCGCGCCCTGGCTGCGGAGCGGCAGGAGGCCCGTGCAGCTAGGGACTTCGCTCTAGCCGACGGGCTCCGCGACGAGATCGCGGCGCTCGGGTTCGCGGTGATCGACGGACCCGACGGACCGTCGTTCGAGCCGGTCGGTGCGCCGGAGGAAGAGCGGCTGCGAGCGGGAGAGGTGGTGAGCGTGCTCGATGAGCCGCCGACGTGCGATGTCTCGGTGCACTGGATCGTCGAGGGCTGGCCGGAGGACGTCGTTCGCGCGCTCGAGGCCTTCCGCTCCAACGAGGGGGGCAGGAACGTCCAGTACGTGGTCGCCGACGTGACCGAGACCGCTCCCGAGACCTACGGAGCGGGCGTGGAGGTCCTCCGGCTCGAGGCGGGCACGGGGTGGGGCGCGGCGGTCAACGCCGGCCTGAAGCGATCCCGCGGGCGGGTCTTGCTGGTGATGGACGGCTCGGTCGAGCCGTTTGGGGACGTGTTCGCGCCGCTCGAACAGGCCCTGGCCGATCCCGCCGTCGGTGTGTGCGGTCCATGGGGGATCTCGACCCGTGACCTGCACGAGTTCAACGACAGCGAGGGACCCGAGGTCGATGCGGTCGAGGGCTACCTGATGGCGTTCCGCCGCGACGTGATCCGAGATGTGGGCCTGTTCGACGAGAGGTTCAAGTGGTACCGCACGGCCGACATCGAGTGCTCGTTCCGGGTGAGGGACGCGGGGCTCCGCGCCGTCATCGTTCCGGCGCCGGTGACCAAGCACGAGCATCGGATGTACCACTCGACACCGGCGGCTGAGCGCGACAGGCTCTCCAAGCGGAACTACTACCGGTTCCTCGAGCGGTTCCGCGGGCGCTTCGACCTGCTTGTTGAGCCGCCGGACCCGGACTAGCCCGCGGGCGCCTGAGCGTCCGGCGCCGGCGTGTCTCCGGTCCCTGGAGCGCCGTTCGCGCGCATCGCCGCGACCTCCTCGGAGGAGGGGACCGGCTTCGAGCCGTCGAAGTAGGCGTGCAGGTCGGGCCCGTCGACCACCTCGGTCACCTGGAGGAGGTTGGCCAGCGCGATCAGGAACGCGCGGTGCTCGGTCAGCACCTGCGTGGCGCGTTCGTGCGCCTCGTTGACCAGCCGGGTGATCTCTTCGTCCACGACCGCGGCCAGGTCGTCCGAGAGCTCGGGGGAGGCCCCGGGATAGAACAGCCGAGCGGCCGCACCCCCGTTGCCGCTTCCGAACGACAGCGGGCCGACCTTCTTGCTCATCCCGTACTCGGTCACCATCGCGCGCGCGATCTCGGTGGCCCGCTCAAGGTCGTTCTGGGCTCCCGTCGAGACGACCATGTCGAACACCAGCTCCTCGGCCGTCCGGCCGCCGAGCAGGATCGCGAGCCGGTCGTTGAGCTCGGGCTCGGTGAGTAGGTAGCGGTCCTCGAGCGGCCGCTGCATCGTCATGCCGAGCGCCGCCGCGCCGCGCGGGATGATCGACACGCGGTGCACGGGGTCGGCGGTCGGCGCGCCGAGCGCGACGATCGCGTGCCCCATCTCATGCACGGCCACGCGCTCCTTCTCCTTCTCCGACATCACGCGGCTCTTGCGCTCGAGACCGGCGACGGTCCGGTCGATCGCCTCCTCGAGCTCGGTCATCTCGACCGAATCCTTCTCCTTGCGCGCGGCCAGGAGTGCGGCTTCGTTCACGACGTTCGCGAGATCCGCGCCGGTGAAGCCCGGCGTTCGAGCGGCGAGGATCCGCAGGTCGACGTTCGGGTTGAGCGCCACGCCGCGCGTGTGGACCTTGAGGATCTCCTCGCGGCCCTTGAGATCGGCGCGATCGACCACGACCTGCCGGTCGAACCGACCAGGCCGCACGAGCGCGTGGTCGAGCACGTCCGGGCGGTTCGTGGCGGCCATGATGATCACGCCCTTGCTGGCGTCGAACCCGTCCATCTCGACGAGGAGCTGGTTCAGCGTCTGCTCGCGCTCGTCGTGGCCCCCGAACCCCGCGCCCATCGCTCCGCCGCGACCCTTCCCGATCGTGTCGATCTCGTCCAGGAACACGAGGGCCGGCGCCTTCTCCTTCGCCTGCTGGAACAGCTCGCGCACCCGTGCGGCACCGAGGCCCACGAACATCTCGACGAACTCGGAGCCCGACATGAAGAAGAACGGCACGTTGGCCTCGCCGGCGACGGCACGCGCGAGCAGCGTCTTGCCGCACCCGGGTGGACCGAGCAGGAGCACGCCCTTGGGGATCCGGCCGCCGAGACGCTGGTACTTCTTCGGGTTCTTCAGGAAGTCCACGATCTCGCGGAGCTCTTCCTTGGCCTCGTCCACGCCGGCGACGTCGGCGAAGGTGGTCTTCATCTCCTTGCGGTCGTAGATCCGGACCTTGTTGCGACCCAGGTTGAGCGCGGCGCCGGCCTGGGCGCCGCTCATCCGACGGATCAGGAAGAACCACAGCAGCCCGAAGAGCAGGAGCGGCACTACCCACCCGACGAGGAAGGTCTGTAACCCGTTCGGTGTGACTCCGGTGTAGGCGATGCCCTCCTGGTTCAAGAGCTCGGTGAGCTGGGACGTGCCCTGGATGATCGGGGGGATCGTCGTCGTGAAGTCGGCCTCGTCCACGGAGTCCTGGTAGCGCCCCGACACGGACGTCGCAGAGATCTCCAGCGTGCCGATGATCTCGCCGCGTTCGACGTGCGCGAGGAACACCGAGTAGTCGATCTGGTTGGGCCTGGGCGCGGCGACGTAGTTGAACAGGATCAGCACGCCGAGGAACGTCAGGATCCACAGCCACGGCGAGGTGCGCATCCGTCGCGGCTCACCCGGTCTGCCGCCGCCGAGGTCGAACCCCTGCCAGCGTCCCTTGCGTGGTTCGTCGTTGTTGGCCACTGGACCTCCATCTTCCCATCCGGGTTCGCCGGGCGACAGGGTCCGGTTTCCGGATCGGATCGGCGGCGGGGGGTCGGCGCGATGCGGGATACTGTCGTTCCGGCGTCAAGTCCGCGTGCCGGAGGCTGGAGATGAACTTCGTGGTCGGCAGGGATGAACATGGCGCGTAGCGCCGCCGCACCACCCGAGGACCCCGCGCTCAGGGACCGGTTCGAGAGCGAGGTACTGCCGATCCTGCCCAACCTGTACGGCTCGGCCCTGCGACTCACGCGGAACCCCCAGGACGCCGAGGACCTGGTCCAGGAAACCTTCCTTCGAGCCTACCGCGGCTTCGCGGGGTTCCAAGAAGGCACCAACCTGCGGGCGTGGATGTACAGGATCCTCACGAACACCTTCATCAACGCGTACCGGAAGAAGCAGCGCGAGCCGGTCACGGTGCAGGACGACGACATCGAGGACTGGTACCTGTACGACCGGCTCGGGGGTTCGACCGTGGAGGCCTCGGCCGAGTCCGAGGTCCTCGAGAAGCTGCCCGACGAGGACGTGCAGAGGGCTCTCGAAGCGCTTCCCGAGGGGTTCCGCATGGCCGTGCTGCTGGCCGACGTCGAGGGGTTCAGCTACAAGGAGATCGCCCAGATCATGGACGTCCCGATCGGGACCGTGATGTCGCGGCTGCACCGGGGAAGGAAAGCCCTGCAGAAGGCGTTGTGGGAGACGGTACGGGAGCGTGGCCTTGTCACCGACTGATTGCCAACATGTCCTGCGACAGATCGAGCTCTACCTCGACGGTGAGCTGGTCGGGTTCGACCGCGTGGAGATCGAGCGGCACCTCGGAGGCTGCGACCCGTGCACAGGCCATGCCGACTTCCAGCGGAAGCTGAAGGAGATGCTCCGTGCCAAGTGCGGCTGCAACGACGTCCCGCCCGAGCTGCTGGAGCGGGTCCGGTCGATGCTCGAGGCCCCCCACCCGCACCCTTAGACGTGCGAACCGCCCCCGGGCCCGCGTCGAATCGGGTGAGTGACCAAGGGTACCCGCCCCGGACACCTGCCCTCGCCCTCTCGTGCCGAGGAGGCCGGGCGCGTTTGCACCCATCCAGGATGTCGAACCAAGCTCTCGATGTACAACGCCGGCTCGTCCTGCTGGCAGCACGCGGACATCGTGTTCCCCAACCTGCGCGGCAAGCGCCTGCACGGTCACCGCTCGTAGCGCCGCGCCCGCGGCACTCGCTAGGATGCTCGGGTCGCCGGACCGAGGAGGACCACGGGATGGACCCGGTCGCCCACGAGGACGTGATCCCGCAGTTGGCCGAGCACCTGCGGCCGATCTTCGAGAACAGCCCCGACGGGGTGTACATCTGGCTGGACGAGACGCACTGGACCTGCAACGAGCGGCTGGCGTCTCTCTTCGGCTACACGGTCGCCGAGCTAGAGAACTCGCCTAACCTGCTCCAGCGGCTCGTGCACGACGAGGACCAAGGCAACCTCTCCTGGAACTACTGGAACCGGGTGCGGGAGCTCGCCTTCCCGGTGACCTTCCGGTTCCGCGGCCGGCACAAGGACGGCACGATCTTCCAGGCGGAGACGGACATGATCCCGCTCACCTACGGGGGGCACACGATCGCGTATCACTTCATGCGCCGGGTCGGGAACTGAACCTACGCTGGGCGAAGGGGGCAGCGATGGACGAGCTGGGGACGATCCTGGGGGTGTGGGCCCATCCCGACGACGAGGCCTATCTCACCGCGGGGCTGATGGCCCGGGCGATCCGCAACGGGTCGCGCGTCGTCTGCGTGACCGCGACGAGGGGTGAGGGCGGCTCCATGGACGACGAGAAGTGGCCGCCCGAGAAGATGAGCGAGATCCGCACGGCCGAGCTAGAGCGCTGCCTGCGGATCCTCGGCGTGAAGGAGCACCACTGGCTCGACCTGCCGGACATCGACATGGACACCGGCCTGCCCGAGGAGGGTTACGACCACGTCCGTGACCTGGTCGAGGAGGTGCAGCCGGACACGCTCCTCACGTTCGGGCCCGACGGGATGACGGATCACGCGGCGCACAAGGACGTCTCGCGGTGGGCGACCCAGGCGCTCCGCGAGGTGGGCAAGCCGGGTTCGCGGGTGCTGTACGCCACCGTCACCCCCGAGTGGGCCGCGGACTTCCTGCCCATCTGGGAGCCGTTCAACGTGTTCCGGCCGGGGACCCCGCCGATCACGCCGAAGGACGACCTGGCGATCGACTACACGCTTCCCGAGGACCTGAACCAGCTCAAGGTGCAGGCGATCAACGCGCACGTGAGCCAGGTCGAGGCCATCGTGGAGGCCGTCGGCGCCGAGACGTGGTGGCGGCAGATGTCCTGGGAGGCGTTCCGACTGGGCGAGGTGAAGGCGTGAAGCAGGTGACGATGGCGCTGCTCGGCGCTGGGGAGTTCGATCCGTGGTCCGAGCCGGTGGAGCGGTGGCTGCTGGAGCGCTCGCGCAACCCGGAGGGCCTGGTGCTCGTCGCGCCAACGGCGGCGGCGCACGAGGGCGACGAGTCGTTCGAGGCCTGGGCGGCCAAGGGACTCGAGCACTACGCGGCGACGGGCGTGCCGGCCGAGGTCCTGCCCCTCAGGTCCCGGGAGGACGCGCACCGCGACGACGTGGTCCGCCGGCTCGACGACGCCTCGATGATCTTCTTCTCCGGCGGCAACCCGGCGCGCCTGACCGAGGCGGTGAACGACACCCCGTTCTGGGCCGCACTCACGGCCGCGATGCGCGAGGGGCTTCCCTACGCCGGGTGCAGCGCGGGGGTCGCGTGCCTGACCGAGGTCACGTACGACTCGGACGTGCAGGACTTCGACTCCATCTGGGCTCCCGGGCTCGGGTACGTGAGGGAGACGCTGTTCGGGCCCCACTGGGACATCCTGGATACCTGGATCCCCGGAGCGACCGACTTCATCGCCGGGTCGGTGAAGCCGGGGCAGACCTTCGTGGGGCTGGACGAGGACACGGCGATGGTCGGCGACGGCGGCACGTGGGAGGTCATCGGCAGCGCGAAGATCCACGCGATGCGCGACGGCGAGTGGAACCGCTACGGTCACGGGGACACGTTCGATCTGCGCCTGCCGCTCGCCGACGAGGACCGGGCCGATGTCGGGTAGCGGCGGGTGACGCCCGCCCAGGCGGCCAGCGACTCTCCCATCGAGGGGCGTGCCCCGCAGATCGTGAAGGTCCTGTCGAAGGCCTACCCGGACGCGCACGTCGCCCTGCGCTTCTCCAACCCGCTCGAGATGCTGGTGGCCACGATCTTGTCGGCACAGTGCACCGACGAGAAGGTGAACGAGGTCACCGCCACCCTGTTCCGGAAGTATCACTCGGCGAAGGACTACCTGAAGGTCCCCGAGGACGAGCTCAAGGCGGACATCAAGCCGACCGGCTTCTACAACCAGAAGGCGACCTCGATCCGCGAGGCATGCCGGCGGATCGTCGAGGTCTACGACGGGAAGGTGCCGGACACGATGCAGGATCTCGTCACGCTCCGGGGCGTGGCTCGCAAGACCGGCAACATCGTGCTCGGGAACGCGTTCGGCATCGTCGAAGGCATCGCGGTCGACACACACGTCAAGCGGCTGGCGAACCGTCTAGGCTTCAGCGCCGAAGGTGATCCGGACAGGATCGAGCACGACCTGATGCGGCTCGTGCCCCGGAAGAAGTGGTTCGACTTCACTTACGTCTTGATCGACCACGGACGTTCGATCTGCCAGGCGCGCAAGCCCCGGTGCGCCGAGTGCCCGGTCAGCCACCTCTGTCCCTCGAGCCAGGTCTGAGGCCGGTATTGGCGCAGCTCGACCACAGGTTCCCGGGGGACGCGTTCCCGCTCATCGTCGCCCACCGCGGCGCTTCGTCGACGCACCCCGAGAACACCCTGCCCTCCTTCGAGGCCGCGATCGGGCTCGGGGCGCGGATCGTCGAGCTCGACGTCCGCGTCTCGGCCGACGGCGTGCCGGTGGTGATGCACGACCCCACGGTCGACCGGACCACCGACGGCCGGGGTGCGGTGCACGAG
>Ga0209751_10001039_pt1 | contig 29066 bp, 24 predicted proteins | sample RifCSP13_1_FD_184019 | JGI IMG/M metagenome (GOLD analysis project Ga0209751, IMG submission 184019) | Soil microbial communities from Rifle, Colorado - Rifle CSP2_sed 13_1 (SPAdes) (version 2) | ecosystem: Environmental > Terrestrial > Deep subsurface > Rock core/Sediment | place: Rifle...
CCGGCGGAGACCGAAGCTCCGCCCCCAGCGGAGACTGAAGCCCCGCCTCCCCCAGCAGGGGTTACGGAGCTGAGCATCCTCTGGGCGCAGTGGGACCCGGCCAACTATCTGCAGCAAGTAGCCGATATGTACTTCGATGAGACCGGCATCAAGGTGACTGTAGTACAGGAGCCTTGGGGCTCGTTCTATGACCGCTTCTCGACCGAAATGGCGGCCAAGGGCGACGCCTGGGACATGGTCGTCGGTGACAGCCAGTGGCTGGGCCAGGGCGCTACCTCCGGCTGGTATATTGACCTGACCGACTTCATGGCCAGCAAGGGCATCTCCGACTCTGTCACCGAAGCCACCCTGACGTACTATGGGGAGTACCCGACCGGCTCTGGCACGTACTATGCCTTCCCGACCGAGGGTGACGCTGACGGCTGGTCCTACCGCAAAGACCTGTTCGAGAACCCCGACGAGATGGCGGCCTTCAAAGCGGAATACGGCTATGACCTGGCAGTTCCCAAGACTTACGCGGAGCTCAAGGATATCGCCGATTTCTTCACCCGCCCGGACGCCGGCCTGTACGGCGTGGCGATTTACACCCAGAAGGACTACGACGCTATCACCATGGGCGTGGAGAACACCATGTTCAGCTGGGGCGCCGACTGGAAAGACCCGGCTACCAACGCAGTCATGGACATCGTCAACTCTCCCGAGGCCGTGGAATCGCTGCAGTTCTACCGCGACCTGTACGCCTGCTGCCAGTATCCCGGTGGGAGCAACGCCTTCTTCACCGAGACCAACGACGCTATGATCAGTGGCCAGGCAGCCATGTCGATGAACTACTTCGCCTTCTTCCCGGCGCTGGTCAACCAGGGAGCCAACCCCAACTTCTACGATAAGGTGGGTTTCTTCCCCAACCCGGCTGGACCGACCGGCAAGCAACACGCCGCCTTGGGAGGCCAGGGCATGAGCGTCGTGGCCTACATCAGCCCCGAGCGCCAGGAAGCCGCCAAGGCCTTCATCGAGTGGTTCGCCAAGGAAGATGTACAGACCGAGTGGGCCAAGCTGGGCGGCTACACCTGCAACAAGAACGTGCTCGCCTCCCAGGCCTTCCTGGATGCGACGCCCTTCAACCCGGCCTTCGCTACGACAATGGGCTTCGTCATGGACTTCTGGAACATCCCAGAATATGCCCAGCTGCTCGCAGTCACGCAGCGCGAATTTAGTAAATTCGTCGTCGAGGGTACGGGCACGGCTCAGGAGGCGATGGACGCCATCGCCGCCGAGCACGACAAGATCCTTAAGGAGACGGGTTACATTAAGTAATTCCTGTCCAGCATCGCTACCAAATATCCCCTGGGGAGGCGGTTCAAATCGCCTCCCCACAAAAACCAGAGCGCGTTGAAAATTACTAATCCCATGTGCAAGCCTTTCCTGATGGGGCTAATGAGCTCTGGTAATTGTCACTCTGAGCGACCGGAGGCAGCCAAGAGTCTCTATAGGCTTGCGGTTGACCCTGTAGCCAACAGGGCTTCTTCGTCGCTTCGCGCCTCGGAATGACCTGCGGTTGGCTTTTTTCTAAACCTTGCACCTCTATTCGATCGGTAAGTAGAAGTTCGGTTTGTATCTTCGGAGGAGTACCAGTTGAGCACAACCACAGCCAAAGTAGCCTCTCATCCTCGTCAGCGCCACCTCAGCGACCGGGCGATCATCAACCTTTTCGTCTGGCCGACCCTGGTGCTGCTGATCCTGGTGAACGTCTTCCCCCTGTTCTACAGCCTTTTCCTCAGTTTCACCAACTACTCGGCCATCGCAGGTAAGGCGCCGGTGTGGATCGGTTTTAAGAATTTTGCCAACCTGCTCAACGACCAACAGATGTGGAAATACTTCGCCACCACCGGCAAGTACGCCCTGGTCTCGGTCGGTTTGCAGACCCTGTTTGGCTTCGGGCTGGCCATGCTGCTGCACGAGAAGTTCAAAGGCAGTGGCCTGATCACCACCCTGATCCTGATTCCGATGATGATCTCGCCCGTGGTGGTCGGCCTGTTCTGGAAGCTAATGTACAACCCGAGTTTCGGTTACTTCAATTACCTGATCGGTTTTCCTAATCCAATCAGGGGACCCGACATGCTGGCCAGCAGCTTTGCCCGCCAAGGTGTGCCTGGCCTAGCGTTGTATTCGGTGGTGCTGGTCGACGTGTGGATGTGGACTCCGTTCGTGATGCTGCTCGTCCTTTCGGGCCTCAAAGCCATCCCCGATTATCTCTACGAAGCGGCCGCCATCGACCGGGCCAGCTCCTGGTTCCAGTTCTGGCGCATCACCGTGCCCCAGGTGGCGCCCCTGCTGCTGATCGCCATCCTCTTCCGCACCATTGAGGCTTTTAAATCCTTCGACCTGGTGATGGGTATGACCGGCGGCGGCCCGGGCGACCAGACCGAGCTGATCGCCGTCAACCTCTACCGCCAGGCCTTCCTGGGCCAATGGCAGACGGGCAGGTCGAGCGCCCTGGCCTATATTATTCTGATCATTATCATCGCCGTCAGCAATCTTTACATCCTCTATCTCAACCGCATGCGCGGGGAGGCGTGATCTATGGCTAATTTCGAGCAAACCGGTCCCGGCAAGCCTGTCCTGGAAGCCACTCGCGTGGATAAAGTCACTCCGGGTTACCGGCTGGGGCATAACCTGCGCGCCTTGATTGTCGTCCTCCTGGCCATTGTTGGTCTGATCCCGGTCTTCGTAATAGTCATCACCGCCTTCAAGACCCGCCCGGACGCCATTCACGTCCCGCCTAAACTCATCTTCACGCCATCCCTGGAAGGTCTGGTCTTCTTGTTCACCGAGCGCGCGTCGGCCTCGCCGTCCAGGTTAGAGGAATTGAAAAAAGCTGCCGAAGAGGTTCAGCTCGGCCTGGTCGATCGCATCGCGCTAAATGCCGGCCAGGAGATCACCGGGCCAAGCGATTACGTTTTCCGCCTGAGGAATTCGCTGATCATCGCCGGCATTTCGACCCTCCTCTCTGTGGTCCTGGCCATTTTTTCCGCCTATGCTTTCAGCCGCTACGGCGTAAAAGGCAAGGGTGACCTGCTCTTTTTCATCCTCAGCACGCGCATGCTGCCCGCTGTGGTGGTCACCGTCCCGCTCTTCTTGATGTACACGCAGCTCAAACTGCACGACACCCATCTTGGGATGATCCTCCTCTACACCGTGTTTAACCTCTCGCTGGCGGTGTGGTTGATGAAAGGTTTCTTCGATGAGATCCCGCGTGAATATGAAGAAGCCGCCCTGGTAGACGGCTACACCCGCATGCAGGCTTTCTTCAAGATCGTCTTGCCACAGGCGGTGACTGGCATCGCCGCCACCACCGTCTTCTGCCTGATCTTCGCCTGGAACGAGTACGCCTTCGCCCTCATGCTGACCAGCGAGAAGGCGCGCACTGCCCCGCCCAGCATCGCCACCATGCTCGGCATCGGTGGCATCGAGTGGACGGCCATCGCCGCTGGCAGCCTGGGGTTCTTGATCCCGGTCGTGATCGTCACCTTTGCCTTGCGCAACTATCTGCTGCGCGGCGTCACCTTCGGCGCAGTCCGCAAATAGGACTGAGGAAAAAAATATGGCTACCATAGAACTCCAGAAAGTAGAGAAGAAATTCGCCGAGCTGCACGCCGTCAAACCGATGGACTTGACCATCCAGGATGGGGAATTCGTGGTCTTGCTCGGCCCCTCCGGTTGTGGCAAGACCACCACCCTGCGCATGATTTCGGGCCTGGAGACGGTCACCGGCGGCAAAATCCTGCTCAACCAGCGCGACGTGACCTGGCTGCATCCCAGCCAGCGCGATATCGCCTTCGTCTTCCAGTTCTACGCCCTCTACCCGCATATTTCCGCCCGGGACAATATCTCCTTCCCTCTGCGGGCGCAAGGCGAGTCAAAAGAAGAGATCGAAAAGCAGGTCAAGGAAGTCTCTGCCTTATTACGCATCGAGCACCTGCTCAACCAGCGTCCGGGCAACCTGAGCGGCGGCGACCAGCAGCGCGTCGCCCTGGCGCGCGCCCTCGTTCGCCGCCCGGCGGCCTTCCTGATGGACGAACCGTTGGGCGCCCTCGACGCCGAATTCCGCGAGTCCATGCGCGCCGAGATCAAGCGCCTGCACATCGACCAGCACGCCACCACGGTCTACGTCACCCACGACCAGATCGAAGCCATGGCCCTGGGCGATCGCATCGTGGTGATGTCTGAAGCGGTCGTACAGCAGATTGGCACGGCGGCTGAGGTCTATTACAACCCGGCCAACCTGTTTGTGGCACGCTTCATCGGCAGCCCGGGTATGAACCTGGTCACGGGTCATTATGTCGACGGTGTCGTAACTATACCGGGCACGCAGAACCGCTTCAGCCTCCCAGTCGGGTGGCGCAAACCGGTTGACGAGACATTGAAAGAATCAAAAGAGATCATCCTGGGCTTTCGCCCGGAAGCGGCGCAGCTCAACAATGCGGGAAAGTTATCCGGGGAGGTGTATGCCAGCGAGCTGCAAGGAGCATTTGCCGTGCTGCACGTGAATGTGAACTCGGATGACATCGTCCACATTCGCACCGATCGAGTGATCAATTACCCGATTGACACGGTGGTGCATTTTGATCTAAACCCTGAAATGGTACGCTTCTTCGATCCTCAATCAGAAGCCGCCATCCAACCAGAGGTGGGCGCATGAGCAACCTAGAACTTAAACAGATTACCAAGCGGTTCCCAGGTGTGACCGCCTTAAACGACGTGTCTTTCGATGTGCAGGATAGCGAATTCTTCATCCTGCTCGGCCCCACCGGCGCTGGCAAGACGACAACGCTGCGGGTGATCGCTGGCTTAGAACGGCAGGAAGAAGGCACGGTTTTGTTCGATGGTGAGCCGGTCGACAATCTGGCCCCGGCCGGCCGCGACGTCGCCTTCGTCTTCCAGCAGTATTCACTTTACCCGACCATGTCGGTCTACGACAACCTGGCCTTCCCGCTGCGCTCCCCCCTGCGCCGCACGCCAGAAGGTGAGATTCGCAAGCGCATCCAGGAGATCGCCGAGGTCCTGCGCATCCCCCACCTCCTGGAGCGTAAGACGGCTCACCTCTCGGGCGGCGAGATGCAGCGCGTCTCCATCGGCCGGGCTATCGTGCGCGAACCGCGCATCTTCCTGATGGACGAGCCGCTTTCCAATCTGGACGCCAAGCTGCGTGAATCCCTGCGGGTGGAGCTGCAGCACCTGCAAAAGACGCAAGGCAGCACCACCCTTTTCGTGACGCACGACCAGATCGAAGCCCTGACCATGGCCGACCGCATTGCCGTGCTCAACCTGGGGCGCATCATCCAGATCGGCACTCCGGAAGACATCTATGACCGGCCCGTCACCACCTTCGTCGCCCAGCTGGTTGGCACCCCGCGCATCAACCTGCTCAAATCCAACCGGGAGGACAGCACGCTTTACATCATGAATAGCGATCTCCATCTGCCGAGTCCACATGAGTACACCGTTCTGGGTGAATTCCTGCTCGGCATCCGCCCGGAGGACATCCTCCCCCACCCGGAAGGCAAGTTTGCTGGTCAGATCCTGCTGACTGAACCGCTCGGCGTGCAGACCGTGGTCCACATTCGCTCTGGGGAGCAAACCCTATCGAGCCTGATCCCTGGCATGAGCACCCTGAAAATTGGTGATAATGTCCGCTTCAACATCCTGGCGGAGCGGTTGCATTGTTTCACCCTGGACGGAAAACGCGTCCAGAGATAGAAAGTTGCCCAAAAAGGAGTGTGAAAAATGAAAATCGGCGTAAACACCTGGGTTTGGACTTCGCCCCTAACCACCGCTGAACTCGAAAATCTGGCGCCCAAGGTCAAGCAAATCGGCTTCGATTGGATTGAAGTGCCTCTCGAAAGCCTCGACGATCTGGATCACCAACGCGGGGCGGCGATTATTAAGGACAATGGTCTGGGAGTCAGCGCCGTAGCTGCGATGGGCCCGGATCGCGACCTGATCCATCCGGATAAGGCCATCCGCGACAACGGGATGGCTTACGTGAAGGGCGCCATCCAGGCCACCCACAACCTGGGAGCCACCAATTTCGTCGGCCCCTTGTACTCGGCCGTCGGGCGCACCTGGCAAATGACCGCAGAAGAACGCGCCCACGACACAGACCTGCTGGTGGAGAACCTGAGCGAATTGGCGAATTACGCCGCCGACTATGGGGTCGTGCTGTGTGTCGAGCCGCTCAATCGCTTCGAAACCAGCTTCCTCAATCTGGCCGAGCAAGTCATCGAAGTCGTCGACCGCGTCGGGCATCCTAACTGCCAGATCATGCTGGACACGTTCCACATGAACATCGAGGAGAAATCCTCAGGAGACGCCATCCGCGCCGCTGGCAAACGCCTGAAGCACCTGCACTCCTGCGAGAATGACCGCGGCGCTCCAGGTTCGGGCCATGTCACCTGGCAGGAGGTCGCCCAGGCATTGTGGGACATCGGCTACGACGGGCCGGTGGTGATCGAGTCCTTCACGGCCAAGGTGAAGAGTATCGCCCGCGCCGCCGCCATCTGGCGCCCGCTGGCATCCACTCAGGATGCGCTCGCCGCAGATGGACTTAAATTCTTGCGACAGCTGTTAAGTTAAGGAGTTTCCCCTGGCTGGCATGGCAGTTAGACTGCCGTCCCCACCGCAGTGCAACTGCATCGAGATCGATATTTGGAAACATTACATAACGAAGGAGAGTACAAAATGGCACGACCTGTCACCTTGTTCACCGGGCAATGGGCTGACCTGACCCTGGAAGATGTAGCCAGGAAAGCCAGCGCCTGGGGTTTCGACGGCCTCGAGCTGGCCTGCTGGGGCGACCACTTCGAAGTGGATAAAGCCCAGGCAGATGAGAAATATGTCAAAGGCCGCTGGGATATCCTCAATAAATACAACCTGAAGTGCTTTGCGATCAGCACGCATCTCGTCGGCCAATGCGTCGCCGATGACCCGATCGATGCCCGCCACCAGCGCATCCTCTCGGGGCGCTTATGGGGCGATGGCGATCCCGAAGGCGTGCGCCGGCGCTGCGCCGAAGAGATGAAGAACACCGCCAGCGCCGCCAAGAAGTTTGGCGTGAAGGTTGTCAATGGCTTTACCGGCAGTTCGGTATGGAAGAACCTGTATTTCTTCCCGCCCACCAATCAAGATGACATCAACAAAGGCTATGCCGACTTCGCTGCCCGCTGGAAGCCGATCTTTGATGTCTTCGCCGAGAATGGCGTGAAGTTCGGTTTGGAAGTCCACCCGACCGAGATCGCTTACGACATCATCACTGCTCACCGCGCCCTGGAAGCGGTCGGCGGACACTCCGCCTTCGGCTTTAACTTCGACCCCAGCCACTTCATCCATCAGTTCATCGACCCGGTCGAGTTCATTAACGAGTTTGGGGACCGCATCTGGCACATGCACGTGAAGGATTCGCGCGTGCAGCTTACCGGGCGCAACAGCATCCTCTCCTCACACCTGGATTTCGGCGATAACCGCCGGGGTTGGGACTTCGTCTCCCCGGGTCGCGGCGACGTCAAATGGGACAAGATCATTCGCGCCCTGAACCGGATTGGATACAGCGGCCCGCTCTCGATCGAGTGGGAGGATTCAGGCATGGATCGCGAATGGGGTGCACCCGAAGCGCTGAAGATGGTGCGCAGCCAGGACTTCACCGCCTCGCAGATGGCCTTCGACGCAGCTTTCGCCGCCAAGGATTAGCCCTATTCCTGGTCGAGGGGCAGCGAAGAATTCGCTCGCTGCTCCCATGCCTGGTAACTATACACGGATACCTAATCACTATTTCCTGACAACTGGAGTGTACTATGAGCGAAGAAACCGGTTTCACCACCATGGCTGGAGCGAAGGCGGAAGGGGAAGCTCCGGAGATCGGCGTTGGGATGCTCGGCTACGCTTTCATGGGCAAGGCCCACACCAATGCCATGAAGAAGATCCCTTATATGATGTATCCCCCTGTCGCCATCCCGAAGCTGGTCGCCATCAGCGGGCGGAGTGAGGCGTCTGTTTTTGAGGCGATGAAGCGCTTCGGCTACCAGAAATACTACACCGACTGGCGCAAGATGGTCGAGGATCCCGAAGTGCAGCTGGTCGACAACGGCGGACCCAATGACACCCACGCCGAGCCCTCGATCCTGGCTGCCAAGTTGGGCAAGCATGTCCTGTGCGAGAAGCCGCTGGCGCGCACGGCTGCAGAGGCTAAGGAGATGCTGGAAGCGGTCGAGAAAGCCGGCGTCAAACACATGGTGGCCTTCAATTACCGCTTTGTCCCCGCCGTGCGCCAGATCCGGGATCTGATCGACCAGGGAGCGTTGGGCCAGATCTACCACTTCCGCGCCGTCTACCTGCAGGAATGGATCATGCCGCATTATAACGCTCCAAAATGGTGGCGGATGGACAAGAAAGTCGCCGGCAGCGGTGCGCTTGGCGATCTGGGCGCCCATATCATCGACCTGGCCCACTATCTGGTGGGCGGGATGAAGAGCGTGGCTGCTATGACCAAGACCTTCATCCCCGAGCGCCCTATGCCGGACGGCAAGGGTATGGGTAAGGTCGATGTGGATGACGCCTTCGTCGCTGCCGTCGAGTTCGAGAACGGCGCCATTGGCACCCTGGAATCGACTCGTTTTGCCGGCGGGCGCAAGAACTACAACTGCTTCGAGATCAACGGCGAGAAGGGCTCCCTGCGCTTCAATCTGGAGAGGATGAACGAGCTGGAGGTTTTCTGGATTGGCGAGCAGCCCAAGGAAACCCAGGGTTTTCACGCGGTGATGGTCACCGAGGGCTACCACCCCTGGTGGGGGAACTGGTGGCCGCATGGCCACATCATCGGTTGGGAGCACACCTTCGTCCACGAGATCAATCACCTTCTTGATTGCATTGTCAACGACAAGCAAGTTGGCCCCCATGGCGCGACCTTCGCGGATGGCTACCGCGCGGCGGTCATCTGCGATGCCATCTCCGAGTCAGCGCAGACCAAGAAGCACGTGGACGTCAAGTATTAATCGAATTTCGCCGGGCGAGGCAGAGGCCTCCCTCTGCCTCGCCCCCGAAAAAGGAACCCCTATGGCAAAAACTCGCCTGCGTATACCAATCGCTCTCCCGATTGCAATTGTTATCTCGCTGGTCCTTGGCTTGCTTGCTGGCCCTTTCATCAGATCCCGGGCGACGGAAGAACAACTGGCTGATAATGTCTTGCTTTCAGCTCTCCCCTTTATCCTGATCTTCGTGGCCATCATCCTGGCCTTTATCACCTTGATCGTCATCATAGCTAGGCTGCTCAGCAACAACCTTTCTCCCCGCATATTTCACATCGTCGAGAGGATCCTTATTGCCGGTATCGTGCTGGGTGTTTTGGGCATGTTCCAGCCATGGGTATTTCTCGCCTATAAATACGGCTTCCTGCTCTTATTATTCTCAACGCTGAGTTTTATCGTTTGGAGCCATATTGTCCCGCGGAGAGCCGAGGTCCAGGAGGGGATCAGCCCGTTGGTTCCCTCACAGCCCGAGAAAAGGGATCTGGAGGGTGAGCGCAGAGTTTAATGGCTATGTCCGACCGTTACCAATCCCAACCTGAGCACAAATTTACATTTGGCCTGTGGACCGTCGGCAATATCGGCCGTGACCCATTTGGTGCGCCAGTCCGGCAGCAGCTTTCGCCGGTCGAAATCGTTCACCTGCTTTCCGAAGCGGGCGCTTACGGGGTCAATTTCCATGACAACGACCTGGTGCCCATCGACGCCACCCCGGCCGTCCGAGAGCACATCATCAAGGATTTTAAGCGCGCCTTGCAGGAAACTGGTCTCAAGGTCCCCATGGCGACGACCAACCTGTTTTCCGATCCCGCCTTCAAAGATGGCGCCTTCACGGCGAACGATCCCCAGGTGCGCGCCTATGCGCTCCAAAAAACCATGCAAGCCATCGACCTGGGTGTGGAGCTGGGCGCGCAGGTGTATGTGTTCTGGGGAGGCCGCGAGGGCACCGAGACCGATGCCAGTAAAAATCCGCTGGAAAGCCTTAAGCGCTTCCGCGAAGCCTTGAATTTCCTGTGCGGTTACGTAAACGATCAGGGCTACGACCTGAAGTTTGCCCTGGAAGCCAAGCCAAATGAACCGCGCGGCGATATCTTCCTTCCGACGACAGGCGCTATGCTGGGCTTTATCGCTACGCTCGACCATCCCGAGATGGTCGGCGTTAACCCTGAAGTCGCCCACGAGCACATGGCCGGTTTAAACTTCATGCACGCCGTCGCCCAGGCCTGGGAAGCCGGCAAGCTGTTTCATATCGACTTAAATGATCAGGCCTTCGGACGCTACGATCAGGACTTCAGGTTTGGGACGATCAACCTGAAGAGCGCATTCTTCCTGGTCAAGTTCCTGGAAGATGTGGCTTACACCGGCAGCCGCCACTTCGACGCGCATGCCTACCGCACGGAGGACTACCAGGGGGTGAAGCAATTTGCGCGTGGGTGTATGCGTACCTACTTGATCCTCAAGGCAAAAGCCGAGCAGTGGAACGCCGATAGCGAGATCCAGGCTTTACTGAAAGAGATCAACCGCGACACTGCCGGGGAGGCCGCCTGGATTGGGCCCTATCGCGCCGCCAGGGCGCGCGATCTGAAGGGTATGGCTTTCGACCGGCAGGCGCTTGGCGAACGGGGTTTGGCGTATGAGCTACTGGATCAACTTACCATCGAGTTGTTACTTGGCGTTCGCTGATCGCTGGCTCTCCTATTGCCAGACCGAAGCCTTCTGGCTGCTATCGCCTTCCGCCTCTCCCGGCAACCGATCATCAGAGCACCGCAATGACGAGCAAAAAACTACTCCTGGGTATTGATGTCTCCACAACGGGGGCCAAAGCCCTGCTTATCGACGAAGCGGGCCGCGTAGTCAGCAGCGCTACGACCCCTTTGACTCTGTTCACACCACGCCCCTTATGGTCAGAACAGGACCCCCGCGAATGGTGGGCAGGTGTATCCCAAAGCATCCGCCAGGCATTAGCCCAGGCTGGCCTGAACGGTTCGGCGATCCTGGCCGTCGGATTGACCGGGCAGATGCATGGCCTGGTCCTGCTCGACGAGCAAGGCGATGTGCTGCGTCCGGCGATCCTCTGGAATGACCAGCGTACCGGCCCGCAATGCGATGAGATTCGCTCTCGGCTGGGTAAAGAGCGCCTGATCCAGATCACCGGCAATGACGCCCTGACCGGTTTTACCGCCCCGAAGGTGCTGTGGGTGCAGCAAAACGAGCCAGAAATATACGCCCAGGCCAGGCACATCCTGCTCCCTAAGGATTACATCCGCTTCATGCTCACCGGCGAATATGCCATGGACAAGGCGGACGGTGCCGGAACGATCCTGTTTGATCTCAAGCTGCGCACCTGGTCCCAAGAAATGCTGGCCGCGCTTGGCATTCCCTCCGAGTGGCTGCCGCCCACCTATGAAGGACCTGAGGTCACAGGCACCGTCAGCCCGCAGGCGGCAGCCGAAACCGGCCTGGTGGCAGGAACACCGGTGGTCGGTGGGGCAGGCGACCAGGCTGCTCAGGCGGTCGGCGTGGGGGCGGTGCGGCCCGGCATTATCGCTTTGACCCTGGGAACCTCGGGCGTGGTTTTCGCCACGACCGAAGCGCCCTTGATCGAGCCGCAGGGCAGGTTGCATGCCTTCTGTCACGCTTTACCTGCTCACTGGCACTTCATGGGTGTAATGCTCAGCGCGGCTGGCAGCCTGCAGTGGTATCGCGATACCCTGGCGCCTGAGGTGGATTTCGCCGATCTTGTGACCGAGGCAAAGAACGTCCCGCCGGGGAGCGAGGGGCTGCTCTTCCTGCCATATCTTACCGGCGAACGCACGCCTTATCCTGACCCGCTGGCGCGCGCCGCCTGGGTGGGATTAACGGTGCGCCATGAACGAGCTTATTTGACACGCGCCGTACTGGAGGGCGTCGCCTTCGGCATCAAAGACATCTTCACGCTGATCCAGCAGGCCGGCCTGGGCGCCATCTCCCAAGTCAGAGTATCCGGCGGCGGCGCTAAGAGCCCGCTCTGGCAGCAGATCATGGCAGATGTCCTGGATGTCGAGCTGGTTACGGTCAATACGACCGAGGGCGCCGCGTTTGGCGCAGCCCTGTTAGCCGGTGTGGGCGGTGGAGTCTTCGCCAGCGTCCCGGCTGCCTGCGAAGCGACCATCCACCTGACGGGCAGGGTGCAACCTTCGCCAGCCAGGACCGCCTACCAGGATTTCTACCCCCGTTACCGGGCCCTTTATCCGGCATTGGTGTCTGAATTTCGCGCCATGGCTGGCGTGGTCAGCCGGCACCTGGGAGCGGGCAAGGCGCAATGAGTACCCGCGCGAAACCTATCGTTTGCCTGGGCATCCTCGTCGCCGATATCGTCGCACGACCCTTGAACGCCCTTCCGGAAAGGGGACGCCTGGTACTGGTAGATGAAATGGGTATCCACACTGGGGGTTGTGCGACCAACGCCGCTTCTGCATTGGCCCGCCTCGGCCTGCCGGTGGAAGTCATCGGCAAAGTTGGCTCCGATCTGGCTGGCGATTTTGTGGTCGAGGCCATGCAAGAGCGTGGAATTGGCACGCGTGGTGTCCGGCGTGACCCGCAGATTGGCACCTCGTTGACAATAGTCCTGGTCGACCCGGATGGAGAACGACGCTTCGTGCATTACCTTGGCGCCAATGCCCATCTCACCCTCGAAGACCTCGATCTGCGGATCATCGAAGGCGCTTCAATCCTCCACATTGGTGGCGCGCTCGTCTTGCCGGGGATTGACGGCGAACCAACGGCAGAACTGTTGCGCAAAGCCCGCGCCGCGGGTGTGGTCACTTTCCTGGATATCGTTTGGGATGATACCGGTCGTTGGTTGGATATGCTCGCCCCTTGCCTGCCATGGGTCGATTATTTCATACCTAGCTTGCCAGAAGCCCAGGTTATGACCGGCCTGGACGACCCGCTGGCGATCGCCCATACCCTGTTGGCGCGCGGTCCAAGCGTGGTGGGTCTTAAATTAGGCGCCCAGGGCTGCCTGGTACTCACTCGAGCTGGCGAGATCATCCATGCCCCAGCCTTCCAGGTCAACGTGGTAGATGCCACGGGCGCTGGGGATGCCTTCGCCGCTGGTTTCATTGCCGGGGTGTGGCAGGGCTGGCCGTTGGAGAAAACAGCCCGTTTCGCCAACGCGGTGGGCGCTTTGTGCGTGACCGGGTTAGGCGCTGGCGGCGGGGTGCGTTCCCTTCCTGAGACCCTCCAATTTATGGAGACGACCGCCGTCAAAACAGCTTAAGGAGACTTACATGAAGAAATATGGTTATCGCTTTTCGTTCGGCCCCTGGAACATCCACGAGGGAGCGGACCCGTTTGGGCCAGCCGTGCGCCCAGGGCGCGCTTTTGACGATAAATTAAAGGCCTTCCAGGAGCTCGGTTTTGACGCCGTGCAGTTTCACGACGACGATGCGGTGCCAGATATGGATAATCTGTCTGCCGCCCAGATCCGCCAGGCTGCGCAAGCCATGCGCAAGAAGCTGGAGGATCACGGGCTGGTAGCGGAATTTGCCGCTCCGCGTTTGTGGGAACATCCCAACACGATCGATGGCGCCTTCACTTCTAATGACCCCAGGGCGCGGCAGTATGCCCTGGAGCGCTCCAAGAAAGCAGCCGACATCGCCGGGGAATTGGGGTGCAATTTCATGGTATTGTGGCTGGCGCGCGAGGGTACCTATCTGCGCGAAGCGAAAGACGCCGCCCGGGCGACGAACCTGCTGCTCGAGGCGGTCGATTCCCTGCTGGCATACGATAAAGACCTGCGGATTGCCATCGAACCCAAGCCAAATGAGCCGATGGACATGGCCTATATCCCCACCATCGGTCACGCTCTGGCGATCGCCTTCAAGACAGATGCGCCGCAGCGCGTGGGGTGCCTGGTTGAGACGGCGCACGCCATCCTGGTCGGGCTCGACCCCTCGGACGAAATGGCCTTTGCTCTGGCTTTCGACAAACTATACAGCGTCCATCTCAACGATCAAAACGGCTTGAAGTTCGATGAAGACCGCGCTTTCGGCTCGATCGATCTGCGCCGTGCCTTCAATCAGGTGCGGGTGTTGGATGACAACCAGTTCTACAAGAAAGGCATGGTCGGCATGGATGTCAAGGCTATGCGCACCCAGCCCGTGGAGATCGCTACCAAGCACCTGCGCAACAGCCTCCAGCTGTTTTTACGGCTGGTAGAGGTTGTGCGTGACCTGAACCGCAAGCAGATCGCCTCTTTAATCTCCACCAGGGACTATGAGGAACTCGATTGGCTGATCCTTACCAGTCTGATGGGCAGGTAAATTAATCATGGTGACTGATCAATTCCTTTATGAAATGATCCGCAGCGAGCTGGCAGAGATTGTCGGGCCAGAGCACGTCTCCACCGAAGAGACTGACAAGCTGGTCTATTCCACCGACTGGGCATGGATGCCGCAGATGTGGTTGGATCGTGGCCAGAAGCTGCGCACCCCGGATTACATCGTCCACCCTGGCTCAGCGGAAGAGATCTCCGAGATCATGGATATCGCCAACAAGTACCGTATTCCGGTCGTACCCTGGGGAGGCGGTTCCGGCACGCAGGGTGCGGCCCTGCCGATCTTTGGCGGCATCTTGCTCGACACAAAGCGCATGAACCAGATCATCGCCATCGACGAGCAATCGCTAACGGTGACAGCCCAGGCCGGCATCATTATCGAACACCTGGAGTGGGCGGTCAACGAGAAGGGGCTCATGTTCCCGCACTACGCCGCCTCCAGCAATTGCGCCACGCTCGGCGGCGCTCTCGCCCCGCGCGGCACAGGCACGATCAGCACAAAATATGGCAAGGCCGAAGACATGCTCTTAAGCATGCAGGTGGTGCTGCCGACCGGTGAGATCATCCGTACCCCACCGGTGCCTCAGCACGCCGCCGGGCCGGATTGGTTTCGCCTGTTCCTTGGATCCGAAGGCACCCTGGGAGTCATTACCGAGGCCACCATGCGTCTGGACTACCTGCCGGAGGCGCGCCTGTTGCGAGCAGTGTTGTTCGACGATCTGAGCAAAGCCCTGGAGGCCGGAAGGTTGATGATGACCCACCGGTTGGAGCCGTTCGTCATCCGCCTGTACGACCACGCCTCCACCCGCACGCAGGTCAGGAAAATCCTTGGATATGATTTTTCCGGAGCCTACGTGGTGATCGGTTTCGATGGCGATCCAGACATCGCCGCCCTGCAGGAACAAAAGGCGATGAAGATCTGCACTGATTTGGGCGCCATCGACCTGGGCCGTGAACCGGGTGAAAAATGGTGGGATCACCGCTATGATTTTTATTACCCGCCCCATAGCCTGAAGCTGCCCTGGATGTATGGCACGACCGAGACAGTAGCCACCTTCGACAAGATCGAGAGGATTTATTGGGCCGAGAAGGAAGCCGTTGAAGAGGGTTTCGCCGACCAGGGCGTACAGTTTATCGGCCATTTTTCACACTGGTTCCACTGGGGCGTGATGCTCTATTCTCGTTTCATCATCGAACAGCCGCCGCAGGACGCCAAAGAGGCGCTGCGCCTGCACAACCGCGTTTGGAATGCAGCCATGCAGTCGGTCATCGCCAACGGCGGGATGATCAACGAGCACCATGGCGTCGGGCTCAAGCTCTCACGCTACATGCGCAAACAGTACGGCCCGGCCTGGCCTTTGCTGCTGAAGCTCAAGAAGACCTTTGACCCGAACGGCATCATGAACCCCGGTAAGACTGGATTTGGATTCTAACCATGCCTATCGAAAACGTCATCCTGACCACCGATAACTGCCGCTACTGCCTGATGTGCCGCCATGTCGCCTCCGTTGAGCATGTGACCCATCGAGAGGCGCTTTCCCCGCACGGTATTGCGCTGGTGATCGCTTCAGTCCAGCGCGGTCTCTTGCAGTGGAACGCCGATACCGTGGGTGTGATCTACAGCGCAGCCGATAACGGCAATTCGCGCGCCCACTGCGTCTTCGACCAGCCGCTACCGGAAGCGATCGCCGCCGTGCGGGCGGAGATCGTCGCCCAAAAGCTGGCCCCCGCGGTCGTTTACGATCTCGACGCCCGCTTCAAAGAATGGGGCAACCCCTTCAAGCAGCAGAAGCCCCAACCTGTCGCTGGGCGGGGGGAGGTGGCGCTCTTCGTCGGCGATGAAGCCCAATACCTCTGGCCGGCGACTGTAACCGCTGCGCTCGCCTTGCTGAAAGCGGTTGGTATCTCTCCGGTACTGGTTGGAATGGGGCGCAGTAACGGCTACCTGGCCAGCTCCCTGGGTTTGCCTGAGACAGCCAGGCGGTTGGCGCAGGCTACGCTGGCGGACCTGGAGACCAGCGGGGTGCGGCGCATGCTGGTGCTCTCGCCAGGCGACTTTTTCACGTTCAACCAGCTCTATGACGAGCGGCTCGGGATCGATTGGCCAGCCAGCGTGCAACTCAGCGAGCTGACCACGTTCCTGGCAGATTGTTTGGAAGGAGGTGAGATTAAGTTCAAAAAAACCACACAGCGTGCTCCTTACGCCTACATCGACCCAAGCCACGCCGTGCGTCTCCCTGCGCGGCATGCTGGCCCGCGCCGGTTGTTGGCAAGAGTTTTGCCGGGGCCAGCCCGCGAACTGTTCTGGCGGTGCGAGCGCGCTCACCCGGTTGGCAGCACGGCGCTCCAATTCACCCAGCCGGACATCGCCGAAAAACTCACCCTCGCCCGGCTGGAAGACGCCCGCCAGAGCGGCGCTCAAATGCTGATCAGCGATGATCCAGGCACTTTAAAGTGTTTGGGTGATAAAGCCAGCCAGTTTGGCTTGCGTGTCCAGGGACTCTATGAACTCCTGGCTGAGCAGCTGGATTAATCGATCTCGAGGTCTTCGCAGAACGTCTCCGTGAAGGAAAATCTTGGAATGGCGGCTTCGGTCGCTATTACAGCACCATTCTAATGGTCCAATAAAAATTTTTAGTTATACAAGGAGGTTCGAAATGCATCTATCAATGCACAACTGGATGAGGGCTGAGCCTGTCGATGTCACCGTCCGGCGCCTGGCCAAGTATGGCTACAAGAGCATCGAAATCAGTGGGGAGCCATACCTGTACAACACCAAGGACGTGCGCAAGACCCTCAAGGATAATGGCATTCGTTGCTGGGGCTCGGTTACCTTGATGCTGGGTGACCGCAACCTGGTTGCTAAGAACGAAGCGCAGCGCGCCAAGTCGGTGCAGTACACCAAGGACTGCATCACCATGGTCAAGGAACTGGAAGGCTATGAGATGACCATCGTCCCGGCCACGGTTGGCAAGATCAGCCCTGACGGCCCCCCGGATGAGGAATGGAAATGGGCAGTCGAGAGCCTCAAGGAGTGCTACGACTGGGGCAAGAAAGAGGGAGTGGTTCTCGCTGTTGAGCCGATCAACCGCTTCGAGACCTACTTCTGCTTCCATGCTGCTCAGGCCATCGCCCTGGCGAAGGCTACTGGCCCAGATTGTGGAGTTTGCCTGGATGCATTCCATCTCAACATCGAAGAGGCCGATCCGTACGAATCCATCCGCTGGGCGAAAGGACTGCTCACCGATTTCCATGTGGCGGACACCAACCGCTTTGCTTGCGGCCAGGGACATTGGGACTGGGCGAAACTGGTCAGCACACTCAAAGAGATCGGCTACGATGGCGCCCTGACGGTCGAGTTTGTCGCGCCGGTTGACCGCACCCCTGCCAATAAGTATCCAGATGCCATCGAGAAGAACCCGGTGGACATCACGCCCGAGCAGAGGAAGTTCATCGAGGATCACGGATCCAGCCTGCTGACCGAGGAGTTCTACAGCTGGCAGGTCGAGGAATGCTCTAAGACGCTCCTGCCATTAATCAGTTAATGGCCTCCCACCCAATCCCCACAGGGGTTGGGGAGAATAGAAGATCGTGGGTTTTGGGCGAGCCTGAGCCCGCCCAAAACCCAACCATTAAAACCCTGCCCGGAGGTTAGGATATGACCAAGAACGTCGTCATCATCGGCACACTCGACACCAAAGGGCCGGAGATCGCTTACCTGCGCGATCGGCTGCAGGCGCTTGGCCTCGAGACCACCGTCGTCGACTCCGGGATTCTTGGCGAGCCGATCGGGATCACGCCGGATATTTCGCGTGCCCAGGCTGCTACCTACGCCGGCACGACCATCGACGCCTTGCGCAACGCCGGCAGCCGGGGGAAGGCCGTGCATGGCATGCGGGAAGCTCTCAAGAAACTAACCCTGGAGCTGTACAAGGCCGGCAACCTGCAAGCCATCGTCAGCATGGGCGGAGCCGAGGGCGCCGTAATGGGCGCGGCAGCCATGATGCAGTTGCCGGTAGGCGTGCCGAAAGTGCTGGTGTCGCCGATCGCCTCGGGGAAGCACTACTTCGACCCATTGGTTGGCACCAGTGATATCATGATCGTCCACTCGATCGTCGACATCCTGGGATTGAACCCCATCGCCACGACCATCTTCGATAATGTCGCTGCGGCGACCAAGGGGCTGGTCGAGTACGGCCACGAATTACGCAAGCCCCGCCCTGAGGATAAATACGTGGCTGTCACCATGTTGGGCAACACTACCCGGGCGGTCATGGCGCTCAAGGAGCGCCTGGCCGAAAATAGTTATGAGGCAGTCATCTTTCACTCCAACGGCGTGGGCGGTCCCGCTATGGAAGAGCTGGCCGAAGCCGGGCAATTTATCGGCGTCATCGACTTCACCACCAACGAAACCTATGACCCGATGACCGGCGGCATCCATGACGGCGGCCCCGACCGGCTCAAACGCATCGGCCTGATCGGGTTGCCCCAGGTCATCGTCCCTGGCTGCATCGATTTCTGCGTGTTCCACGCTGGCGCTATTCCCAGAGAACTGCAGGGACGCCCCGTCTATGACCATAATCCCGAATACACGTTGGTGCGCGCCACGCAGGAGGAGATGATCGCCCTCGGTCACCTCTTCGCCGACCGGCTCAACCTGTCGAAAGGCCCGGTTGTCATTGCCGTGCCCACCCAGGGATTGTCGATCCCTAATGTGCCGGGAGGCCCCTTCTGGAATCCGGAGGCCGATGCAGCTTTCTTAAAGACTTTGCGCAGCGAAATCAGGCAGGATATCCCTGTGCTTACATTTGAATGTCACGTCAACGACCCCGCTTTTGGTCGCCAGGTCGCTGACTTATTTGTAGAATTAATCCATAAGGAGAAAAAATCATGATCGCTGGAAACGGTAAATCCTTTAAACATCTCCCGCACTTCACCGCAGGTGACGAGGAGTTCCGCAGTAAGTTCCTCTCCTGGGACCTGGGCGAGCTGACCTATGTCGACGTCCAGGAATACCTCAAGGTCAAAGACACCATCCTGGTGCCCATGGCCAGTTTCGAGCAGCACGGCCCCCACCTGCCGATCTATACCGACACCATCACCGCCGTGGAGGTCTCGCAGCGCGTCTCGGAGATGATCGCCGTGATCCACACGCCCCCCATCTGGATGGGATACTCCCCCCAGCACATGTACGATCCGGGCAAAGGGCGCGGCACGATCACCGTGCGCAGCAGCACGCTGCTCAACCTGGTGAACGATGTGGCCCGCAGCCTGATCCACCATGGCTTCAACCGCATCATCTTTATCAACGGCCACGGCTCCAATGTAAAGGTCATCGATCCGGTGCTGCGGAAGCTGCGCTACGAGACCGGCGCCCTGATTGGCTTCGTCAAGCCCTACATGGAGAACTATGTCGGTATCCTGGCGGGCCTGATGGAAAACCCGCTCGAGGAGACGCCTGGCTGGCATTCCAGCGAGCTGGAGACCTCCCAGGACCTGGCCTGGAATGAGCATTACGTGCGCATGGATCGCGCCAATTTCACCAAAGCCCACATCCCAGATTTCTTGCCGAGGACCTTTGCCAAGAAGGATGGCATGCCGGATGTGGAGTTCGATGGCTTTAAATACTTCACCTTCCCGATGGACCACCACGAGTTCATCGAGAGCGGCGTGATCGGCAACCCGCTGCGTGCCTCCAAGGAGAAAGGCGAAGAGGCTTTCCGCCGCCTTTCTGAACACGTTGCACACGGCGTCCTGGAATTGATGAACGTTCCGGTGGAAGTCCACACGCGCGCCTTCATCGACCGGGTACTCTAATATGTTCACCAGAGAGACACTGAGTTCACAGAGATAAATTCCTTCTTTGTGCTCCTCGTAAAATTCGTTTGTGCAGTGTCTCTGTGGTTTATTAAGGAGCATATTCTTGCAAGTAAATCTTGCCTATGGTCGCCATGGGTTGCTCGTAGAGCTGCCGGATACGGCTGACGTACTGGAGACGCGCTTTGTGCCCGGTCTGCCAGACGAGGCCGATGCGCTGCGGCAAGCCTTGCGTCAACCGATCTCGCCCCCCCCGTTAGCTGATCTTGTCCGGTCTGGCGACCGGGTCGTCGTCGTCCATACCGACATTACCCGCGCCACCCCCAACGACCGTCTCGTGCCGGTGCTCTTGGACGAGCTTGAATCGGCGGGTGTTGCCCGAGGAGATATCACTTTGCTGAATGGCCTGGGCACGCACCGCCGCCAGACAGAGACCGAGCTGCGCGCTATGCTTGGCGACCGCATTATCGAGAACTACCGCTGCCGGCAACATGATTGTAACGATGATCGTAACCTTGTTTCGGTGGGCGTGACCTCCCTGGGCCATCCAGCGCGTGTCAACCGCCTCTACCTGGAGGCAGATGTGCGCATCCTGACCGGCTTTATCGAGCCCCACTTTTTCGCCGGGTTTAGCGGCGGCCCGAAAGCCATCCTACCCTCCCTGGCTGGGGCAGAGAGCGTCTTTACCAATCACGGCCTGGAGATGATCGCCCATCCCAAGGCGACCTGGGGCGTGACCGAGGGCAATCCGATCTGGATGGAGATGCGCGAAGTCGCCCTGCGCACCAATCCGACCTTCCTCTTGAACGTGGCCCTCAACACCCGGCGGGAGATCACCGCTATTTTCGCCGGCGATATGTTGACCGCCCACGCCGAGGGCTGTGCCTTCGTTAAAGGCAATGCCATGGTTGGGGTGGATCAGCCTTACGATATCGTCATCACCACCAACAGCGGCTACCCGCTCGACCAGAACCTGTACCAGTCGGTCAAAGGCATGAGCGCTGCCAGCCAGGTCGTCCGGGAGGGTGGGGCGATCATCATTGCCGCCGCCTGCGAGGATGGCCTGCCGGATCATGGGCTTTATGCCGCGTTGCTGGCCGAGGCTGGCTCAGTGCAGGGCATCCTGGACATGCTCGCCCAGCCCGGCTTCACCGCCCACGACCAATGGCAGGTGCAGCTCCAGGCCCAGATCCAGCAGCGCGCTGATGTGTATGTCTACAGCGAGGGCCTGACCGACGAGCAGCTCGAGCGGGCGTTGTTCATCCCTTGCCGGGACATCGCGCAAACCATTAAAGAATTACAAGATCAATATGGCCCTGGGCTGCGCCTGTGCGTCCTTCCCGAAGGCCCGCAGCTGATCCCCTACATTCAACTTCCCGAATGCTCAGAGCATTCGGGAAGTTGACAAGGAGAATTCATGGATAGCAAATCTTATCGGTTACGTGAATTCATTAATCCCGGCGACGGGCGCAGTCTGGTGGTCGATGCCAGCGCTGGGCTGGCGCTTGGGCCGCTGGCCGGTCTCGAGCACTTCGCCGAGGCGGTTAAGCCGATCCTACCCCTGGTTGACGGGGTCGTCGCCAGCCCCGGCCAGGCCCGTCATTTAACCGGCCGCACCCGCGCCGAAGCAGCCCTGCTGGCGCGCGCCGATTGGACCAACGCCCTGCGCGGGCCGGATTTCGTCCTCCCGCCGGAGACCATCAGTCACATTCCGCTGCTGGCTCCCTCCGACGCGCTCGATCTTGGCGCCAGCGCCCTGGTGCTTTACTTCTTGCTGGGGCACGAGGAGCAGATCGAGGCCGGCTGCCTGCGCAGCACCGTGCAGCTCGCCTTGCAGGGAAGCCAGGTTGGCATGCCCCTGGTGGTCGATGTGCAGCCGGTCGGCCCGCGCGTCGTGCTGCGTGGCAAGGCCATCGAGCTGGGCGTTTCCTATGCCCTGGAAGGCGGCGCGGATGGCGTAGCAGTGCCCTGGCCCGGGCGTGCTTCGCTTGAGATGATCCTCAAGCTGTCGGCCGGGATGCCGGTCTGGATCAAGCCCACCTCCCTTGAGGCGGTCGAATCCGAGCTGGCTGAGGCCTTGATCCTGGGCGCAGCTGGGCTGTGGCTGGACGAGCGCCTCTTTTCCCAGCCCGATCCGCTTGGCGTCCTGGAGACGCTGCGCGCCCAGATTCATAAGATAGTATCTGTCGGATAGTAGAGGAGATCGCTGATGTATCTCGGATTACAGGCCAGGCTGGATCGCCTGTTCAACCGTCAAGGTGATGGGCGCGCCGTGTGCGTCGCCGCCGACCACGGCTACATGAGCGACGTCACGCCCAACGTGGTCAACCTGCGCCCGATCACCGCGGCGGTCATCCAGGGTGGGGTGGATGGCATCTTGCTCAGCCCCGGCCAGGCCATGCGCCTGGCCCCCCTCTTCCAGGGACGCGACGGGCCAGCGTTGATCTTGCGCGCCGACTGGATGAACATGCCCCGCCTGGGAACCTCCAACGTCGCCAACGCCGTGCCGCAACGCTTGTTGGTGCACCAGAAAGTCGTCACTGCCGGGCAGGCCTTAGACCTGGGCGCTTCGGCCATCACCATCTACCTGTTCCTGGGCTACAACGACCGGGTCGAGGCGACAGGGATTGAGGTGTGCGCCCGCTTCGTCGCCGAGTGTCACCAGATCGGGCTGCCGTGCATCATCGAGCCGCTAGCTTATGGCGGCCAGGTGACCGGCGCCAACAGCGTCGAGATCCTCACGTTGGGGGCGCGCATGGCGGTCGAGCTGGGTGCCGACGCCCTTAAGATCCCTTATACCGGCGACGTAGACACCTTCCGTCACCTGGTTGATGTCTCTGGGGTGCCAGTGCTGGTTCTGGGTGGGGCGCGCTCTGACAACGAACGCGACGCTCTGGAGCTGTTCGCCGAAGGGCTGGAGGCTGGCGCCAGCGGCTGCCTGATGGGGCGCAATGTGACAAAGTCGCCTGACCCAAAGCGCCTGGTCGAGCAATTGTGCGGCATCGCCCACAAGGGCTGGTCGGTCGAACGCGCCATGCGCACCGAAGAGTGGGCTTACCTTAAGCTGAAAGCGCACCCCGCCAAGTGCACTGGCTGCATGTTGTGTGTCACCGCCTGCGTGGCCAGCCATGACAGTGGCGCCTATGGCAACCATCTGGCCCGCCTGCGCATCGACCCCGGTGTGAAAGCCGGCCAGCATAAGGTAATGTTCTGCACGCTGTGCAAGAAGTGTCTGGACGTGTGCCCAACCGCAGCTCTGCGCTGGCATCCAGAGAACGGAGCTGTTGAATTATTGGTGGACAAGTGCACTGCCTGTGATAAATGCGTCGAGATCTGCCCGACCGAGGTGATCGTCCACAGTGATGCGGGTATCCAAATTGCAACTGGCGAGACTCTGGATTGGTACCCTGTGGTGTGCGATCTGTGTGGCGGCGAGCCGGAGTGCGCCACCATCTGCCCGACCGGGGCGATCTTCGTCGACGAGCGGAAGGAGCTGGCTTAATGGATCTACGACAGAGAGCTTATTGCGACCAGATTCTTCGCGCGGACTTGAGTAGGGGTGCGATCCACACCACTCCTTTGCCAGGCAAAGCCATGCCCATGATCCTGGGCGGTAAAGGGTTGGGTGCGCATCTGCTGTATACAGAACAGACGTCCGGCGTCGATCCCCTTTCACCTGAAAACCACCTGATTTTCCACAACGGCCCCCTGACGGGCACCACCGCGCCCACCGCAGGGCGCTTTGGTTGCACCACGCGCAGCCCGGCTACCGGTACCTACAGTGACAGCTATTGCGGCGGCTATTGGGGCCAGATGCTCAAGTACGCTGGCTACGACGCATTGGTGGTGACTGGCGCCGCCGACCAGCCGCTGATGCTGGTGGTCGACGACGACCATGCTGAACTCCGTCCAGCCGGTCACCTGTGGGGGCTGAGCATCACCGCCACAGCCCACCGTTTGCGGGAGGAATTTGGGCATGACTGGCAATCGCTGGTCATCGGCCCGCCTGGCGAAAAGCAGCGCAACCTGGCGGGGATCTTCAACGAGACCCGCGCCCTGGCTCGCGGCGGCGTCGGCGCGGTGATGGGCTCTAAGAATCTGAAAGCCATCGTGACGCGCGGTAGTGGTTATGTCCAGGTCTACGATAAGGAGAAATACCAGCGTGCCCTGCAGCTGGCCTTCCGCGCCGTGCGCATGTCGAGCGAAGTCACCTTGCTCAGCCGCGAGGGCACCATCAACATCCTGGAGATCATCAACGTGATGGGCGCGCTACCTACCCGCAATTTTCAGCGCGGCCAGTTTGAGGCTGCTGATCAGGTGTCGGGATCCGCCTTCCGCGCCCACCATTGGATCAAGGAGTATGCTTGCTTCGGCTGTCCGATAGCTTGCGGTAAGTACACCCGCCCGCTCGAAGACGGGGTTTTCGTCGAAGGCCCTGAGTATGAAACAACCTTTGCAATGGGCCCCAACTGCGGCATCGGCGACCGGGATTCGATCATCCGTATGAACTGGTACTGTGATGAGTACGGCCTGGATACGATCAGCGCTGGCGGGGTGGTGGGCTTCGTCATGGAAATGTTCGAGCGCGGGGTCATCACCGCCGCCGACCTGGACGGCATCCAACCCCGCTTCGGTGACTGTGCCGCGGCGCTGGCGCTGCTCGAAAAAATGGCTAAGGTGGAAGGTTGCGGCGAATGGCTGGCACAGGGCGTGGCGGCGATCGCCCGCCTGTACCCGCAGGCAGAGCCTTTCGCCATGCAGGTCAAGGGATTGGAGATGCCTGCCTATCACCCCAACGCCGCCAAGGGCACCGCCCTGGCCTATGCCGTCTCCGAACGCGGTGCCTGCCACCTGCGTGGCGCGCCGCTCGGCGAACTGTTCAGCGGGGCCGCCGACCCTCTGGCTATCGATGGCAAACCGCAGCTCTTTCACGACCATCAGGCCGACCGGGCTGTGTGGAACAGCGCTTGCCTGTGTTACTTCCCGTCTTATGGGATGAAGCTCAAGGAGCTCTGGCAGCTGATTACAGCCGCGACCGGTTTTGATTATCCCGCGGTAGCCGACCTGGAACTGCTCGGTGAGCGCGTCTCGACCCTGGCGCGCCTCTTCAATGTCCGCGAGGGCTTCAGCCGTGCCCAGGACACCTTGCCGGCGCGCAACCTTTCCATACCAATGATTGGCGGCCCAGCCAATGGGCAGGTGGTAGAACTTACCCCCATGCTCGACGAATACTATCGCATCATGGGCTGGGACGAAAACGGTATCCCCTTCCCGGATCGCCTGCACCAACTGCATCTCGACGATGCTTTAGAAATGGAACAGTGAAAATTATTAGGAATCCAGGAATCCATGAATATATGTACGGGGGAAAGATCATTTATGATTATTTTCATGGTTTCCTATCTTCCTGGCTTCCTTATAAGAAATCCTATGAAGCCAGGAATCCATGAATGACCTGTTACCTGTTTTCTTTAATCCCCCACCATGACCGTTGACCCACTCGTCTTCTTCATCATGGTGGGAATCGTGGCCTTCATGATCGGCCTGGCGAAGGGCGGCCTGGGCGGCACACTGGGAGCTCTGGCAACCCCCATGATGGCGCTGGTTATGCCCGCCAACCGGGTGATCGGGCTGTTGCTGCCTGTCCTGATGCTGGCGGATGTGTTCGCCGTGGCGCTGCACTGGCGGCGCTGGAATGGCCGCCTGGTCTGGCTGCTCATTCCCGGATCGGTAGCGGGCGTGACCATCGGCACGCTCTTCATCACCAACGCTCCAACACGCGCCTTGCAGACCGCCTTGGGGGTAATTGTGCTCTTGTTCGCCGCTTACAGGATCCTGGAGAAGCGCATCCTTAGTTCGCTGACCTACAAAGCCAGGGACTGGCACGGCCTGCTGGCAGGCACGGTCACCGGTTTCTCCAGTGCGCTGGCCCACACTGGAGGACCGCCGGTCAGCATATACCTGCTGATGCAGGGCGTCACCCCGCGTGTCTTCATCGCCACCTCGGCCATCTTTTTCTTGATCCTGAACTGGATCAAAGTGCCTTACTATTGGTACGCTGGTCTGTTCGACCTTCAGCGGTTGTGGCAGATCGCCTGGCTTCTGCCCTTCGTCCCGCTGGGAGTCTGGGTGGGGCGCTGGGCGGCCGGCAAAGTGAATAAAGAGACCTTCGAGTGGATCATCGTTGTACTTCTTATAATCACCGCTTTATTGCTGATCTTTGGGTAGCTTATGAATTCTTATGATCGCTTCACCCATCGTCTGCATGGCGGGCCGGTCGACCGGGTGCCCAATTTCGACATCTTCATGACCTTCGCCGCCCATTATATCGGGCAGTCCCTCTCCCGTTACTACCTGGATCACCGCGTGCTGGTGGAAGCCAACCTAACCGTACTGGAAGCCTTTGACCTGGACATCATGCAGACCATTTCCGACCCCTACCGGGAAGCCGCCGATTTCGGACTGCAGGTCGAGTTCCCGGAGGATGGCTTGCCCATCTCCAAGCTGCCGCTGATCACCGAGCCGGGCGATCTGCAAAGGCTGGTCTCGCCGAATCCCTACACAGGGAGGCGTATGAGCGATCGCCTGGAGGCCATTCAATCCTTCCAGCAACAAGTGGGCAAGAAGGTGCCGGTCATGGGCTGGGTGGAAGGCGCGCTGGCTGAAGCAGCCGACCTGCGCAGCATGACCGCCGTGCTCACTGACCTGTACGACCGGCCCGAATGGCTGGTTGAGTTGCTCGAAAAGTGCGTCGAAGTCGAGATCGCTTTTGCCCGCGCCCAGGTAGAGGCTGGCGCCGATATCATCGGACTGGGCGACGCGGTTTGCTCACAGGTCTCGCCGAAAATGTACCGCCAGTTTGGTCTGCCCTACGAGCAGCGCATCTTCGCCGCGGTGCACGAGATGGGCGCCATCGCCCGCCTGCACATCTGCGGCAACACCACCCGTATCCTGGCGGACATGGCTGAAAGCGGCGCTGACATCATCGACATCGACTGGATGGTCGATATCCACCAGGCAGCCGACGTCTTCGGCGAGAAAGCCGCCCTCTGTGGCAACTTCGACCCGGTAGCAGTCATGCTGCAGGGTACGCCGGATCAGGTGGAGCAGGCTGTGGCTGATTGTGTACAATGGGGCGGCCGGCGCAGCTTCAGCGCCGCAGGGTGCGAGATACCCGACGGCACACCCCACGCCAACCTGTTGGCGCAGGCCCGGGCGCTCAGAGAAGCCCCATCCGCGACTCTCTAATTTCTACTCACAATCAAACAAGGAGAAGATGTGATGAAAAAGAGTACCTCCGGACTTCGCAAGCTGGTTGTCTTCGTCGGTTTTATCATCCTCGGTTACGTCTTTTTTTTGCTCTTCCTGTTTCTTGTCTGGAGGTTGCTCGGCCTGATAAGCCTTCCAAGCGAGTATATCCTGGCGGTCGGGGCGCTGTCCTCGATTGGCAGCACGGTGGCCATCCTCGGCGGCGGTTATATTGCCTTCCGCCAGCTCTCCGAAATCGCCAACACCCGCCACCTGGGCGTGGCTGATAAGCTGTTCGATGAGCTGAACTCCAGGGAGAACACTGCGGCCCGCCGCTGGGTCTTCCAAAATCTGCCCGCTGACCCGCAAGAAGGCATCCGCTCCCTGACGCCCGAGGGGCAGGAGGCGGTCAAGCTTGTCTTAAACTCGCTCGACCGGGTCGCCTTCCTGACCCAGGCAGGCTGGATCCCCGAAGACCTGATCATGCCCTGGATGCACCCTATGATCGCCAAGTCCTGGGACAAACTGGAGCCTTATGTAGAATATGAAAAGCAGCGCCGCAACGAGCCGTATTATTACGCGCACGCCAGCGAGCTGGCCGTTCGCTGCCGCGCCTGGCGGGAGAAGCACCTGGAGGATGCGCAGGTTAAGTGGGTGAAAGACGCGCTTTAAAGACTCCCATACTGGCTTAAGGCCTTAGAAGCAGAAGCTCAGTGGAGTAAGGTTTTCAAGGGGATGATATTTCGCAATCTATAAATTTTCCTTCTTTGTCCACGGGGCTAGCAAAGGTGAATAGTTGGAGTTCGATTCACAGGGGATTTAATCTCGGCGTTGGAACAATAGGTGCTCTACTTTTGTGGTAGACGGATTTTCTCACCTCTCCACTCTAATCTTTGGGATTGGACCAACTTTGATAAACCGCGTTCTATGCATAAAGTTACCTTCGCGTTGACTCTAAGCCCGAATAATTTGGCGGTTTGTTTGACTAAGTCCTCTTTATCCAAGCTTAATGCTGATCTGACACAGAGATACATCCCTTCCATCAGTTCCTCAGGTGGGATTTCTTCGATGGACCGAAGTCCGTCTCCTTTATGTGGGACACGAACAACCAAAGGTTTTTCAGAACTTGGCCATAGAAAGATTCCAATCTGACGAAACAATCCCCGACGTATTGCGGAAAAAATCGCCCAATCAAGAGTCTGGTTAATTCTATTACCAACTCGCCTGATGGCGAAAGCATCAGTTATCCGTCTTTTTGCTACGTTGGAAGCGATAGGACCTTCAGATTCAACCACAATTTTGAGCATCTCCTCTAATTGGTGTATATTTGTGAATCGGAAAGACTCGACACCTTTATAAGGTACCTTCAAGTTTGTAATACTATAAAGTACTACTTCTGGAGGAAGTGTTCTCTGAGATGTGTCAAATATTTTGGGATCTATTGTCGACAGATGAGGAGAGGCACCTGGGCTCTTCGATATACGGGTTTCTATTTGATGATTGATAATAGTTGAACCAGGATTGGAAGAGCCAGGAATCATTCGCCCCTGTTTCCAACTTTCTTTTACGGCTTCCACAACTTTTTTTATTTCCCGGTCTTGATTCTC
>Ga0209751_10001043_pt1 | contig 29037 bp, 23 predicted proteins | sample RifCSP13_1_FD_184019 | JGI IMG/M metagenome (GOLD analysis project Ga0209751, IMG submission 184019) | Soil microbial communities from Rifle, Colorado - Rifle CSP2_sed 13_1 (SPAdes) (version 2) | ecosystem: Environmental > Terrestrial > Deep subsurface > Rock core/Sediment | place: Rifle...
GGCCCTGGCGGCCGCGACCCGGCTGATCGTCGTCGGTCGCGCCGGGGTCGGCGTGGACAACGTCGATCTCGAGGCCGCGACGCGTGCGGGCGTCACCGTCGTCAACGCGCCGACCGGCAACACGATCGCGGCCGCCGAGCACACGCTGGCGCTGCTGTACGCGGTGGCCCGCCGCATCGCCGCCGCCGATGCCTCGCTCCGGCGCGGCGAGTGGAAGCGTGGCGCCTTCACCGGTGTCGAGTTGCGCGGCAAGACCCTGGGCATCGTGGGCCTGGGCAAGATCGGCATGGCCATCGCGGACCGCGCCCGGGCGATGGAGATGGAGGTCATCGGCAACGACCCGTTCGTGACCGCGGAGGCCGCGGCGAACCACGGCGTGGCGCTCTTCGAGCGTGCGGAGGTGATCGCCCGCTGCGACGTGCTCACCCTGCACGTCCCGCTCACGCGCACGACGCGCAACCTGCTCGACGCCGCCGCCATCGCCACGATGCGGCCGGGCGCGATCGTCCTCAACGTGGCCCGCGGCGGGGTCGTCGACGAGGCGGCCCTGGCCGAGGCGCTGCGCGACGGCCGGCTGGGCGGCGCGGGCGTCGACGTGTTCGCCTCAGAGCCGCCCCGCGACTCGCCGCTTCTCGACGCGCCCAACACCGTCCTGACGCCGCACCTGGGGGCATCCACCGCCGAGGCACAGGTGCGCGTGGCCATAGAGGCGGCCCAGCAGGTCCTCGACGTCCTGGCCGGACGGCCCGCCCGCTACGCCGTGAATGCGCCGATCCTGACGCCCGAGACGGCCAGGGCGCTGGGGCCGTTCCTGCCGCTGGCCGAGATGCTCGGCCAGCTCTATGCCCAGATCACGCGCAGCGTCGAGGCCCTCACGCTCGAGGTGGCGGGCGAGCTGGCGGCATACGACAGCACCCCGCTCGCCGCGTCGGCCCTGCGCGGCCTGCTCGAGACGGTGACCGAGGAGCGGGTCAATCAGGTCAACGCGCCGCTCCTGGCTCGGGCTCGCGGCATCAACCTCGTCGAGCGGCGCACCCCCGACGCCGGCCGCTACGCGTCGCTCGTGACGCTCGAGGGCTCAGCGACCGTGGGCGGCACCGTCGCCGCCGGCGGCGAGCCGCGCATCGTGCGGCTCGGCGAGCACTGGCTGGACATGCAGCCGGCGCACTGGATGCTCATCACGCGCCACCACGACCGGCCCGGCACCATCGGGCGGGTGGGCACCATCCTGGGCGAGGCGGACGTCAACATCAGCGCCATGCACCTTGCGCGCAGCACGCCCCGCCAGGACGCCTTCATGATCCTCGCCCTCGACGACCCGGTGCCCGATGCGGTCGCCGAGCGCATCCGGGCCCTCGACGCGATCCTCGACCTGTGGGTCATCCGGCTCGGGTGACCACGCCGCTCATCCCTCCGGCCATCGACGCGACCCTCGTCCTCGTCCGCCACGGCGAGTCCACCTGGATCGCCGAGGACCGCTTCCAGGGGCGCCGCGATCCGCCGCTCTCGCCGCGTGGTGAACGTCAGGCGGCGCTCGTCGCGGCCCGCCTCGCGGACCCCGGGGCACCACGGTCGCTGCCCATCCCGGCCGGGCCGCCGGTGGCGATCTGGCACTCCCCCTTGCGCCGGGCGCAGGCCACGGCCGCGGCCATCGCCGCGGCCGCAGCGGTCCCGGCGGATCGACCGCCGCTCGTGCCCGAGCCGGGGCTGTCGGAGATCGGCCAGGGGGAGTGGGAGGGGCTGCTCTTGACCCACGTCGTGGAGCGCTACGCGGACGACCTGGCCCGCTGGCGCCGTGCGCCGGTCGGTAACGAAGCCCCCGGCGGCGAGCCACTGGCCACGGCCGACGGTCGTGTCCGGACGGCCCTGGCAGGGATCCTCCCGGTGCTCGCCGGCGCGGCCCAGGGGTCCGTGGCGGTCGACCTGCGGCGCTCACCGGTCCCGGGCTACGGTCCGCCACCGCCGCTGCGGCCGTGGGGCATCGTGGTGGGTCACGAAGGCGTCTTCCGCCTCGCGCTCCTGGCCCTCCTCGACCTGCCGCTCGAGCGGTTCTGGGCCTTTCCCTTCGTGCTCGGCGGCGTGACCGTAGTGGACCTGCGCCACGGCCGCGCCGTCCTGCGCGCCCACAACCTTGCCGACCATCTCGTAGCGTCTGAGCCTCATCGCGCCTGATCCTCAGATGAACGTGGCTGGAACGTAAGAAGCTCGCCGGAGCCGAGATCGGGCTCCAGGCCACTCATGCGCCCAAGGGGCGTGCGCATGAAGGGAACCGGGTGGGTTGCCGCTTCTAACGTTCCGGGGACGTGCGCATGAGGGATCGTGGTACGCCGACCACCTCGCGCCGCACGACGTCCTAGCGCCGGCGCGGGCGACGGCGGAAGGCGAGCGTCAGCAACCGGACCCGCAGCCGGCCGTAGGCTGCGCGCAGCGCCGCCATCGCATCAGGGCCCGGCTGTCGGCGTCCGTAGGTGGCCTCCACCTTGACCCGCGCGACGAGCGCCAGCTCCTCGCGGACGGCCGGCACGATCTCTCCCAGGACGGTGGCGTACTCGTAGGCTGTCTGCGTGGGGCGCGGCCCGTAGCCGAAGCGGCCGGCCAGCCTGGCCACTCCGCGATACACGACGTCGGGCTCCGGGGTCGGCCGGCGCCGCTCGCGGACCGACAGCGCGGCCACGAGCAAGCCCAGACCAAGGAGGGCCGTGACGAGCACGGCCAGCAGCCCGCCGCCGGCTCCTCCGGGCGGCGGCGGGGTCACGTTCCCCGCCCCCGGGCTGGCCCCCGGGCGATCGCGCGGCTCGTCCGGCTCGAAAGTCCGGCGTCCACCGGGTCCCCCGGGACTGCCGCCGGGGCTCGGGCTCGGGACGGCCACTCCCGGCTCGAGGCTGGTCGGCCGCTGCCCGTTCTCCGTGTTGCCCGGCGTGGGATCGAAGGTGACCCAGCCGTAGCCCGGGAAGTAGACCTCCACCCAGGCGTGGGCGGCGCCGCGGTCCACCTCCCAGGCCCCATCGGCGAGCTTGCGGCCGGGCAGGTAGCCCATGGCCAGGCGGGCGGGGATCTGCTGGGTCCGCAGGAGCATGACCATCGTCGTCGCGAAGTACTCGCAGTAGCCGGCGCGCGTGCGCAGGAAGCAGTCGACGACCTGGTTGCCGCCGCACAGGCCGCGCACGTCGGTGCGGTACTCGAAGTCACCCGCGAAGAGGAAGCGCTGGACGGCGTCGGCGACGTGGAAGGCGTCGCGCTCGTCGGCGGGCAGGGCGGCCACGATGCGCTCGGCGGTCTGGTAGGTCATCGGACCCACGGACCCCTCCTCGATGTGGGCGTAGCGGGCCAGCCAGCCCGGATAGGCCTGGCTGGCGGCGGTCAGACGGGCCTGCGTCAACCCGCCGTCGGCCTCGCGCTCGTTGCGCACCAGCGCGCGCACGGTGTAGGACTCCCCGTCACGCAGGCCGTCGGCGAATTCGGCGGCGGCGAACGGCCCGCCCTCGGCGTTGCCATAGACAATGGCCGGCCGGTCGAGTACGTAGGGCGCGTCGGGCGTGAGGACGATGTCGCCGATGCTGCCGACCACAGTGACTGTGGCGGCGACCTCGTGCCGTCCCAGCTCGGGAACGATCTCGCGGGTCGGGCCCAGGAGCGGCTGCGCCGCCTCCACGCGCACGCCGAAGCGCTCGCTCTGGTGCCAGGTCGTGCCGTCGAAGAGGTCGTACACGGCGGCGCGCCAGTAGTGGCCGAGGCCGTCGCTCGTCGTGGCGCGGAAGACGACCTCGTTCGAGCTGACCCACAGGCCGCGGATGGTCTGCTCGGACGAGAAGAGGGCGTTGGGTCCGCGGGCCGGCGCGTTGACCCCGCCGATGATCTTGTTGAGCTGGTCCCCGAGGCGCACGAGGTCGTCGTCGAGGCCGCGCCAGGCACCGGCCAGCGGCGCCGAACTGGCCGACGCGGTGAGCGCGAGGGCGCCGGTCATGGCCACGGCCACGAAGGTCAGGCCGCTGCGCATGAAGAGGCCCGAGACGTAGCCGGCATCGCCGATGCGGCGGCGCACCCAGCCCGCCCGCTGCTCGACGAGGTTGGCGCGCACGAGCAGCAGGAGTGACGCAGCCGCGAAGACGACGAGATGGACGAACTGGGGCTGGAAGGTCAGTGACAGGTTGGCCAGCAGCAGCAGGCCGGCCATGAGGATGGCGCTCAGCGGACGACGCCGCCGGAAGACGGCGAAGGCGGCGAAGGCGCCCGTGCCCCACCCGACGAGCCCGACCACGAGCAGGAATACCGACGTCTCCCTCGAGCGGAGGTGCCGCACGAAGACGTCACCGGCGAAGGCCTCCAGCGACGCGTTCAGCCCGCGCAGCCGCTCGAGCAGATCGGGCGCCCCGGAGACGACGCCAGCGACCAGGACGATGACCACGACGCTTCCGATCGCGGCGCCGATGAGGTGCACCACGAGGGCCGGCATCCGCGCCTTGGCACCGACCAGGCCCCATGCGGCGCCGAGCAGGATCGCTGCCGGCACGAACCACGTCTGGCTCTCTCCGTCCGGCGTGGTGCCCACCCAGCGCGCGTCGTCGAGGGCGAAGCCGACCGCGGCCAGGAGCGCGGCCAGGAGCAGCACGGTGGACCAGCCCTCGGCCGGCGCCAGCGTTCGCTCCCCGGGAGAGGACAGCGAGGAGCGTGACGCCGTACCGAGAGCCGTCACGCCCGCACCGCCGTCTGGCGCTGCCCGCCGGGTGACACGAGCAGCTCGGCGAGCTTGCGGCCGGGCACGATCGGATAGACGGGCAGGTCGTACTCGGCGAGGGCATGGCGCATGCCGCGGGCCACCCGCTCTTGCTCGGCGAGGACTTCGCGGGCCTGCGCTGGACGCCCCGTCGCATGCCGCCAGTGCGTGTCGTAGCCGGCGCGGTCGAGGAGGCAGACGGCCGAGGCGATGCCGCGCGCCCGCAGGCTGCCCAGCGGCCGCACCCACGCCCGCTCCAGCGACGGCGTGATGACGACCGCGGACATGCCGCGCCGGAGCCGCGGCAGGCCGACGATGAGCGCTTCCACGAGCGGCGTGGAGCCGTCCGCGCCGACGGCGGCCAGCAGGGACATGATCTTCTGGTGCTGCCGCCCGCCGCGGTCGGCGGGCAGCGTGGCCACCCGGTGGCCGGCCGCGGTGATGCCCACGGCGCGGTTCTCGAGCATGGCCTCGGCGGCCAGCGCCGCGGCGACGCGCACGCCCGCCTCGAGCGTGGACTCGTCACCCTCGCCGGCCTGCACGCGGCGATCGAGGTCGAGGTAGATCCACAGGTCGGCCGTCTGCTCGAGATCGAACTCCTTGACCTGAAGCTCCTGGTGACGGGCCGAGCTCTTCCAGTGGATGCGGTTGTAGGCGTCGCCCGGTGCGTAGGGGCGGATGGAGGTGACGAGCGGCGTGGCCTGCGACGTGCGCTCGGGGGTCGCGCTGGTGCCCTCCAGCGTGCTTGCCGGGAGGCGCCAGCGTGGCAGCGGCTCGACCCGGGGATAGATCGTCACGCCCGCCCCGCTCCCCACCATCGCCGAGGCCTCGAACAGCCCGAACGGATCCCCGGTGCGGATGACCAGCGGGTCGACGCGGAAGTGGCCGCGCGCGACGAGCGGCACGCGTGCCGCCCAGGATCGCTCCGCGCGGGGACCCAGGACCAGCGCCCGACCCGGCAGCGGCACGGGCAGCGTGGAGGGGTTGAAGGCCTCCAGCCAGAGCTTGGGGAGGCGGCCGGCGTTGCGGATCGTGTAGGTCACCCGCAGCGCCTCTCCGACCTGGCCGTTGAGCCGGTCGAGCGCGTAACCGGCCTCCAGGTCGGCCAGCCCGAAGCGGGTCACCAGGTAGCTGCCGCCCACCACGAGCAGGCCCAGGTAGAGGAGGAAGAAGAGGAAGTCGGCGCCGGTCGAGAATGCGGCGATGACCAGCGCCCCGCCGAGCACGATGGCCGGCAGCCGTCGCAGCATGGCGCGCGTGCCTGCGGCTCAGGCCGGCCGCACGCTGGGCCGGTCCGGCCCGGCCGGCTGGGACTCGATAGGCACCGTCTCGAGCAGCTCGCGCACGGTCGCGCCGGCCTCGACGTCGCGGATCGTGGCCGCCGTCTTGATGATCAGACGGTGCGACAGCGCCGGCTCGGCCACGGCCTTGACGTCGTCGGGGATGACGTAGTCGCGGCCGTGCAGCGCCGCGTACGCCTGGCCGGCTCGGTAGAGGGCGAGCGAGCCGCGCGGCGACGCCCCGAGGTAGATGTCCGGGTGGATCCGCGTGGCGTTGACCAGGCGGACGATGTAGTCGCTGATCGACGGGTCGACGTAGATCTCGCGCACGGCGACCTGCAAGGTGCGCAGCTCCGCGACCGACAGCACCTCACCGATCTCATCGAGGGGGTGGATGCGCTTCTGCTCGTCGAGGATGACGATCTCCTCGAGGGGCTGCGGGTAGCCCAGCCGGAGCCGGAGCATGAAGCGATCGAGCTGCGCCTCCGGCAGCGCGAACGTGCCCTCGTACTCGATGGGGTTCTGGGTTGCGATGACCAGGAATGGATCGGGCATCCGATGGGTGACGCCGTCGATGGTCGCCTGCCGCTCCTCCATGCACTCGAGGAGCGCCGACTGCGTCTTGGGAGTGGCCCGGTTGATCTCGTCGGCGAGCACGATCTGGGCCATGATCGGCCCCGGCCTGAACTCGAACTCCTGGGTCTTCTGGTTGAAGATGGAGAGGCCCGTCACATCGGAGGGCAGCAGGTCCGGGGTGAACTGGATGCGCCGGAAGCTACAGCCCAAGCTGCGCGCGATGGCCTTGGCCAGGACGGTCTTGCCGGTGCCGGGCACGTCCTCGATGAGCAGGTGGCCCTGGCAGAGCAGCGCCACGAGGGCCAGGCGCACAGCTTCGTGCTTGCCCACGATGACCCGCTCCACGTTGGCGATGACCTTCTCGCCCGACTCATGGATCGCCATCGGCGGTGCTTCCTCCTGGTTCCCCCTGGGGGTGCGATGCGGCGCCCCGGACCGTCGGTGGATGGTACGCCAGACCGCCCTCGCGGGTTTCCAGGGGCTCGGCTCAGGGCGCCAGCTTGAGCCAGGCCGCCATCAGCTCGCCGCCCATCGGCACGGCCGATGCGCTGCCCGCGCCACCGTTCTCGACGATGACGGCCACGGCGATGCGCGGCGCCTCGACGGGCGCGAAGCCAATGAACCAGGCGTGCGGTTCGCGCTCGCCGCCGAGCTCGGCCGTGCCGCTCTTGCCGGCGGTGGGCACGCCGGGCACCTTCGCCGCACCCGCGAAGCGGCGGCCCAGGCGGCCCTCCACGGCCTGCTGCATGGCCCGCGCGATCGTCTCCGCCTGCCCGGCATCGAGGACCCGTCGCCAAACCTCCGGCGCGATGGTCTGGACCCGGCCGTCCGCGGAGCGCAGCTCGTCCACGACGTGCGGCCGCATCAGCGTGCCGCGGTCAGCCACGATCGCGGCCACGAGCGCCATCTGCAGCGGCGTGACGAACGTCTCCGACTGGCCGTAGGCAGCATTCGCCAGCTCGACGTCGTCGACGAAGCCGTCACCGCCGTCAAGGGTGCTGGCCGCGGTTGGCACGTCGAAGGGGATGGCGGCACCGAACCCCATGCGCTCGCCCCAGGCGAGGAACCGCTCGCCACCGATGTCGAGCCCGGCGTGGGCGAACCAGATGTTGCAGGAGACCTCGATGGCCCCCGTCAGATCGAGCGTGCGCTGGCCGGTCTGCGGGTGATGACCGTCGCGCACCCGGAAGCCCTCCACCAGGAAGCCGGTCCGCTCCTCGGCGGGCTGCTCGGGATAGACGGTCTGCGGCGTGATCGCGCCCGACCCGAGACCGGCCACAGCGGTGGCGATCTTCAGCACCGATCCGGGCGTGTAGCGGCCCATCGTGGCCCGATCGAGGAGCGCGGACGCCTCGGCCGGTCGGTCGAGCAGGTCGGCGAAGTAGGCAGCGCCGGTATCCGGATCGACGATCCGGTTCGGATCGAAGGAGGGCGTGCTGGCCAGGGCCAGGATGCGCCCGGAAGCCGGCTCGATCGCGACGATGGCGCCGCGTTTGCCGCGCAGCAGCGCCACGGCGGCACGCTGCAGGCGCACGTCCAGCGAGAGCTGCACGTCCTGCGGGTCGTACAAGTCGCGCCGCAGTTTGCGCAGCAGGTCGCCACCGGGCGCCAGGGAGCGGAGGCCGAGCAGCTCCGCGGCGAAGCTGCGCTCGAGGCCGGCCGAGCCGAAGTCCGGACTGAAGTAGCCCAGGATGGGCGCCGCCTCCGGGTGCGGGTAGCGGCGTGTCCAGCTGCCGTCGCCCCCCGGGACGCTCTCGGCCAGCACGACGCCGCGCGCGTCGACGATGCGGCCGCGGCGGCCTTCGCGCTCGGCGGCCAGCAGCAGGGGGTTGCCCGGGTCGCTCGTGAGGCGCTCGGCCTCGACCACCTGCCACCAGCTCAGGCCCGCGCCGATGGCGCCGTAGACGACGATCAGGGCGAGTGCCACGCGCAGGAGCGCAGGCCCGATGCGTGGCGGTGCGCCCAGGGCCGGGAGGTCGGGCAGGCCGCTCACGAGATGACCCGCTCGACGCGCCCGGCAACGGCCCCTGCGGCGTCGCGCAGCCGCTCACGCCGGCCGATGGCCTGCGCCGGTGGCGGTGCCGCGAGCCGCGTGTCGTCCAGCGACAGGAGCAGTCCGAGCACGATCCCGTTGGCCAGCAACGAGGAACCGCCGTACGAGACGAAGGGCAGCGTGATCCCGGTGAGCGGAATGAGCCTGGCATTGCCGGCCACGATGATCGCCGCCTGGACGACGACCACGAGCGTGACGCCGGCTGCGAGGAGGGCGCGGAAGTCGTCGCGCGCCGCGGATGCGATGCGCAGCCCGCGCTCGGCGAGGACGACGTAGAGGGCGAGGATCACCAGTGCGCCGGCCAGGCCGAGCTCCTCGGCGAGCGCGTCGAAGACGAAGTCCGTGTGCACCGCGGGGATGGAGGGGTGCCCGTCCACGCCCGGCAGGCCGGCGCCGAGGCCCGTGCCGAGGACGCCGCCGCGACCCAGGGCGTAGAGGCCGCGCACGACCTGGAAGCCGGCGCCCTGCGCCGTGGCGAAGGGGTCCAACCAGATCTCCACGCGCTCGCGCACGTGCGGGAAGAGCGCGTACAGGACGACCGCTCCGACAACGAACAGGAGAACGCCCAAGGCCAGGTCCCCGAGCCGCTGCGTGGCCACCCACAAGAGCACCAGGAAGACCGCGTAGAAGAGCAGCGCCGCCCCGAGGTCACGCTGCACGACGACGATGGTGAGCGCGATCCCCCACATCGCCAGCATCGGCAGCAGGTACGGTAGCGGCGGCAGGCGGAGCGGGCCAAGCCGCGTCACCCGTGCGGCCAGCAACGCCCGGTTGTCGGCCAGGTAGCCGGCGAGGAAGACGACCAGCAGGATCTTCAGCAGCTCGGATGGCTGGCCGGCCACGGGTCCCACGCGCAGCGTCAGCCGGGCGCCGTTGGTCTCCTCCCCGAACGCAAAGACGAGCAGGAGGAGGGCGATGCCGGCCGCCGCCCAGGTGTACTTGTACGAGCGCAGCCACAGGTCGCTGCGCAGGGCGACGGCGATGACCGTGGCCGCCGTCAACGAGAGCCCGATAAAGGTCAGTTGCAGGGGGGCCAGGCCCAGCTCCAGCGGCCCGAACTCCTGCACCACGAGCCCCTGCGGCAGCCGCACCATGATCAGCAGGGAGAGGCCCATCAGCAGGCCGGTGACGGGCAGCAGGACTTCGTCGCAGCGGCTCCCCGCCAGGGACAGGACGGCGTGGGCCGCGGCGAGCAGGCCGAGGAAGGCCAGCAGCAGCGACGGGTCGCCCACCGACGGCCGGCCGGCGACGGTGGAGGCGAGGCTGACCCAGCCGCAGGCGATGGCGCCGGCCACGCCACCGAGGAGGAGAGCCTCGCGCCGCCGGAAGCGCGGGCGGCGACGGTTGGCGATGCCTGCCCTGCCGGTCACCGGATCGCCGGGGGCACGTCGGGACGGTCCAGCCGCAACCGCACGCGGCCGACCTGCACTTCGTCGCCCCAGCCGAGCAGCATGGGCGCCACCACGCGTTCGCCGTTCAACCAGGTCCCGTTGGTGCTGCCCAGATCCTCCAGGTACCAGCTGCGGCCACGATACGTGAGCCCGGCGTGGCGGCCCGATGCGAAGGCATCGTCCACCACGACCGTGTTGTTGACGTCGCGCCCGAGCGTGTTGATCGCATCGAGCGCGAAGACCGACCCCTCGGAAGGGATCCCGTCCGGGGAGGCCACGACGCGGAGCCGACCGAGGGGCCGGTCGGCTCCGCGGAGATTCGCCTGCAGGTCGCGCCACAGGGCCCGCAGCACGAGGTAGAGGAAGGCGTAGAGGGCGGCCAGGAAGGCCAGGCGGATGATCCACAGGCTGATGGCCAGCGGATCCACGCTCAGGCGACCTCCACGCGCAAGGTCGTCTCGCCGAGGCGGAGCACGTCGCCCGATCCAAGTGCCACCTCGCTCACGCGCGCCGCCCCGAGGAACGTGCCGTTGGCGCTGCCAAGATCGCGGTAGACCAGCGCTCCCTGGCGCAGGAGCAGCAGGCCGTGGTGGCGCGAGACCCGTTCGTCGGGCAGGACGACATCGTTATCCGTGGCGCGCCCGATGCGGATCGGCGTGCTCTCGATCGGCGTGCGTCGCTCCGGTCGCCCGGGCGCACCCATGACGAGGACGGCGCGGGGCAGCGTGGGAACCGGGACCGGGAAGACGGCAGTGGCCTCCAGGGGGAGGCCCTCACCGCCCGACGGTGCGTCCGGACCTGCCGCGGGTCGATCCACGATCGTCGCCGTCACGGCCACGTCGCCGCGCGGCACGGCCGCGTTAGCGTGGAGGGTCACGCGCGGCCGGTCGAGCAGCGCGTAGCTTCTGGCTCGCGCGCGGGCAAGGAGCGCCTCCGCCAGTCGTGCCTCGAGCCTGGCATCCGCCCGCAGGAGCGACGCGAGGTCGTGGGCATGGAGCTGGACGCGGTAGCGGTCGGGTGCGAGGGTCCTGCCCGCCACCGTCCGCCGGCCCTCGTCCATGGCCAGCCCGAGCCGCCGCTCGACCTGGACGGGCTCCAGCGGGGCGCGGAAGAGGCGGCCGATCGGTCGCTCGACGAGGCGTTCGAAGAAGCGCTCGAGTGCGGCGAGAGGACGGGCCATCGGGTCGGCGAGTCTAGCAGAGGGACCCCGGACCATCTCCCGGCCACCGGGAGTACCCCCGTCGGGGGGAGGGCTCGACGGCCGGGACTATACTCTGTCCCCCGTGGCACCGGCTGCCACGCGCGCGAGGACGATCCCATCCCCGTACCCATGCCCGAGATCCTCACCGAATCGTTCTGCGAACGCTGTGGCACGCGCTATGCGTTCGAGACCGGTGCGCCCCAGACGAAGCGCCCGACCGTGGCCAAGGCGCGGGTCCTCGTGCGCGGGCTCAGGAACTTCGTCATGTCCAACGATCCCCTCGAGGCGGCCCTGGCCGACGCCCGCCGCGACGATGAGCGTGGTCGAGCGGCCGCGCAGATGGAGGCCTTCCACCACACCTTCAACTTCTGCATGGACTGCCGCCAGTACACCTGCACGAGCTGCTGGAACGAGGTCGACGGGCGCTGCCTGACCTGCGCCCCCATGCCGGGCCGGATCGAGACGGCGATGGCGACCCTGGAGCCCATCGCGGTGCCGCTGCCGGAGGCGTCGGCGAACGGGCACGACCGCGAGGAGGCCTGGCCGACCATCGACCTGCCCGCCGTCGAGGCACCGGTCGCGATCGTCGAGGCCGCCACCGTCGCCGCCGAGCCCGAACCCGCAGCCGTCGTCGAGGCGCAGGCCGCGCCCGCGGTGGACTCCGTCGTCGAGGCCGCCCCCGACGCGTACCTGCCCGAGCTGCTGACGCCGGTCGAGCTGCCGGGGGAGGAGCCGGCCGAAGTCCAGGGTGCCGCCGCGCCGGAGCCCGAGGCCGCGGCGGTCGAGCCGGAGGCCGGGGTGGTCCAGCCACCGACCGCGCCGGAGGCACCTCTCGTGCCGCCAGCGCCTCCGCGCGTGGCGCCGGCCTGGACGATGGTCGCGCCCGATGCCCCCTCCGCGGAACCCACGCCGGCCTGGCCGCCCCAGGCCCCGGTCTATCGACCGCCCGCCGCCCTGCCGCGCCCGACGCCATCGCCCGCCGCCCCGGTGCCATCGTGGCCGCGGCCGGCGACACCGGCATCCCAGGCCCTGCCGCCGACGCCCAGCGTCTGGGAGGAGTCCAGCGTCGGCGTCATCAACCGGCCCGGCTCGGGCGTGCAGGCCTGCTTCAGCTGCGGCCTGCCCCTGTCGGCGTCGGCCCGCTTCTGCCGTCGCTGCGGGTCGCGCCAGGAATGAGCGCGCCGCTGCCGTCGCGCCGGACCCGCGTCCATGACGCGCCGAGGAGCAGCAGCTGGCTCACCCAGCCGAGCCAGATGAGCAGGCCGAACAGCGAGACGAAGACGCCGAAGACGGCCAGGCCGCCCACCAGCAGGGGTGTCAACAGCGCATAGGCCTGCGCCGCGAGCCAGATGCCGCAGCCCACGGCCAGCGCCGGCAGACCCGCCGCGGACAGCGATGGCGCGGCGGTCGGCACGAGGCGATAGATCGTCACGACGCCCGCCCACAGCACGGCGACGGTCAGACCGACCTCCCCTGCCCCGACGAGGAAGCGCAGCGGCTCGCCGCCCACCACGTCCTGCAGTGTCGGCAGCGCCACTCCGATGCCCAGGGCCAGCACGCCGGACAGCGCCAGCACGACCACCGCGCCGATGCCGCGCAGGCGGCGCTCGAACGGGTTGCGCTCGCGCAACCCGGGCAGCACCCGGTTGATGGCCCCGTCCAGGGCGTCATAGAAGGCGCTGGCGCCCCAGGCGGCGCCCACGAGCCCCAGGATCGAGAGCGCACCGCGGCCGGCAACGAAGGAATCGAGCCCGATCCCGGCCACCGGTTCGACTCCCGGCACGAGCGTCGCGAGGGTCGCCACGGCGTCCGCCCGTCGCGTCGGGTCCTCGAAGAGCCAGCCGATCAACCCAGCCACACATACGAGCCCGGAGAGGAGGCCGAACAGGGCCCGATACGCCAGTGCGGCCGCGAGAAGGCTTCCGCCGGCCTCGGCGTCGGCGGCCACGACGCTTCTCGCCTCGGCGATCCAGGGGACGCGCAGCGCCCGCTCCACGAGCGCCAGACCGTGACTCAGCAGGCGGTCGAGCATCCCCGTGCCGGTTCAGCCATCCAGGTCCTCGAAGAGCCCCGGCTGAAGCCGCTCGACGCGCACGCCGCGGCGCCGGGGCGTGAGCAGCGAGCGAACCTGGGCCCGCCGGACGTAGAGGTAGCGCCCGGGGCGGATGCTCTGCAGCTTGCCGCCCTTCGCCCAGCGGGCCAGCGTGTCGCGGCTGATGGCGATGTTGGCGGCCGCGAACATCTCGGCCGCCTCGCGCAGCGTGATCCAGTCCGACGGCGGGCGCGGCATCGGGCTACGCGCCGGACGTCGTGCTCGGTGGGGCGGGCGAGGTCTTCGAGCCCGCGGCTCCCTCGGGGGTCGACCCCGTCGGCGCCGACTTCGGCTCGGTCTTCGACTCCGTCGTCGTGGCCGTCCGGGCGGAGCTGCTGCTGCGCGCGCTGTCGCGCGCGTCCTTCTTCGCCCAGCCGGAGCCCTTGAAGTGGATGGTCGGCGCGGAGAGAAGCTTGCGCATCGGCCCGCCGCAGTGCTCGCAGCTCGCGGGCCCAGGGCCGTGGACGCCGTGCATCACCTCGACCTCGCGACCGCAGATGGTGCAGCCGTAGTCGTAAGTGGGCACGTTCTCCGGCTCCCGCTCAGCCGCGCAGCAAGCGCATGCCGCACTTCGGGCAGTAGAACGCACGATCGTGCAGGGAGGCGAAACCGCAGTGGGCGCACACGAGGCCGCCGTGACCGGCCGCCGGGACGGGTCGCTCCAGCGGCGTGAGGCCGACGGCATACTGGGAGGCGAGGATGTTGGTGAGCAGCCCGCCGAGCGTCTTCTGCGCGAGGCGGTCCGTGTCGCCGCGCACGCCCTTCCCGCCCCAGCCGACGACAGCGCGCACGATCAGGTCGCCGCTCGCCTCGTCCCAGTGGGAGGCCACGCCGCCCACGATGGCGTTGTACTCAGGGTAGCCGCTCGTATCGATCTCGCCGTGCAGGAGCGCGCAGACGAACGTGTCGAAGGCGAGGTCGAGCGCGCCGATCGATTCGAGCACCAGCAATGCGTGGCGGGCGATCGGACTGAGGTCGTGGTGGGCGTTCAGCCACTGCATCGCCTCGGACGGACGCACGATCGCGGGCGTCGCCTCGGCGAACTCCACGGGCAGCGGCTCGATGATCTCGATCTCCGATATCGCCTGGCCGGCCAGCATGCCCGGCAGCTCGTTGAGCGCCTTGGGACCCGCCTTCATGCGCACGCCTTCGCTGCTCTTGCCGTGATAGTGGAGCTTCAGCGCGTAGTCCTGCGCGGTGAGCTCCTCGAAGACGGCCTCGGGCTGGGCGGCCGCGGCGGCCTTCACGTCGGGGCCTTTGCGCTTCAGGAAGTCGAGGGGCACGATGTCTCCAGCTCGCGATCGGGACGGTCGGGGCCTCGCCCGACGCGTCCATCCTAGCAGCGCCCTCGACCCCGCTGCCACGGGCGGGCGCGGCCTCATGATCGCAGGCGCTCCTCGAGGCGACGGACCAGTTCGCGCAGCTCAGTCGCGCGCGCCAGAGCTCCGTCCACGACGGCCGGCGGCGCCTTGGCCGCGAAGTCCGCGTTCGCCACGCGGTGCTCGGCCGCGGCCAGCAGCCGCCGGGCATCGTCGAGCTCGCGCTCCAGGCGTCCTCGCTCGCGCACGAGGTCGGCGCCGGCGCGTGAGAGGCGAGCCTCACCGGCGGCGGCGATGACGACCAGGCCCCCGTCCGCGGCCGACGGCAGATCCGCCGCCGCGGCATGGACGCGCACCGGCCGCAGCCGCGCCAGGCGGCCGAGGGGCACTTCGAGCGCCGCGTAGGCCTCGCGCACCGCCCGGTCGGGCAGCACGAGGTCCGCCTCCAACCAGCCCGACGCCTCCAGCTCGGCGGCGGAGCGGGCGTTGCGCACGGCGCGCACGAGGTCGAGGAGCGCCTCGACGGCCGCCCCGGTCGCCGTATCGGAGAGCCCGCGCTCGCGGGCGGCGTCCGGCCAGTCGGCGACGATCAGCAACTCGGGGTCGCCCGGTTCGTGAGGCAGCCGCGCCCAGACGGCCTCGCTGATGAAGGGCATCACCGGGTGAAGCAGGCGGACGTAGCGCTCGAGCACCCAGGCGAGCGTCCACCAGGTGGCCTCACGCGCGGCCGGCGTGGCGTCGGCGTCGCTCAGGCGAGCCTTGGCCAGCTCCAGGTACCAATCGCAGTACTCGCTCCAGACCGCGTCGTAGAGCAGGCGGGTCACGTCGCCCAGCTGGTAGGCCTCGTGGGCAGCCGAGACGGCCTCGATCGTCGCCCCGCAGCGGCCCAGGATCCAGCGCTCGGCGGGGCCCAGATCAGCGTCGGTGGGCAACCTCAGCGGTGCGTCCGCGGACACCTCGGGTGGTCGGGCTCCGACCACGAAGCGGGCCGCGTTCCAGAGCTTGGTGGTGAAGTTCCTGGCGCCCTCCAGCTTGGTGCGGCTCATGCGCACGTCGGCTCCCGGGGCGATGCCGTGGACGAGCGCGAAGCGCAGGGCGTCGGCGCCGATCTCGGCGATCGTCGCCAACGGATCCTCGACGTTGCCCTTGGTCTTGGACATCTTGGCCCCGTACGGGTCCCGCACGAGGCCACCCAGCCAGACGGTCCCGAACGGCGGCTCGCCGAGCAGCCACTCACCCAGCATCATCATCCGGGCGACCCAGAAGAAGAGGATCTCGTAGGCCGTCTCGAGGACGGTGGTCGGGTAGAAGCGCTCCAGGTCGGGCGTCCGCTCCGGCCACCCCAGCGTGGAGAAGGGCCACAGCCCGCTCGAGAACCACGTGTCGAAGATGTCGGGGTCCTGGACCAGCTCGGCCGCGGGCCGTCCACAGGCCTCGCAGGCATCCGGGCCGTCGAGCTGGCCGGAGACGGTGGCGTGCCCGTCCGGGCAGTACCAGGCCGGGATGCGATGACCCCACCAGAGCTGACGGCTGACGTTCCAGTCGCGGATGTTCTCCAGCCAGTGGAAGAAGACCTTCTCGAAGCGGGGGGGCAGGATCCGCACGCGGCCCTCGCGGACGGAGGCGAGCGCCTTGGCGGACAGCGGAGCGACGCGGATGAACCACTGCGTCTTGAGACGGGGCTCGACCACGTCGTCGCTGCGCTGGCAGCGCCCGATGACCATCTCGTGCGGCCGTGAACCCACGAGGTCGCCCATCGCTTCCAGGTCGGCCAGGATCCGCTGCCGCGCTTCATAGCGGTCGATGCCGGCGTAGGGACCGCCGGCGGCGTTGACGCGGGCCTCGTCGTCGAGGACCGTGACGGCGGCCAACCCATGGCGCCTACCCGTCTCGAGGTCGTCCGTGTCGTGGGCGGGGGTGATCTTGACGGCACCCGTGCCGAAGCCGCGCTCCACGATGTCGTCGGCGATGACGGGCACGATGCGCTCGACGAAGGGGATGAGGACCCGCCGGCCGACGAGGGCCCGGTAGCGCTCGTCCTCGGGATGGACGGCGACGGCCGTGTCGCCCAGGATCGTCTCTGGGCGCGTGGTGGCCACGCTGATCCAGGCGTCGGGGTCGGGTCGCCCGGCGGCGTCGAGGAGGTGGTAGCGGACCGTCCACAGGGTCCCCGTCTCCGGGGTGGCGATCGTCTCCAGGTCGGAGATGCTGGTGCGACAGGTCGGGCACCAGTTGACGAGCGCCTCGGCGCGGTAGGCCAGGCCGTCGTCGTACAGGCGCTTGAACGCCGTGCGCACCGCCAGGGCGGAGCCCTCGTCCATCGTGAAGCGCTCGCGGCTCCAGTCGAGCGAGGCGCCCACGCGCTGCAGCTGCCCGGTCATGACGTGGCGGGTCTCGTCGATGAAGCGGCGCATCCGTTCCAGGTAGCGCTCGCGGCCCAGCGACTCGCGGCTCTCGCCCTCCTGGGCCAGGATCCGGTCGAGCACGAACTGGGCGGCGATCGAGGCGTGGTCCTTGCCCGGCAGCCAGAGCGTCGGGCGTCCGGTCATCCGCGCGTGGCGGGTCATGGCGTCCTCGACGGTCGTTCGCTGGGCATGGCCGAGGTGGAGCGCCCCGGTGATGTTGGGAGGGGGCTGGATGATCACGAAGGGCGGCTTCGACCAGTCGGCGCGGCTGCCCGCGCCGTCGGGCGCGAAGACGTCGGCGGCCAGCCAGCGCGCGTAGATGCCGGCCTCGGCCGCAGCCGCGTCGTACGCCTTCGGCATCGCCTGGCTCTTCGTCGCCCCGTCGGTCACGCCGGCCTCCTCCGCCCCGAGGGCCCGCTCCGGCCCCGGGAATCGAACGCCCCGCTCGTCCCAGCGGACGAACGGGGTCGTGGTACCACCTGCTGGTTCGGTCGCGGCGCCGGCCGGTCATCCCGGTCGGGAGCGGGCCGCGGCCCTCTCGGCGCGCTACCGGGCGCCACCCGTCACGACTCGCGAGCGACCTTCGCGCTACCCTGCCGCCGCGGGCTCGCAGCCCTGACCCGCGGTCTCTGCCGGCCGTCTGGAGCGCTACTCCTCTCGGTCCCCGCCGTGAGGCGCGGAGTGTAGCACGGCCCGACGCGTCCTCAGAGCGCGGCCATGATCTGTTCCAGGCGAGTCGTGGCCGCCGACGGGTCAGCGTCCGCATCGAAGCGCAGCGGCTCGCCGATGACGAACTCGACGTCGCCCCGCCACCAGCGGCTGGGACCGTCGATGCGCGACATGCGATGGATGTGGAGCTTCAGGGGCACGATGGGCGTCGCGCCCTCGACCGCGATGAGACCGACGCCCGCCTTGAACGGCTGCATCGGCCCGCCCAGGGTCAGCTTCCCCTCGGGGAAGATGAGGATGCTGAAGCCACGGTCGAGTCGGGCGCCGAGGAGCTCGAGGCTGCGTCGCACGGCCCCCTCCCGGGCGAGCGGGAAGGCGTTGGCCAGGATCGAGGCTCCGAAGCCCCGCAGCGGGTTGCCGAAGATGTCGTCCGCCGCGGCCGCGATCGAGAGCCGCCAGCGCCACTCGCGCGGCAGGCGCGCGAGGATGATGGCGTTGTCAAGGTGGAGGCAATGATTGGGAGTGAAGAGGACGGGCCCCTCGAGGCCGTCGAGCCGCTCGAGCCCGCTGGTGCGAACCCGGTAGAAGAGACGTACGAACGGACGGACGACCAGGGCTTGCAGGCCCATTCCGACGGCGCGCGATACGGGACTGAGCGGCCAGCCGTAGATGCCGCCCTCGCGCTTCGCGCTGCCTGCCGCGGCGACCATCGCCGAGAGGTCGGCCACCGTCGCCTCCGGATCCAGGGCGTCGTCGTCGATGTAGGTCCCCAACTCCTCCTCGATCACGCCGAGCAGCTCCACGCGCTGGAGCGAGTCGAGGTTCAAGTCGCTCGACAGCCGCGCCGACGGGGTGACCGTGGACGGGGGAACGAGGGCGATCTGCGCGACCAGGGCGGCGACGGGATCGAGCGCGTCCGCAGGATCCGCCTGCGAAGCCGCGGCCGATGCCGCCACCCCCGGTCGGGACCCATCGGCGGCGGCGCCGGCCAGCTGAGCGAGCCGCTCGAGCACGACGTGCTTCTTCACCTTGAGCGCATGCGTGCGCGGCAGGTCCTCGTCGGGCCAAACGGTGTTGCCGCGAATCTGCTGGTGGGCGCCCAGGACGGCGTTGGCGTCGCGCACGACGGCGGCGGCCAGCGACGGATCGTCGAGCAGAAGCACGGCGTGGACCCTGAGGTCCAGGCCGAGCGGCCAGCCCACGACGGTGGCGTCACGGACGCGCGGATCCCGGGTCAGCACGGCCTCGACGTCATCCGGGTAGACCTTCTGGCCGTCTGGCAGCGCCAGCATGTCCTTCTTCCGCCCGCGCAGCGTCAGGACGCCGTCGGCCGACAGCTCGCCGAGGTCGCCGGTGTGGTACCAGCCCTCGTGATCGATGGCCGCCGCCGTCGCCTCCGGGTTGTCCCAGTAGCCGAGGAATCGGTTGGGCCCGCGGACGAGGAGCTCGCCGTCGTCGGCGACGCGGATCTCCACGCCGGGGATCGCCTGGCCCACGGTCCCCGGGCGATTCAGCGTGGGACGAGTAAAGCTGATACCCGGACTCATCTCCGTCGCGCCGTACCCCTGGAGGACCTGCACGCCCATCTGCGTCCAGTGCGTGGTGAGGGCCGGATCGAGCGCCGACGCACCCACGCCGATGGTGTGCAGCCGTCCACCGAGCTGCGCCAGCACCGGCCGGAAGATCAGCCTTCTCACGGATCGCGGCAGCACGCGGGCCACGCGATGAAGCCACTCGAAGAGCGACCGCCGGCCGGCCTGGTCGACGCGGCGCAGGATGGCGTTGTCCAGCAGGCGCAGACCCTGGGGGACGAGGAGCAACATCGTCGCCTGGAAGTCGCGGAAGGTTCGCAACAGGACCGCCGGCTGGCGACTGACCGGGTAGACAACGCTCGCCCCGACGAGAAGCGGGATGATCAGGCCGATGCCCTGCTCGAAGAGATGCGAGAGCGGCAGCACCGAGATGAGCCGCTCGGCGGGGCCGATGGGGAAGACCGCGGCCATGCCCTTCGCGCTCGAAAGCAGATTCCGATGGCTGATCATGGCGCCCTTCGGGTCGCCGGTCGTGCCGCTCGTGAAGACGACCTCGGCGAGGTCGTCGGGTCCGATGGTCGCGGCCGCGAGCGGATCCGTCCGGCGGGCCTGATCGGGGAGCGACTCGATCCAGACGATGGGCAGCCCCAGAGATCGTGCGCCGTCCGCCGTCTGTCGGCTGGCCAGGACGAGGCGGGCTCCGGTCTGCGCCGCGACCTTCGCCGCGAACTCCTGGGCGTGGCGGACGTCGAGCGGGACGGTCACACCGCCCGCGTGGGCGGTGGCGAGGAAGGCGATCACCCACTCCGGCCGATTGACCGCCCAGATGATGACCCGATCGCCCGGCTTGAGCCCGGCGTCCGCAAGGACCCGGGCCGCTCGGGGCACGACCGCCGCCAGATCGCGGTAGCGCCAGACCCGCGTGCGGAAGCTGGGCCGGATGAGCAGCGCCGGGCGGTCGTCATAGCGCGCGGCGCCCTCGGTCACGAGGTCGATCAACGTCTCCATCGCGACGCTCCTCCTCGGCCGTCGGCGGCTTGCGCCGCCAGGCCCTCGAGCACACCGCGTGCATCGTGGCGCAGTGGCGGATAGTGGCCGAACACGATCGTTTCGACGTTCAAGGCCGCCAGACGTTGCACGCTCGCCCGCGCCATCCGCACGTCGTCGCTGAAGAACGGGCTCGCGAACGTCACCCGGCCCCGCCTCGCTTCGAGCACGTCGCCGACGAACAGCAGCCGTTCGCGCGGCGCGTAGAGGCAGATGCTGCCCGGGGTGTGGCCGGGCGTGTGGATGACCTCCAGCCCACCGAGCACCGGCAGGACCTCGCCGTCCGCGACCGGTGTCAGCCGGGCGGGCGTCGGAGTCACGAACGCGAACAACCGGCCACGGGACGGGCGCCTGACGGCCTCGCCGAGGCTCACCTGGACGCGCGCGATGTCGGCAGGATGCATCAGCACCTCGACGCCGTCGCTCGCGAGCTCACGAACGCCGCCGACGTGATCCGGGTGGGCATGCGTGCAGATGATCCGCTCCAGCTCGGCGAGCGAGCGGCCGATCCGGCCGAGATGGCGGGCCAGGCGCAGCCGGGATCCGGGCAGGCCAGCGTCGATGAGGGTCAGACGATCTTCGAGGATCACATACCCGCGAGCGCCCAGAAGCTCGACCTCGTCGACGCCGGAGGCGATCTCCATGACCGACAGACGCCGGGCGCCGAGCTACGTGACGCGCGAACGAGCCGGATCGAGCGCGACGCGCTCGCCGGCCTCGACCAGCCGCCGGAGGCGATCCATGGCGTCCCAGACCTCCGTGAAGCGGGTGTAGGCCGCGACTGGCGCCAGGCGGATGCGATCGGGCGCGCGGAAGTCGGGCACGACGTTGGCCCGCTCGACGAGCGCGCGATCGATGCGGTACGCGTCGGGATGTCGGAGCGCGACGTGGCCGCCGCGCCGCGCCGGGTCGGCCGGCGAGCCCAGCGTGAAACCGAGCGGCTCGAGCCACGCCCTCCAGAGCGCGATCACCAGCTCTGTCAGGGCCGTGCTCTTGGCGCGCAGCGCCTCGATCCCCGCCCGTGCCAGCACTTCGACGCCGGCTTCGATGGCCACCAACCCGAGAACGGACGGCGTGCCGGTGAGGAAGTGCGCGATGCCAGGTTGGGGATCGTAGGGATGGCCCATGGCGAACTGGTCGCGCTGACCGAACCAGCCCTGGATGGGCTGGCGCAGGACGTCCTGCAGCTCGCGTCGCACGTACAGGAAGGCCGGCGCCCCGGGACCGCCGTTGAGGTACTTGTAGGTGCAGCCGACCGCCAGCTGCGCACCGGCCCCGTTGAGATCGATGGGCACCGCGCCGACCGCGTGACTGAGGTCCCAGAGCATCATCGCCCCGGCCCCCTGGACAGCGGCCGTGATGGCGGCCATGTCGGCGAGGGCGCCGGAGCGATAGTTGACGTGCGAGAGGCAGACGAGCGCGACATCCGGCCCGAGCGCCGTCGCGACGTCACCCACGGCGACGCCCTCGACCGGGTCGGTCTCCAGCAGGCGCAGCTCCAGACCGCGCGCCTCGGCCAGCCCTCCCAGCACGTAGCGGTCGGTGGGGAACTCGTCGGCGGCGGCAAGGACGACCCGCCGCCCCGGCCGCGCCTGGAGGGCGGCCACGGCCAGCCTGTAGAGGTTCACCGTCGTCGAGTCGCTGACGATGACCTCGCCCGGTCGCGCTCCCAGGAACCCGGCCGCGAGCGCATCGCCAACGCGGACCGGCAGCTCCATCCAGGCGTCCCAACCGCGCACGACGCGCCCGCCCCAATCGTCGCGCACGAGCGCACTCAGCCGCTCCAGCGTCGCCTTCGGCAGCCGCCCCAGCGAGTTGCCGTCGAGGTAGATCGGCTCGGGCTCCGGGATCTCGAAGGCGGCGCGCAGGCCGCGCAGGGGGTCGGCGGCGTCGAGCCGCTCGGCGTGCGCCCGCTCGGTCACGGTCGCCGCGGGCTCAGGCGCCGCGCTCGGCGAGCCAGGACTCGTAGTTCGTCTCGTCGACGCCCTTGTCGACCTCGGCCTTGGTCAGCAGCAGCGGGACGCGCCCCTCGCGGATCGTTTCCTCGGTGATGATGCACTTGCGCACGTCGGTGCGCTCCGGGATGTCGTACATCACCTCGAGCAGCGCCTCCTCGACGATCGAGCGCAGGGCGCGTGCGCCGGTCTTGCGCGTGAGCGCCACCTCCGCCGCCGCCTCCAGCGCGCCGGGCGTGAAGACGAGCTCGACCTTGTCGAGCTGGAGGAACTTCTGGAACTGGCGCACGACGGCGTTCTTCGGCTCGGTGAGGATGCGCACGAGGTCCTCCGCGTTGAGCGCGGTGAGCGTGACGATGACCGGCAGCCGCCCCACGAACTCGGGGATCAGCCCGAACTTGAGGAGATCCTCCGGCATCAGCTGCTCGAGGATCTTCTCGCGCCGCACGCGGTCCACCTGCGCTTGCGACCCGAAGCCGATGGAGCGCTTGCCCACGCGTTCCTCGACCACCTTCTCGAGACCCTCGAAGGCGCCGCCGCAGATGAAGAGGACGTTGGTGGTGTCGATCTGGATGAAGTCCTGGTGAGGGTGCTTGCGGCCGCCCTGCGGCGGCACGTTGGCGACCGTGCCCTCGAGGATCTTCAGCAGCGCCTGCTGCACGCCCTCACCGGACACGTCGCGGGTGATCGAGGGGTTGTCGGCCTTGCGCGCGATCTTGTCGATCTCGTCGATGTAGATGATCCCGCGCTGCGCCTTGGCCACGTCGAAGTCGGCCGCCTGGATGAGCCGCAGGAGGATGTTCTCGACGTCCTCGCCGACGTAGCCGGCCTCGGTCAGCGAGGTCGCGTCAGCGATGCAGAAGGGCACATCGAGCACGCGCGCGAGCGTCTGCGCCAGGAGCGTCTTGCCCGAGCCGGTGGGGCCGACCAGCAGGACGTTCGATTTCTGCAGCTCGACGTCGTCCACTTGGTGGCCGGCGTTGACGCGTTTGTAATGGTTGTAGACCGCGACCGAGAGGACCTTCTTGGCCCGGTCCTGGCTGATGACGTAGTTGTCGAGGGCGTTCTTGATCTGGCGGGGGTTGGGCAGCTTCGAGGTAGCCGGCTTGACGCGCGGCGTCTCGAGCATCTCCTCCTCGATGATCTCCTGGCAGAGGTTGATGCACTCGTCGCAGATGTAGACGCCCTGACCCGCGATGAGCTTGCGGACCTGCTCCTGGCTCTTGCCGCAGAAACTGCAGCGGTAGGGGACCTTCGGCCCCTTCCCGGTCGTCGTCGCCACGCTGCTCCCGTCCGGCCTCCGCTCGGTCAGCCTTCGCCGGCCTTGGCGCGCTCGTCCTTCGCCTTGGCGATGAGCGAGACGCCCGGCCGGGCCATCACCTCGTCGATGATGCCATAGGACCGGGCCTGTTCGGGACTCATGAAATAGTCCCGGTCGGTGTCCCTCCTGACCTTTTCCACCGGCTGGCCCGTGTGCTGGGCGAGGATCTCGTGGAGTCGCTCGCTGAGCGTCTCGAGTTCCCTGACCTGGATGAGCACGTCGGGCGTGTTGCCACGGAAGCCGCCCGACCCCTGATGGATCATGATCCGACTGTTGGGCAGTGAGTAGCGCTTGCCCTTGGCACCTGCCGCCAGCAGCACCGAGGCCATGCTGGCGGCCATGCCGATGCAGATCGTGGCCACCGGCGCGCGCAGGTACTCCATCGTGTCGTAGATGGCGAGGCCCGAGGTGACCACGCCGCCGGGCGAGTTGATGTAGAGGTTGATGTCCTTGTCCGGGTCCTCCGATTCGAGGAAGAGCAGCTGGGCGATGATGAGGTTGGCGACGTGGTCCTCGATGGTGTCGCCGAGGAAGATGATGCGCTCCTTCAGCAGCCGGCTGTAGATGTCGTAGGCGCGCTCGCCCCGGCTGCTGCTCTCGATGACCATGGGCACGAGCATGGCCCGGGTCTCGAAGGCAGCGGCCAGCGCGGCCGAACCACCCAGCGCGGCCCGCGTCGTCTCCCGCGCGGCGGCATGGGCCGCTCGGCGAGTCGGGATCGGGTGTCGGGTCATGCGGGGGCTCCCTCCGTGAGGCTGAGGCCGGCCGGCGCCGCTGCGGCGGGTCCGTCGTCTTCGAGGTGTGGCACGGGGCCGACCTCGGGGTGGGCGGTCAGCCAGCGGTCGATCAGCTGTTCCACGACGCGCGAGCGGCGGATGGTCGAGCGCAGGTAGGCGCGGCCGCGCGGTGACTCGAAGTAGCCCACGAGCTTGGGATTCTCGGGGTTGCGCCGGCGGGCCCGCTCGATCTCGGCCTCGATCTCCGCGTCGGGCGCCTCGACGCTCTCCGCGTCCGCCACGGCGGATAGGACGAGCAGCGTCTTGACCCGCTTCTCGGCCGGCTCGCGCCACTCGGCGTGCAGCTGGGCCTCGGTCTTCTCGATGACCTTGAGGTATGTCGCCTCGTCGATGTTCTGCTCGGCCAGCCGCACGCGCAGCTCGTCGTGCATGACCTCGATCTCGCGCTCGACGAGGAGGTCCGGCACCGCGACGGTGGCGTTGGAGACGGCGAAGTCGATGATCCGATCTGCGAACACGTGGCGCGCGCGGTCCTTCGCGTTCGCGCGGAGCCGAAGGCGGATGTCCTCGCGCAACGCGGCGAGGTCGGCGTATTCGCCCACCGATTGGGCGAACTCGTCGTCCAGGGCAGGCAGTTCCTGCCGGCGCAGCTCGCGCATGGTCACGGTGAACTCGACCGGTCGTCCGGCCAGCGAAACTTCCCCGTAGTCGTCCGGGAAGGTCACGGAAAACGTGCGCTCGTCGCCGTCGCGCATGCCCCGCAACGCCGCCTCGAATCCGGGGATCATGCGTTCGGAGCCGAGGCGCAGCGGGAAGCGTTCGGCCTTGCCGCCCTCGAAGGGCACTCCGTCGTGCCGGCCCTCGAAGCCGATGACGGCGTAGTCGCCGTCCTCGGCGCCGCGGTCCTCGACCGGGACGAGGCTCGCGTGCTGCTCCCGCGCCTGCCCGACGACCCTGTCCACCATCGTCTCGTCGACGTCGTCGATCTCGATACCGAAGGGGTAGTCGGCGTAGGCGCCGAGCTTCACCTCCGGGCGCACGGGGAGCACGACCCGGTAGGCGGCCCCCTCCCCCTCCGCGAAGCGCGTCCACTCCGGCGCCGGGATGCCCAGGATGTCGAGATCGGACTGCTCCACCGCCTCCACCACGGAGGCCTCGAAGAGGTGCTCCTTCGCGTCGTCGTAGATGGGGTTCGTGGCCTGGTCGTCGCCCCGGCGGATGCCCAGGGCACGCTCGAGCATGGGGCGCGGCACCTTGCCCGGGCGGAAGCCGGGCACGCGGGTGCGGCGGCCCAGGTGGCGCACGGCGCTGTCGATCGAGCGCTGCAGCCGTTCGGCCGGCAGCTCGACCTCGAGCACGACCGTGCTCCTGTCGGCGGGGGACGTGGTGACTCTCATGGCCGAGGAAGTATAGGGCGGCGCCCTGCCCGGGGCTGGTAGGCGAGGTCGGAGTCGAACCGACACGCCGCTCGCGCGGCACCGGCTCCTAAGGCCGGCGCGTCTGCCATTCCGCCACTCGCCCGCGGCGAGTCTACGCCCCGCGGTCCTCGGGCGGGGCGACCGGCGGGCGGTCCCGATCGGCCGCGAAGGCACGCTCGACGAGCTTCCGCGCGGCGTTCGAGGCGGCCACCGACCCGAAGGCGTTCACGATGCGCCACAGCGTGGCCGGGCCGTCGTCGCCCAGCCGTCCCTTGCGCTTGCGTGCGTCGAGGAAGGACGCAAACTCTCGCTCCAGGCGCGCACGCACGGCCGGGGCGCTCTCGCCAAACCCGTCGACGAGCCGCTCGATCTCCTCCGGCAGGACCGATCCCGGCACCGGATCCTTCCCCCCGCGGACGGCGCGCCGGAGCCCGCGCAGCAGGCGTCGCGGACCGCCGAGGCCGAGGAAGGCGATGCCGCCGGCGGTCGCCGCCGCCTTCCCGGGGCTGCGGCGCACCTTGGCCGGGATGTCCACGGCCGAGCGGGCCGCCGCCTCCAGCTCATCGACCTCGACGAGCAGGGCCGCGCGCGCCGCGTCTACCTGCCGCCGAGCCGCTGTCGTCGCTTCGTCCATTCCTGCTCCAACCAGGCCTTCGTCCCGAGGGCCGTCTCGTAGGTCTCACGGGGCCACAGCTTCCCGAAGCGCGCCGCGGGGTCGATGCCCGAGCGCGCCGCCCAAACACCCATCAGCGCCGACCACGCAACCGCGCCGACCGTCACGCCAAGCGCCACGCCCACCCGCCCCTCGAAGGTCACGCCCCCGAGGAAGGCGCCGACCAGCGCCCCGACGACGAGGCCGAGGACAAGTCCGCCCACAGCCCTGCGGCCGCCGCCTCGCGCTCCGACCACGACCCCGACGATGCCCAGCACGACGCCGACGGCGACGCCGGCCACCACGGCCGGCGCCCAGGCGGGGTCGAGGTTGGCGACCACGTTGGCGATCACGAAGTCCGCCCCGCGCGTGGCGGCTTCGCGGGCAAGGTTCAGCCCGAGGCCCACGCTCACGGACGCGCCGCTGACGAGCGCCCACAGGAGGCTCCGCGTCACGAGTATCCGGGGCACGTCGAGGATCAGCAGGGCCATGGCGACGATGCCGCCGATCGAGAGCAGCAGCCCGTGCAGGATGCCCCAGCCGATCGAGCCGAAGAGCCACTCCCCGAGGAAGAGGACGCCCCCGATGGCGAGGAGGCTCAGGGCGAAGAGGAGGAGGGCGACGATGCCGCCGACGAGGGCGGCGATCCACTTGATCTCCGCGCCGATACCGGCCAGCTCGGCCTTGAGCAGCTCCAGGTGGGCGGTCGCCAGCGCCATCGCCGCCGCGCGCGTGCGCCGCATCTGCTCGCGCAGGCCGGGTCGCTTGCGGTCGGGTTCGGGGGCGGTCATGGCGGCCGAAGGATACCAGCGGCGCCGGGGACCCCTCACAGTGCCATTCGGCCGGGGCAGCGTCACCCAGTCGGCCGCAGGCCCTCCACGGCAAGGCGCTCGGCCGTGTCGAAGAAGCCGTACGTGCGCCGGTAGGCGCCGTGCGGGTCGCGCGGACCGCGGCCCACCGCGACCGACCACAGCTCGCGCTCCAGCTCCTCGATGCGCATCGCGTACTCGCCCGCCGAGCGTGGGACGGGGATGTCCGCGTAGGTGCGACGGCCGGCCGGGAAGTGGACGGCAGCGGGCGGCGTGCGCGGCAGGAACGCGAACACCAGGCGGGCGTGGCCGACGGCCGTGAGCGGCTCGGACGGCGCCGGGACGAGCTCGCGCACGCCGCCCACGCCGCTTCGCGCCTGGAGCGCCTCGATGAGCGCGGCCCGCGCCTCGGGCGCGCTCGCGTCGGGTAACGGGCCGAAGCCGCCGGCCAGCAACAGGTCGCGCAGCTCATCGAGGTCCGCGTCGTCCGCCTCGAGCGTGATGCGCAGGCCGGAGGCCATGGCCTCGACGTGGGGCAGGGCCGCGTCGGCGATGAGGTCCGCCGCGCCGGCCGGCAGCTCGGCTCCACGGAACGCGGCATCGAGGACGCCGCGGGTCGCGCGGAACAGGGCCGCCAGGCGGTCGAAGGCGGCGAAACCGATCGGCTCGAAGGCCTGCGTCATCGCGCGCACCCGCTCTCCACGCCGGCCCGGGTCGCTCGCCCGAGTCCAGGCGCGGCCCGAGCATACGCCCTGCGCGCCACGCGTCGACGACCCCCCGATGGTCCGGCCTCGTCCGGGGGCGGCTCGGGCCCGCCCGCTTAGAAGTCGTCCATCCCGCCGCCCGGCATCGGCGCGCCGGCCTTCTTCGGCTCCGGCTTGTCCGTGATCATGGCCTCGGTGGTCAGCACCATGGCCGCGATCGAGGCGGCATTCTCGAGCGCCGAGTGGGTCACCTTGGCCGGGTCGACGATGCCCCGCTTGAGCATGTTCACGTACTCGCCGGCCATGACGTCGTAGCCGAGGTTGGGGTCCTTGCGCTCCTTCTGCAGCCGGCGCACGTTCTCCAGCACGACCGAGCCGTCCAGCCCGGCGTTCTCGGCGATCTGCCGCAGCGGCTCCTCGAGCGCACGGCGGACGATGCTGACGCCGACCCCTGCGTCCCCCTCGAGCTTCAGCTCTCCGAGCGCCTTCTGAGCGTGGAGCAGGACCACCCCGCCGCCGGGCACGATCCCCTCCTCGACCGCGGCGCGCGTGGCCGAGAGGGCGTCCTCGACCCGGTGCTTCTTCTCCTTGAGCTCGACCTCCGTGCCGGCACCGACCTTGATGATGGCCACCCCGCCGGCCAGCTTGGCCAGCCGCTCCTGGAGCTTCTCCTTGTCGTAGTCGGAGGTGGTCTCCTCGATCTGGGCCTTGATCTGCTTCATGCGGCCCTCGATCTCGGCCGGCGCGCCCCGGCCCTCGACGATCGTCGTCTCGTCCTTCGTGGCCACCACCCGCCTCGCCTGTCCGAGGTCCGCCAGCTGTGCGGAGTCCAGCTTCTTGCCCAGCTCCTCGCTGATGACCTGCCCGCCGGTCAGGACGGCGACGTCGCGCAGCATCTCCTTGCGCCGATCGCCGAAGCCCGGCGCCTTCACGGCCAGCACGCTGACGATGCCACGCAGCTTGTTCACGACGAGCGTCGCCAGCGCCTCCCCGTCGACGTCCTCGGCGACGATGAGCAGCTCCTTCTTGCCGGCTCCGATGACCTTCTCGAGCGTCGGCAGGATGTCCGCGATGGCGCTGATCTTCTTGTCGGTGATGAGGATGTAGGGCTCCTCGAGGACCGACTCCATGCGATGGGTGTCGGTCACGAAGTAGGGCGAGA
>Ga0209751_10001045_pt1 | contig 28984 bp, 36 predicted proteins | sample RifCSP13_1_FD_184019 | JGI IMG/M metagenome (GOLD analysis project Ga0209751, IMG submission 184019) | Soil microbial communities from Rifle, Colorado - Rifle CSP2_sed 13_1 (SPAdes) (version 2) | ecosystem: Environmental > Terrestrial > Deep subsurface > Rock core/Sediment | place: Rifle...
CCCGATCCGCGACTGTCGGTGGATGAAATATGCAGAGGCTCCATCGCCAGCGGGTGAGTCGGGAGACGAATTGCCCACGCGCGCCGCCGTCATTCACTGAGTTGTGCGGACGCCCTTCAGCGCGTTAATTACGAATCGCTTTAACACCGATTGCGGCAGCCGCCGCCGGTCAGGGTCGAGCATCCTCCCTTGGCCGGCTTTGCTATTCTATATCCCCCTACCCTACTCCTCCGGTAGCCACGACAACTGCCCATGCCGCTCGTGGATCTCCTCGTCTAAGTAGACCGCGTAGAATGTCGCGGTCGTCGTGATGCTCTCATGCCCTAGAATCTCCGCCACTTCTTTCAGGCTCGCCCCGCGCTTGATCGCTTGCCGCGCCCAGGCATGGCGCATACTGTGCGGATTGTATCGCCCGCGCACGCCGGCTTTCCCGGCCAGGCGCTTGAGGATTTGGTAGATGCCGCCGGTAGTGAGCGGCCCGCGCAGTCCGACGAAGATGCGCGGACCGGAGCCGGCGGGACGCTCTTCGTCGAGGTAGCGGCGCAATGCGTGCTCAGTTCGCTCTTTGAAGTGCACGTAGCGCGAGCGGCTGCCCTTTTCGACGACCTTCGCGCGGCGATCGGCGAGGTCCAGATCGGCCAGCGTCAGGCCGACCAGGCCGCCGACTCTGCACGCCGTATCCGCCAGAAAGCACACAATCGCGTAGTCGCGTGCGCTTTCGGCTTCGGCGGCGAACAGAAGCCGATCGAGGTCGTCGGGCCGCATGTCCCTCGGCGGGTCTTGGGGCAGCCTGGGCCGGCGAATCCGGCGCGCCGGATCGTGGTCTAGCGCGCCCTCGTCGACGAGCCAGTGGAAGAAGTGCTTCCACACCCGCACATGCTTATGCAGCGTGTAGATGGAGAGGCCGTCGCTCACCTGCGGGCGCAGGGGATGGTCGGCATAGCGCGAAGTGCGATCGCGCAGGCGGGCGTAGGCCAGGCGCAGGTCGTCGATGGTTATTTCGCCGATGGGTTTATAGAGCGTGCGCAGGGGGCGCAGGCAGAGCGCGTAGCTCGTGACGGTCTCGGGCTTCACGTCGAGCGCGATGACAAGCAGGAACTTGTCGATGGCCTCGGAGACGTGCGTCTCGGCGACGAGCATCCCGATCATATTGGCGTTCTATCAAAGTCCGGTCGTGCTGTCAATCACGCTTATCTCCAAGCTCGCCCTGCCGAATCGACTCAAAGCAGTTCAAGCACCGCCTGGCGAGGTATGCGGATGGTATGAATCTCATAACAAAATCGTCATAGGTGCTTGACAGGGACAAGTGTATTTCATACACTTTCCGGCAGGAGCCGATCGGCATTGAATGACGATCTGAGAACCATCAAGGTCAGCCACGAAGAAGAACAATTGATGCTGCGCATTCGACAGCTCAGGTCGAGCAAGCTAATCCGCTTCGTGACACTCGACCTGATCGAGTGGGGCATCGTCAAGAAATGGTCAGATGCCGTCGAGCGGTTTGCTCCAGGCAAGATGTCGCCGTCTTGACTTTTTACCGCGACTGGTGATACACTTCGAGCAATTGAATAGCGCGGCGCCGGAGGCCCCGGCGCGCAGGGACGTGAAACACAGACACACGGCCAGACCCGATAGGGGGTCTGGCCGTTTTTTTATCCGAGGCGTTTCGGCTCGACGGTCTGCTATCGCCCGGCGAGCCGAGACCAATCCACACCGAAAGGGGTATCCTCATGAACAAGCTCGTCGTCCGTTTCGCCGTCCTCTTCATTGTGCTCGCATTCGTCGTTCCCACGGTCGCCGCCTCCGCCATCTTCGCCCAGTTCCCCGATCTGCCGCCCATCTCGCCCGAACTGCTGGCCGCCCTTTACGCGACCATTCTGTCGCTTCTGCTCAGCTACGTTCCGGGCCTCAACACCAAATGGGCGGCGCTGCCCGAAGATGTCAAGAAAACGATCATGGCGATTGGCCTGATTGCGATCAGTATTGGCGTTTTCGTGGCAGGCTGCGCGCCAGCGCTGGGCCTCGTGTTCGTCGAATGCTCGACCGGCGGCGCGCTGAAGCTGCTCTCGATTCTGGTTGCGGCCCTGGTGGCGAATCAATCTCTACATCAAATCGCGCCTGAGACGAAAGCGGTCAAGGCTGTGAAAGCGGCGCCGAAAGGGTAACGCGCGGGAAGGGCTGCGCGTTGCGCGTTACCCGGCCCGGTAGAGCAAGACGCCGGCCTATCTCCTCCTGCGCGCGGCCCCCCTCACGTTCGGGACATACGATTTGGATGAATCGATACGTATTCTGGAATTGCTGCTTGCCGGCGGCGTGGCGGTTCTGATGCGTGAAGCGGTAGCGGCTTTGCGGGTGCGTTCTGCGTCGCAACGGGCCGATCGGCGCGAGGGCGTCGATGCGGCTGAGCGCCTGTCGAAAGTATCGGCGCGTTTCGCGGAGAGCATTGAGGAACGTCTCACGAAAATTGAGGCCGAAAACCAGGTTCTCGAAGAGCGCTTGTCGGCGCTGCTCAGCGAAAACAGCGTCTTGCATGAGCGTCTCAATAATTCAGACCGGTCATATGCCGAGTTGGGACAGCGTCTGCAGGGCGAAATCGCGCTGCGCACACATCTGCAACACGAGAATGAGGAGTTGCGCACGCGCGTGCGCAGCCTGGAGCAAGAGGTCGCGGTTCTGCGGAGCGAGTTGAGTGAGCGATCTGTACCGAGCGGCCCTGAATCTACGTGAGCGTCTGGCCGCGCATGCGGCCGGCCACGCCGACAGTGAACGCGATGCGCTGGAGTGCGTCGCGCTGGCCGACGAGCTGATCCGCATGCTGGCCCCTGCGCAGACGCCCGCGCTGAAGCTGGTGTGGCCTACGGATTATAGGTTTATCACGCAGAAGTTCGGCGCGCGGCCAGAATATTACGCTCGGTTTGGGCTGGCCGGCCACGAGGGCGTAGACATCCGAGCGCCGAGCGGATCGAATGTGTATGCCTGCGCCGATGGTGTTGTGACGATGGCCAGCTGGCATCCGACCATCAAAAACCACGCCTACGGCGTTCAGATTCGCGTCAGACACGACATAGCGGATGGCTCATTTGAAACGATGTACGCGCATCTTCTCGAAGGCTCGCTCAAGGTGCGGGTCGGCCAGGAGGTCAAGGCCGGACAGTTGATCGCACTGGCAGACACCACCGGCAATGCCGGCGCGGCACATCTACATTTATCGCTGCGGAAGGTCGGGCTGACGAATGCCTACAAAGGCATGGTCAATCCCGAATCATTTTTCATTGACGGGCCGACATGAGCAAGATCGGCATTCACTCCGTCATCGGCCCAAAAACCGGGGTCGGAAAATTCCTTCAGGACATCGCCGACGCCGGCCAGACGCTGGCTGTGGTGAAGTGCGTCGATGACATGAGCCTGGCTCGGTTAGCGAAGCAATACAACCCGAACACGCTCACGGTCGGCAGGTTCAACAGCATCAGTGGATACGACATGCAGGCGTGGAAGCCGAGCGACTGGGGGACGGGGCGGAATGCGGCGCTGCACTATTTCTCTGTTGTTCTGCCGTACTGGATCGCCCACCCATACATCGACGTGTGGGAGACCTTCAACGAGTTCTCCTCGGCTTGGGACTGGCAGGGCGAATTTTACGAGTGGATGATGGAGCACGCAGACCGCGAGGGATTCAAGCTGGCGAACTATGCTTTCAGCACGGGCAACCCGCCGGAGTCGATTCGCCCGCAGCTCGTAGATTGCCTGCGCGAGACAAAGCGGCGCGGGCATTACCTATCCGTGCATGAATACGGCGGGGTGCCGCCGGCGAATGTGGCGAACTGGCCGGAGACGTTGAGAGGCACTGAGCCGTATCACGCGCTGCGGCATATCGACCTACTGAACTGGTTGGCGCAGCACGACGCTGACCCGCAGACGATCATCAGCGAGTGCGGGCAGAGCGGTGGGTCTGTATTCATCGGCACGCAAGCCTTCATCGACGACTACACCTGGTACGACGCTTTTCTGATGCGCGACTCTCACGTCGTCGGCGCATGTGCCTGGACGCTGGGCAGCTGGGCGGGTGGCGCGTCGAACTTCCAGGCGGCGCTACCTGCGCTGGCTGACTATATCATCGCACACCCGCAGCCGGCGCCGGGCGATCTGCCCTATCGCACGTATCTGCCAATGGTCGGACGCGGCACTCTGCCGGCGGAATCCGTGTCGCCGGGCGCGGTCGCGGCGGCGCTGGCGTTGGGCGCGGGCGCGTGGCTGGTCGGGCGGCGTGTGGCAAGGCGGCGCGTGAGGAATGTCGGATGAAACGCAATCTGATCGTTGCTCTTATCCTGTTCGCGCTGTGGTCCTGCACACCCACGCCGACCGTCACACCGACGCCTACCGCATCGTCGCCCGTCTCGCCGATGGCGACGCCGGAACACTCCATCCTGCCCGCGCCGACGCGGGGGCCATGAGCCATGTTCACAACGACAACATTTCCGACCATCTTTCAACACACGGCTGTGTCATCTACGCTGGCGCTGCACGTGCCGGCGACTGGCTATGGCCGGCCTGTCGCGTTGGTTCGCACGCTGCGCGATGGAACGGTCACGCGCGAGTACATGCCGCGACACCTGGCCGAGTTGGTTGTCGCCATGATTCCATTTGGCGAGCCGCTGGCGGCCTCGGCGCGCATCGCGTATTCGGAAGTGTGACTCTGTTTAGGGGACGGTTGCCGTGATGGCTCGGAAGGCGAAAAAGGTGCGCGCGAAGAGCACGCCCGTTCCCGCTGAGAAGAGCGGAAAGAAAGGGCGGGGAAATCGCGGGAAAGCGCTGGGCAGTCGGGCGACGCAATTCGGACCGAGCAATCCGTGGAGGTTCGTGAAAGGCCAGTCGGGGAATCCTGGCGGCCGGCCCAAGCTGTTGAGCGATGGCTATCGCGAGTGGCTGGCGGCCATGGATGAGCACGGAATCACCAATGCGGCATACGTGACATTGGCGGTAGGCGACAAGGCGCTCGTTGGTGATGACAGGGCCGTGCGCGAGATCCGCCAAGCGACAGAAGGCGAGCGGATCAGGACGTGGCGGGACGACGTGGTCGATCTGCTGCGTGAAGGAAAGGTCACACCGGACGATGTTATCTCAGAATTTGGAGCCGACGAAGCTCAGCCGCTTATTATCGCCGCAGGCGTCCGCCGAGATGAAGGCGGATCGGCTGAAGGCGAGGGCGGCGAAGCAGGCGGCAAGTAGCGCATCATTGCCCAAAGCGCCCGACCTGGTCGCCTGGATCGAATCTGAGGTCACCATCGAAGACCCCCAGGCGACGATGGGCATCGGCGCGATTATTCCCTTTGCCTTGTGGCCGACGCAGCGCGATGCGCTGGCGTCCATTGCCAGCGAGAATCAGATGATCATCCTCAAGGCTCGGCAGCTTGGCCTATCCTGGCTGGTCGTGTCTTATGCGCTATGGCTATGCCTGTTCCACCCTGGACGATCGGTATTGGTGTTCAGCCGCGATCTCGACTCGGCGACCGAGATGGTGCGCCGGGCTGTTGGCGTCTACAAGCGCCTGCGTCGCAAGCCGCCGGCGCGCGCGACCATCGATAACACGAAGATGATCGCCTGGGACAATGGCAGCCGGATAAAATCATTCGCTGCGACCGAGGATGCCGGGTCGTCGTTCACCGCGTCGCTGACCATCCTGGATGAGTTCGCCAAGATGCACTATGCCGAGTCGCTCTACACATCCGTCAAGCCAACGATCGACGACGGCGGGCGCATCGTGATTATCAGCACGGCCAAGGGCGAAGATAATCCATTTCACCGCCTATGGAATGGCGCGGTGTCCGGCGCGAACCATCTCAAGCCGATCTTCCTGCCCTGGAGCGCGCGGCCCGACCGCAATGCGGCCTGGTACGCGCGGGTCGAGACTGACGCCATCAGCCCGGCCCATCACAAGCAGGAATACCCGGCATCGCCGGATGAAGCATTCACCACACTCGGAGAGGAAGCCTTCCTGCCCTCGGCCATGTGGTGGGACGCCTGCCGTGAAAGCCTGCTGCCGCTGGGCCGCGAGACGATCATGCTGGCTGCCGATGCCGCGACGGTCTCAGATTCGTTCGGGTTGGTGGGCGTGACCAGCCATCCGACGCGCGCAGGCGATTACGCGGTGCGCTACGCGCGCGAGTGGAAGCCGGCGGGCGGGATGATCGATTTCTACGCGGACGATGGGCCTTACGCCGAAGTCGTGCGCCTGTGCCGTGAATACAACGTGGCGCAGTTGGTGTATGACCCGACCGAGATGCGTCAATTCGCCCTGCGCCTGTCCAACGAGGGTGTGGTCTACTGTCACGAGTTCAGCCAGCAGGCACAACGGTTAGAGTCAGACAAGAACCTGTACGACATGATCCTGGCACGCCGGTTGGCACATGATGGTAACGAAGCGTTGCGGGCGCACGTGCTGAATGCCAACCGTAAGCCGGAGCACGATGAGAAGAGCGATCTCCATCGGCTGCGCATTGTGAAGCGTGCAGCAGACAAAAAGATCGACCTTGCGGTAGCGTTGTCCATGGCACTGTACAGTGCGCAGGCGGTTGGGCTGTGAGCAACGGTGACAACCGACTCACTCCTGTGCAGGTGCTACTACTCGTGCTCACCTTGGTGCTGGCTATTGTGCTGGCAGGGATTGTTATACTGATACCCTCCATTCCATGAGTGGGCTGTGCGGGCCTAGTGCAGTCTATGGACAGTAGGGACTAGTTATAGTTATGATGCGACAACAGTTCACCAATAACCCATCCAATCCGTTGTACCTGGCGTGCCAGGTGATGAAGCGTGCGCTGCTGCATTACCGTGCATTGCATGCCAATGATGGTTATGGTACTCGCTCTATCGCAGATGAGGCTATACGCAAGGCAGAATCTGTCGCTGGTGTTAAGTTCGACGTATCACCACTTTGGCTGGACGAGTGGATCGGGTTGAAAGCCTCAGACGCAGTCGAAGTGGAAGAAGGTAGCGCGTGAGGCTATACGCAAGGCCGAGGTGGTGGCCGGTACGAAGTTTGCCATCGGCATGCCCTGGCTGGATGAGTGGATCGGGTTGAGTGAGCCTGGTGCTGATAGAGGTGGTGTATGACCACTGACATCCCCGTACCAACAACTAATCTAGCTGACGAGCTAAGAACGATTGCCCCCGTGATTGTTGAGATCATCGAGCGTTGGCATGGGTTTAGCTTAACTTACGTCATTGACTCCAGTGACTTCAAGCACTGGAGAGCCAGCATTGGAAATTGCGAGCATAGGGGATTCACACCAAGCGAGGCGGTTCGCAAGCTATGGAGTGAATGGGACAAAGCCGAGCAGTTGCTAGGCAGCAGGAGTAGTGAGTGACCACTGACATCCCTGACCTGTTGCGCCAGAGCGTGACCGCCGCCGACCTGCCCGTAATGGCCGGCGAGACGCCCCAACCTGTCGCGTCGATCTTCTTCCTGCCGACTATATTCAGCGCGGCATATCACCTGCCCCTGCCGCGCGATCTTCCTCCCTACTGGTCGATCAGCCTCGGACTCGCGACGTACTGGGGCCGCGACACGATCCTGCGCAGCACCATCATGCACGAGGAGTTCTGGGCCGACGCGGTGGGCATCGCGGCGACGAAGGCTGCCGCGCAGTCGTGGGACGTGAAAGGCACGCGCGCCGGGCGGTGGCAGGAAATGCTTGTAGATTGGGGCGGCGATGGATATGTGCCATCTCAGATGCGCGGCGTGCAAGACTACTGCTGCACGAACAACGGGGAATTCTGGGAGGTCGTGCGCGTCTCCGGCGCCGCCGGCAGCCGGGTGCTCGGTCTGGTGCACCTCGATTCCTTGAGGTGCGTCAGGACTGGCGATCCAGATCGCCCGGTCATCTTCCAGGACTTGCATGGCGCGTATCATGTGCTGCGCGATTGGCAAGTAATCCAGCTGTGCGACTTGCCCGATCCGTCACTGGCCTCGCTCGGCATCGGACACTGCGCCGGTGAGAAGTCTTACGGCAAGATATACGACCTGGCGGCGATGGAGCTTTTCTTCAAGGAAAAGATCACTGGTGCTGGCGCGAACAAGCTCGTGGTGATCCAGGGCATGCCGACCGCGCAGATCGAGGGTATCCTCGCCAGCGCGGAGGCGGGGAAACAGCAGAAAGGGTTGACATACTACCAGGGCAATATCCTGGCCGGCACGACCACGCAGGGCCAGCTCACCAGTATCGAGATCGCGTTGCGCGGAATGCCGGACGGCTTCATTCGGCGCGAAGAGATCGAGATCGCGCAGTTGGCCTACGCCTCGGCGCTCGGTCTTGACCCGCAAGAGCTTAATCCGCAACTCGTCGGCCGAGGCGCGCTGGGTATCGGCGCACAATCGGTGGTGCTGTCCGAGAAGCAGTCGGCGAAGGGTCTTGCCGCACGAGACAAGCAGTTGGTGCATTTGCTGAATACGCGCGTTGTGTCGGCCTCAGTGACCTTTGCCTTCTCCGAGCGTGACCTGCGCGACGAGCAGACGCAGGCAAACATCGAGCAGACGCGAGCCACCACGCGCGCGGCGCAGATTGCCAGCACGGAGATCACACCGCAAGAGGCGCGGCAGCTTGCAGTAGACGCCGGCGACCTGCCTAAGGAGTTCCTGCCGCCGCAGGGCGACAAGACGCCGGAGGTGGCGATCTCGGACGAGGAGCAGCCGGAAGCGGCGGCTGCGGCGGTCGAGGAGAGCGCGCCGGAAGCAGATGCGGCGCGCCCGCTGGCTATCGCGGATTTGATCGCACCCGTGGCGCCGACCGCGAAAGAGGCCAATCTAGTGCTAGCCTGGAGTCTCATGCGCGAGGCGCTAGATGAGGCGAAGCGATGACGGGCGCGCAGTCGCAGACGATGGAGCCGGCCCGCGTCCTGGCACAGAAGTATTGCGACCTGGTCGGTGCGACCTATGGATTGGTGGAGCCGTATATGATCGCCTCGTTTCTGGCCGGCGTGGTCGAGCAGGCCGAGCCGAGTGTTCAAGTTCCGCTGCGATTCAAGCTCGGCCTTGACCTGAGCAGCAAGGCCGCCGGCTACAAGACCATCCGCGCCGAATATGTTCGCGCCGTCCGCAACATCCTGGATGACTACCTGACATCGCGCGATCCAGTCGCGGTCTACCGCAATCTGCACCGGCGCGCCGCTACCGAGGCGTTCTTCGACGCCTTCAACGTCGGCTATAAGGACGGCGGCGGCGGTGAGATGGACGACCAGGACGACGAGGATCGGGAATGGCTAGCCGTGCGCACGGATGCTGAACTGGGCTACGTCGGTGAGCTATTCCAATCGCTCAAGCAACTGCGCGACGGCTTCCACGCCGAGGAAATCACGGCGGGCGAATTGCGCGATGAGGTAGCTCGGCGCTCGCAAGGATATGTGGACGGCCTGGATATGGTGTATGCCGAGGGCAAGCTGCGCGGCGCAAAGAATATCATGCTGACGATGGTCGGGCAGGACGGGATCATGTCCTGCCGTGACTGCCAGCGCAATAAGGGCAAGCGATACAGCGCGCGCAAGTGGTTGCGGATCGGTTATCCGCCGAGCCGGGACTACGAGTGTAAGGGCTATCAATGCCAGCATTACCTTGAGAACGATGACGGGAACAGGTTCACGCCATAATGCCGGCGCACATCACTTTCACCTCGAATAGCACGAAGGTCGCGCGGCACTGGCGCAACATGGCGCGCCGGTACGCCGACTCGTTGGACGCGACCGTGAACCAGATCGCGCTCGATGCCGAAGTTGAGTACCATAAGGTCACACGCACCTGGGTGCACCAACCCAAGTTCGTTATCGGGCAGGTGCGGCGTGGGCAGTACACCGTGAGCACAGATGATCCGGTGTTCCACTACCTCGACAAGGGCACACGGGTGCGGCGGGCGCTCATGTCGCGCGATTGGGTGAGCAAGACTAAGCCACGTGTGATCGCCTCATTCGCTGGGCGCGGGCGTGTGCTGTTCATCAGTCGCAAGCTAAATCTGCCCGGCATCCAGGCGCGGCAGTGGTCGGGCATCATCCATGATCGGTTGCAGCCCGGTGCGGCCAATCGGTTGCGCCGTACATTGGCAGCGCTGGCGGCGGGAGAAGCACCGGGGATATGAATCTGTCATGATAGAATCACAAACCTGCGTCGTCTCAGACATTCCGCAAACTGATGGGGTGCGCTTGACGCCCGCTGAGCGTCAGGTCATTGTGTCCATGCGGCTATTGCAATCCAAGAAGAGATGGTGTAGGATTGGTCTTGAGTTTGATGGGGAGTGTTGGGCGCTATGGGAGATGGCCAGCAACCCCAGCAATCCGCGCCGGCTGAGGAACCGCTGATGTTGTCGCCGCGCATCACATTTGACCTGAGTAATTTCCATAGTCCAGACTGTGGCACACGCTATCGTGGCTGTGCACCGGATTGTCCAAAGGATTTGCATGAGCGCGGGGAAGAACTCTTGGCTTTATCTGTTGCACGTCGCCTAACTGCCTCTGCGTGGATTGCATCAGGCAAATCGCGCAATAGGGCGCGCGCAAGTTCTTGGCGCGGCGCAACAAATAGGACGAAACGTCGTCGCGTCGGGTGGTATATCTGACGTCCTGATCGCCTGACAATCGAACACCACGCATTAAGGGTAGCGCCTACATCCGCAAGGGATGGGGGCGCTTTTTGTTTTGGAAGGGAGGCGCGATGCCATACAGCAATATCGACGAAAGTCTCTGGGGCAAAATGGACAGCTGCGTCGAGAAGGTCATGGCGAAGCAGCCCGATCTGGAGAAGTCAAACGCGATCGCCATCTGCCACGAATCGATCGTGAAAGAGGCGAAGACGGGCAAGGAAGCTCCTTGCGCCGGATTCCCGGATGGCGCGCGGATGACCTCGAAAGAATCATGGCGGGTCGGCGCGGCGCGCGACCTGCCCATCGCCGAGCGCGACACAGCCTGGAACGCAGACGCGGCCAAGGCGCGCATCTTCTCCTGGGCCGGCTGGCCGGACGACCCCAACCCCTCAAAGGCCCGGCGCGCGTTCCTCGTCTACGACTCGGAGAACGAGGAGAACCAGGGCGCATACAAAGACCCGATCGCCGACGTGGTCGGCGGCACGCTCAAGGTAGTGAGCGCCGCGCTTGGCCCAGCGGCCTCGCGCCTGCCGCAGACCGACGCGCCGCAAGACGTGCTCGACCGAGCCCGTGCTGTGCTGGATGGTTATTACGACAAGCTGCGCGAGTCGGAGAAGGAGGCGCGCTTACTTGACCGCTTCACCGCCGCGCTCAAGCAGACTTTCCCCTGGCTGGAGCGCCGCAAACAGGAATCCCTCGAAGCGCTGCGCGAGCGCGTCTGGCGTGCATTTGACACGCAATACAACCGCAACCTGCCCGGGCCTGTGCCCATCTCCAACAACTGGATCACGGATACTTATCCCGACCATGTGATCGTGTCCAGCGGCGACAAGTACTACCGGGTGCCGTACACCGATGATGGCGGAACGGTAACCCTCGCGCCCGTGATCGAGTGGGTGGAAGTGGAGCGCAAGCAGGAGTGGGTGGAGAAGGTCACGGCGCTCAAGGCACGCGCAAAGGCCGGCGCCCGCCACAGCAGGGCCGACAACGACGAGATACAGGCCATCCATGACAAAGCGGTGATGCTCGGCGCGGAATGCCCGATGGTGATGAAGCAATCCGATGGCGCGTGGCGCTGGGTGACGCTGTCGTCCAACGCCTATGAGGATACGGACGGCGAGATCGTGTCGCGCAAGGCGCTGGCGCAGGACATCGAGTTCGGCGAGGCGCTGGGGGGCTACGGCACGCTCGATTGGTGGCACGTGCCGGCGCTGGCTCTAGGTACATGCGACTTCCGCGCGCTGCACGGGGATGTGCTGGTGGAGAGCGGCACATTCCACAACAACCAGGTGGGCGAGGCGGTCTCCCGCAAGGCCAACGATCTACAGGTTTCACTCACGTTCTACCATCCACGCGACGAGCCGGATGCGCAGGGCGTGTTCAGTAACATCCGTACATCTGCACGGGCACTGCTGCCGCATGGCCGTGCAGCCAACCTCTTGACGGCCGTTCCAGCCGTCACCGAAAAGGAGTCCGACATGGCAAGCGTGGATTTGAAGGATAAGTACAAGGAGTTCACGGACTTGCTCGGCGGCGAGGCGCTGGCGAAGAGTGTGATCGAGAGCGCCGAGGCCGTCGAGAAGAAGGCACGTGAGATGGGCCTGCGCCGAAAGCAGGCGAACGCAACTTCTGCGCCGGCGGAGACGGGTGCGCAGACAACGGCCGCCAAGCCTGCCGATAAGGGAGGCGGTGAAGCCGAACCGCAGGATGGCGACACGCAGACGGCATTCGCTACCGCACTCAAAGAGGCCCTGTCCCCGTTCGTGGCGCGCATGCAGGCGATCGAGGACAAGCTCGACAAGCAGGCAGCCAAGGAGTCTGGCGCGAGCGAAGCCAACGCGGTCAAGGTGGTCGAGGCCAACAAGGCGATCGCCGAGCACCAGAAGGCCATTGAGGCTTTGGCGCTGACCGTGAAGGAATTGACCGGCGAGCAGCCGCGTGGTGTCAAGGGCTACCAGGCCAGCGCCGATCCCAACACTGTGCTGAATGCGCTCAAGGAAGGCGACACCGCTGCGCCCCAGTCCGACCCGATGGGCGACTTCATGAATGCGCTGGGCATCGGCAAGCCCGGCGCGCAACCCGGAGCAGTGCAGTAACACGCACCGGCTACGTGAAACCTAACGTCTAGCGATGGAGGAATGGAAACATGCAACCACAGATTGATTATCAGACGCTTGCCGGCGCACTGCTTGCACAGTTCACAGGTAAGCGAGAAAAGACCGTGCCGAGCAGCACGCCCACCACATTCTATGGTCACGGGCCGGGTGGGCTGTTCTCCGGCGCAGGTCTGTCGCAGCAGATGTTCAGCGCGATGGTGCTGCCGGGGCTGGGCTTGCAGTCCATGCTGCCGGCCCGCCCTTCGCGCGACGCCAATCCGCAGTACGGCCTCCTCACTGGGGTAACAGCCTCCAGCGGCAGCGAGCCAACGGGTGTGTGTGACGACCCGCCCAGTTCAGGTCTTGCCAAGCTGTGCACGCACTCGTTCGTGTTTGGGCGGCAGTCGCGGCAGTCCCGCGTGTTCGAGCTGGACCGCATGGGCCTGCTCACAAACCGGGGCGAGTTCACCGACTTTGTGCTGGCGGGCGACCCGTTCAACAACCAGCTAAGTGGGGCGGCTGTGCCGACCATGCCCGGCATGAACATGCAGCAGGTGGCGCGCAACGAGATGGCGAAGGCGATCTTCGAGATGGGTGTGGGGTGGTCGCGCGACTTCGCGCAAGAGTTGTACACCGGCAACCCAACCAACAACACTGCGCAGGGCGGCCGCAAGTACTTCTACGGTCTGGACGTCTTGATCAACACCGGTTATCGTGACGCGGTCACGGGGCAGGCTTGCCCGGCGGCAGACAGCACCGTGCGCTCGTTTGGCGGACTCAACGTGGCAGACAACGGCGCCACTCTGGTGCGCACAATGAGCAACATCTACCGCAACCTGCGCTTCCTGGCAAGCAAGGCTGGGCTGGAGCCGGCCTCCTGGGTGCTGGCGATGCCGTGGTCGCTGTTCTACGAGATCACGGAAGTGTGGCCCTGCGCGTACCACTCGTACCGCTGCATCGTGTCCACCGGAAGCACCAACATGATCATGTCAGCCAGCGATCAGCTGAAGCTGCGTGACGACATGCGCGGCGACATCTTTAACCGTACCGGGCAGTACTTGATGATCGATGGCCAGATGGTGCCTGTAGTGATCGACGACGCCATCGCCGAGACGGACAACGGCGGCGGTGGGTTCACCAGCTCGATCTACTTCATCCCGCTCAAGGTTGTGGGCAACACACTCGTTACGTTCTTCGAGTACATGCCCTACGATGTGCCAGGTGGCGCGATGGACGCGGCGGCGTACTTCGCCCCGCCCGGCACCTACTACGTGAGCGATGGTGGACGGTTCTTGTGGCACCGCAAGCCGCCGACCAACTTCTGCGTGCAGCTGCTCGCCAAGACCGAGCCGCGACTGTTGCTGCTCACGCCTTACCTGGCGGCGCGGCTGACCAACCTGTTCTATGTGCCGGTGCAGCACGAACGCAGCGGGTTCACCGATAGCAGCTACTTCGCGGATGGCGGGCGCACGGACTACCTGGGCTACGGGCCGAGCTTTTACTCACCGACTTCGTAGCGGTGAACGATCGGCAACACTAACGGTTGTTCTCCTCCTGTATGCCGGGGTGGGTGGGCATGGGCACCTGACCCACCCCGGCCCTGGGAGCCTATATGTTCGCCGATGGCATACCCAACCCTTACGCGGCGGTCACACCGCAGCCTGCTAACGGTCGCCCGTTCGTTGCAGTAATCATCCCTACACGTGATCGAGCGCAGATCATCCTCAATGCGATCGCCTCGCTCAAGGAGCATCTCAGCTATGCCGGCGAGATCCGTTACTTCGTGGGCTGTGATGGAGTGGACGATACTCCATCACGGTTGCGTTCTGAGTTCCCCGATGTGACAGTGCTCGAAGGGCCTAAGCGTGGCCTGGGTGCCAACCTGAACACCCTCATCCGTGCCGCCGATGCAGACCTGGTCTATCAACAGGACGACGACTGCTACTTGCTCAAGACAGTGGATCTCACCCTCTACGCAGACAAGCTGTTGGCTGACGCAACAGTGGGCTGGATACGCTTCATGTGGAACGGTTGCCACCGTTTCACAGCTGACCTGGACGGGCAGTACTGGCGTGTGCGGTGGGATTCGCCGGAGCACTACTTGGCCAGCAACCGTATCCATCTGAAGCACCGGCGATTCCACGAGTGGTTTGGTTTGTACCCGGCAGACCTGAAAACTGGTGAGACTGAAGAGGCTTGGTGTCACCAGGTGAACGGTATCGCCCATGAACGGGGCGGGCCACAGATACTCATTCCACTGGAGTGTGACAGTGAGCATGGGTGGGATCATGTGGGCCACTCATTCCAGTTGCAAGGATTGTAGCGATGGACTTATCAGTCGTGGTGTGCACCTGGCGGCGTGATGCAGATATGTTGCTGCATAGTGTGCATACATTAAGCAACCAGACTAACCCACCGCTGGAGATTATCGTGGTGGACACCAACACCGAAGCCTCATTCGTGCAGGCTAACTACAATGCCCTGCTGCCCTACCCGCTGGTGCGGCTGATCTGTAGACCACGCAGCCCATTCAACTTGGCGAAAGGCATGAATGTGGGTATCAAGGCAGCGCGTGGACAGTACGTCATGGCAACTTGCATGGAAATGCTGTTCAGCCCTAACGTGGTTGAGGTGTTGGCTTCTAAGGTGCAACCCGGTTGCTGGATTGAATCTGCGTGCGCCGTGCTATCCAGGGATACCCCTATTGGCCCAATCGAGACTGTGCACTCGCGTTGGGCTGAGTTATGTGCCGCAGCAGACGCCTACTCCGCACCGCACCGCCCGGCCACCGGTGCGCTTATGGTAGCCGAGCGTGACTGGTGGCACTCCATCCTCGGCTACGACGAGGTGCGCTATCCGTATGAGAATCCCGACGTGGATAACGCACGGCAAGCGGCGTTGTCTGAGCTGAGAACGATGTACCTGGGGTGGCCGGAATGCCAGTTGATCCACCCGGAGCATAGCCCACTCAATGCTGGCTACGAGCAGGGTGGCGAGTGGTTTGCATCTGTTACGCTGGAGCAGATACGTGGACGTCCACGCAACCCGAACGGTTGGGGTGAGGGATGATGCGAGTCGGGCTGCGTGATGGGTCGTTCACCACTGCCTCCATGTCGGGCGATCTGGATGTGCCAAAGTACTTCGAGTGGGATCGCCAAGGCATGCCGCGTTTCTTCACGGACATTTGCTTGAACCAGGTATTCGTGTATCCGCACCCACGCGTGGCAGTGCTAATTGAGGCCCCACCTTTCCGCACCGAGTTCTACGAGTACGTTCAGGCGCACGAGGATGAGTTCGATTACATACTCACCTACATGCGTTCGCTGCTGGAGGCACACGATCCACACAAGTGGCTGTTCTACCCGCACTGTGGCACCCGTGTACCCTTGGATGAGTGGGGTGTGTTCGGAGAGAAGAACAAGCAGGTGAGCATGATCGCCAGCAACAAGAACGAGGCCACGGGTCACCGTCTACGCCATGCTGTCGCCGCAAGGCATGGTGACCGATATGGTGACCGAGTGGAGGTGCTGGGCAGTATCAATGGGCATTACGTGAGCAAGCAGGAAGGGCATGCACCTTACCTGTACTCCATCGTGGTGGACGCCGAGTGCAACGACTGGTGCTTCTCCGACCACCTGCTCGACGCACTAGGGTTGTGCACTGTTCCAATTTATTGGGGTTGCCCGGATATTGGAAAGTTTTTCGACACCCAGGGTATCATCCCATTCTCTCACATCGATGAACTTGACGGTATCCTGGGTGGTCTTTCGCGCGACGACTACATCACGCGCTGGCCTGCGCTGGTGCGCAACATGCAGACTGCTCGACAATATCGCATCGCTGAGGATTGGATATTCGAGCACTACCCGTTCCTGTTCGAGGGGCTTGCCCCGTGAACGTGCTGATTGTTGGCGGCGCGGGCTATCTCGGATCACACGTCGTGCGTGCCCTGGCTGCAATCGGGGAGCAAGTCACGGTGCTGGACAACCTGACCTACCAGGACGAATATCGCGGGCCGGCGGACTTCGTGTTCGGTGACGTGACCGATTCGGAACTCGTCGACCGCCAGGTCAGGCGGCACGATGGTGTCGTATGGCTGGCGGCCATTGTAGGCGACGCTGCCTGCGCCGCAGATCCAGCGCGCGCTATCGCCGTCAACCAGGAATCGGTCAAGGCCCTGATTGGCTGCGGCAAGCCGATCGTATTCACCTCGTCCTGTTCGGTCTACGGGGTGAATGGCGGTGAAGCTCACGAAGATGCGCCGCTCAAGCCGCTATCAGTGTATGCCGAGACGAAGATCAAGGCCGAGGGTTATCTGCGCGACGAGCGCGCGGCCATCCTGCGGCTGGGAACGCTGCATGGCGCGAGCGAGCGGATGCGCTTCGACCTGGTGGTCAACGCCATGACGCGCGACGCGGTCGAGCAGGGTTTGGTTCAGGTGTATGGCGGACACCAACGCCGCCCGCTGTTGGCGGTCGGGGATGCAGCCGACTTCATCGCGCTGCAGATTATGTCCGAAGTCGGCCAGACGGGCGTATGCAACGTCTCCGAAGAGAACCTGACCATTGCGCAAGTCGGCGAGCGAGTCTCACGGCTGACGGGCGCGGACTTGAACCTCATCGCCGCTGAGTCGGAAGACCGGCGCGATTACGAGGTGTCCACGCGCAAGGCGCGCGCGTACGGATTCGATCCGGCGCGCTCCGTCGATGACTCGATCCGGGACATCTCCGGCCTGCTCAGATCGGGACGTATCAAGGATCCCTACGCGCCGCGCTACACGAACGTTTCGAGGTTCGCATGAATGGTAACTCGGTGCCGCACCTGCTGGTAGGCGGGGCCGCAAATGACACCCGTGGGTCAGTGGGGTTCGTCAACTCGTTTCACTTCACTGACGTGAAGCGCTTCTACACTATCGAGAATGCGCAGGTGGGGCTGCCGCGTGCATGGCATGGACATCGCCGTGAGGGGAAATACGTGTTCGTTGCCGCAGGGAGAGCGGTGATCTGCGCTGCAGACATGAACACCGGGCGCGTGCTGCGGTACGAGCTGGACGGGAGTGAGCCGGCCGTCTTACATATACCGGCCGGCTGGGCCAACGGCTCGATGTCGCTGGAGCCGGGAACGAAGATTCTTCACTTCTCGACCTCGACTCTGGAGGAGTCCGAGAACGACGACGAGCGATTCCCGTTGGAGGCGTTTGCGGACGTGTGGCACGACGGGCACAGCCTGGAACACATGAGGGAGCACGGATGATTCCACTATTCAAGCCCTACGTCGCTCCGCGCGAGGTGTTGCTGCCGGCATTGGAAGCGACGCTCTATTCCGGCCGCCTGGCCGAAGGCGAGCGGGTCGAGGAGTTCGAGACGGAATTTGCGCGCTTCATCGGCGCAGAACATTGCGCTGCGCTCGGATCGTGCACCGCCGCGCTGCACGTGGCGCTGCTGGTGAGCGGGTCGGTCGCCGGGACGGAAGTCATTAGCACCCCGATGACGGCGGAGCCGACCAATCTGGCGATCTACCACGCCGGCGCCAGCATCGTGTGGGCGGATGTGCTGCGGAACGGCAACATCGATCCTGACAGCGTGGCGGAGCATGTCACGCCGAACACGCGCGCGATCGTGGTGGTGCACTACGGCGGCGTGCCTGCGCCGATGGACGCCATCATGAGCATCGCCCGCAACCATCACCTATACGTGATCGAGGACTGCGCCCATGCACTCGGCGCGCGCTGGCAAGGCGCTCACGTTGGGACGCTCGGCGACTTCGGCGCGTTCTCATTCCAGGCCATCAAGCACATGACCACCGCCGATGGCGGGATGCTGGCGATCGACGACGATAGACACATGCCAGAGGTGCGCGTGCTGCGCTGGTTTGGCATCGACCGCAAGAGACCGCGCGCCGAGGTCGACGTCGAGGTGGCGGGCTATAAGTACAACATGAACGACGCTATCTCGCGCACAGTCCGTGATCGACCTGCACGTCCACAACGGGCGCTGGTTCACCGCCAACCTGTACGGCCTCCATGACCTTGAGGTCGCGCCGGTTGAGGGCGAGCCGTCGTACTGGTTCTACACCATCCTGACGCCCCGGCGCGATGAGGTGATGGCGAAGCTGCTCGACGCGGGGATCGCGTGCGGGCTGGTGCACAGGCGCAACGATTATCATTCGGTGTTCGCGCGTAGCAACCATGTCCGCCTGCCCGGGCTGGATGGGTTCTGGCGCACCGCCCTGCATATCCCCTGCGGTTGGTGGTTGACGGATTCTGATCGTGATTGCATCGCGCAGACGATCAAGGACGCGCTGAAATGAAGGAACCATGGTACTGATCGCTGCTTTCCATCAGGACATCCCCATTGAGGGTGACCGCCCATCAGCCTGGACGACAAACACGATTCATTCCACCGCCCGAATCGGCGCCGACGTCGACATGGGCCGCTACAACGAGATCGGCGAGCGCGTGATTATCGATGGCCGCGTGACCCTCGGAGACTGCAACCGGATCGAGGATGACGCACGAATCCTCGCAGGCAAGGGTCACATCGTTATCGGCGACTGGGCGGTGATGCACAACCACTGCTTCCTGGGGCCGGGTGATATCGAGATCGGGCACAACCTGTGGCTCGGACAAGGTGTGTGGCTGGATGGCACAGGCGGATTGAGGCTCGGCAACGGTGTGCGTATCGGGACAGAGAGTCATGTGTGGACGCATGCAGCCGCCGCCGAACAGTTTGAGGGTGGGCTGTACCACACTGCATCCACTGTGCTTGAGGATGATGTGTGGTTGGTAGGTGACACGGTGACAGTCAACCCCGGTGTGATAATGGCCGGGCGTTCGGTGGCATTGGCGCACTCTGTGGTTACCAAACATACCCTGCCGGGCAAGACCTATGCCGGCATCCCTGCACGCGAGGTGGATATGCCATTCTGGCGAGAGGTTTCTCGTGCCCAGAGGTGGCAGATGATGCTGCATTGGGTGGCCGGATTCTGCGAAGAGTCGGGTGATCACTTTCGTGTTATGAGTAGGGAGTACGATCAGATCGAGATACATCGCGGTTCGGAATTGCTGGCTATTGGGTTCAATGTGGTACGCCCGGAGCAAGTTATTTCTGCTTCTGCACATGACCTTGAACAAGTTACATTGTTTGACCTGACTACCAAGCGATACACTAAACGTTTGACTGCACTGGAGCGCGAGTTCTACCGCTTCGTCTACGGTAACAAGATACGCTTCGTGCCGGAGACATCGTGAAAGTCTGCATCCGACCGCAACTCAAGAGCGATGCGCCCCTGCCGCCGGCGGGCATTGACCGGGTGCTATCGGCGCAGATCAAGCACTTGCCTGCCTTCGGCATCGAGCTGACCGACGACCCGCTGCAGGCCGAGGTGTGGGCCGGGCACACGCGCCGCTTCGACATGCCAGCGCTGGATGTTCTCCATTCCCACGGCGCGTATTTCACCGGGGACGCCGGCTCTGGAACATACACCGATTGGCACTACCGCGTGAACGATGGCCTGGTCGAGGCGTTCCGCGAGGCGCGCATGATCAGCGTTCCGTCGCGATGGGTGGCGCGCATGTTCCAGCGCGACATGCGCATCGATCCAGTTGTGATCGGGCATGGAATCGACTTCGCGGATTGGGAGCCGGGCGAGTCGAAGGGCTATGTGTTGTGGAACAAGAACCGCAGCGGGGATGTGTGCAGCCCGCAGCCGGCGCACGAGCTGGCCGCACGCGGTGCGCCGGTCGTGAGCACTTTCGCTTGGAGGGGCGAGCAACCCAGGAGCCTGACCATAATCGGCTCGATGCAGCACGCGCAGATGCGCAAGCTGATCGCCGAATGCAGCGTGTACCTGGCGACGACGAAGGAGACCTTCGGCATCGGGACGCTGGAGGCGATGGCCTGCGCCAAGCCGGTTCTTGGCTTCGATTGGGGCGGCACGGCGGACATCGTGACGCACGGCGTGGACGGCTGGCTGGTCAAGCCGGGCGACTTCGACGCGCTGATGGCCGGCTACGTCAAGGTCATGGCGCGCCGCACTGAGATGGGCGCGGCGGCGCGCGAGAAGGCGCGCGGGTACGACTGGACGAGTGTCATCGGGCGGTACGCGCAGCTCTACGCTGAGGTCCTGGAGGGCAAGCACGCCGAACGCGCGGGCGTGGCGGTCGTCATCACCTGTCACAATTACGCGCGGTATGTGGGCGAGGCTATCGAGAGCGTGCTAAACCAGACACGCCCGCCCGACGAAGTGATCGTCGTGGACGATGGATCGACCGATGAGAGCCTGGAAATCATCGGGAAATACGCCGACCGGGTGCATGTTATCGCCCAGGCGAACCAAGGCGTGGCGCACGCGCGCAATGCGGGCGTCGCCTCGACCCGGCAGCCGTTTATCGTGTGCCTGGACGCGGATGATAAGCTCGACCCGCGCTTCGTAGAGGCTACCCTCGAGGAGATCCGCTACGAGCGCCCGCTCGGCATCGCCTATACCGGCCTGGGCCTTTTGCGCGATGGGGGACAGCCAGAATCGCATCCCTGGCCGCCCGACTTCTCCTGGTCGATCCAGGCACGCGGAGGCGTGCCACCGGCCAACTGCATTCCTTCGGCCTGCATGTTCCGGCGCGAGATGTGGGAGCGTGCCGGGGGCTTCCGGCAGGAGTACGCGCCGGGCGAGGACGCCGAATTCTGGGTGCGCGGCCTGTCAGTCGGATTCACCGCGCGCAAGGTGTCGTCCGCGCCGCTGTTCATTTACCGGCTGCATGATGGCAGCGTTTCGCGCACGCGGGAATATGTCCGCATCGACGACCGCCTGCCTTGGCTGCGCGACGGCGAATACCCGATGGCGGCGCCGGCGCGCCACGCGCCGCGCATCCGTTCCTATACCCGCCCGCGCGTGAGCGTGATCGTCCCGGTTGGGCCAGGACACGCTGAGTATCTGCCCGATGCGATCGAATCCTTGCTCGGCCAGACGATGCGCGATTGGGAAATCATCTGCGTGCCAGACGGTGAGCGCATCCCGGACGACCTGCGGCGGCGTTACCCGTTCATTGAGTGGGTCGAAGGCAAGGATAGCAAGCGCCGGGGGCCGGCCCATGCGCGCAACTTGGGCGCGAAGCGGGCCACCGCATTATTGCTGCTGTTCTTGGATGCTGACGATTTGCTCGACCCGAACGCGCTGGAGATGATGTGCCGATCGCACGTCGAGTCTGGCGGGCGCTATGTGTACTGCGACGCGCTGATGTGGGAGCGCGACGGCTCAACGCGCACGCAGCCGGCGCGCATCTACGAGCAGGTCGTGTGGCGCGGCGACAAGCCCGAGGCTTGGCCGCACTCGGTCACCGCGCTCGTGCCGCGCGCCTGGTTCGAGGCGGTTGGCGGGTTCGACGAGAAAGCGGCGGGCTGGGAGGAGGGCGACCTCTACACGCGCCTGGCCATCGCGGGCTATTGCGGCGTGCGTCTGCCCAAGCCACTCCTGATCTATCGAACCTATAGCGGCGTGATGCGCAAGTTGAGCCACGCGCAACGCGGGAAGATTCTGGCCGATGTGGATCGCAAGTACGGGGAGGCGAGCATGTCATCCTGCTGCGGTGGCAACTCCGACGCGCTACTGGCCGCCAAACGCGCGCTGGCGGGCATGGCGCAGGCGGCTGAGGAGAGCCTTGTGCCGGAGGACAAGACGCGCCTGATGTACGTTGGTGAGAACGTGGGCAGTATTTCGTTCTTTGGCAAGGAGGGCCGGGTGTACCGGGGTGGGCACAACGAGGTGGATGGTCTAACCCTGGTGCACAACGATGACGTGGATCGGTTGCTCGGCACGGGCAAGTGGGAGCGCGCTCCGGCGCAGCCGAGAGCTGTGCAAGAGCCAGCGGTGCTGGTGCTGCCCCACCGCCCTACCCTATCGAAGCAAGACAAGCCCGCTGGGGACACACCGCCAGCCGCTGTTCCCGCGCCGGTCCCAGCCGAGGCGGGAGCGGAGATCGAATGGGCCTGACGCTGGACGCTGATACGATTCTCGTGCTTGGGCTGGCCACTTACCGCCTGGCCTGGCTGATTGCCCGTGATGAGGGGCCGTTCGGAGTGTGCGCCTGGCTGCGCGGACATATCGATCCACACCAACGCACCTGGGTGGGCCGTGGGCTGAACTGTGCCGGGTGCGTTTCATTCTGGTTGGCGCTGGTTGCAACCTTACTGTTGCGCGGTTCCTGGCTGGATTGGCTGGCAATGTCTGGTCTGGCTGCATGGTTAGCGAGGTTCTGAGTGGCACCCAATTTTCAAGCGGCTGGAACTGTTGTTGCCAACACGGCTGGTGCGAATGTGGCATGGCCTACCCACATCGCCGACGATGTAGGTGCGCTGATTATTGAGTACGATTCAAATGGTGGAATTGATCCTTCTGGACTTACGGGGTTTACTCAGTTTACGGGGTCTCCCATAAAGACCGGAACCACACCCGCAACAGCCACGGCGCTCTCAGTGTGGTGGCGCAGGGCGACAGGTAGTACAGAATCTGATGTGGCTGTCCCGGACTGTGGAAACCACTTTGTTGCCCGAATTGCAACTATCAGAGGGTGTATAGCCAGTGGTGACCCGTTCAACGTTGTTTCCTCTGGTGCTTTCAGTGACACAGAGAACACGAGCCAATCCATACCGGGTGCGACGACAACTTTAGAAGATTGCCTGGTTCTCCTCCTATGCGTTAACGGTGGCAACTTCACAACAAATGCTTGGTCGAGCCTTGCCAATGCAGACTTATCTAGTCTGACCGATCAGGCCAGTTTCCACGACACCATAGGCAGTGGGGGTGGATCGTTGGTTGCCACAGGCGTAAAGGCCAGCAGTGGCACTTACGGAACAACGACAGTCACGTCACAGCGCACGTCGGCGGAGGCATCAATCTCGATTGCGTTTAAGCCACCGGTGTCTGTGGGGCAACCGACACTCGTCCGCACGCAGGGTGTGCCAACGGGTGCAGGTCACAAGGACAGGCCAGGCCGGTGGAACTTCAAGTGCTGGCCGGGTTGGAGTCGCAGGAAGTCCGGGTTATTGGTTCCGGCAGGAGTGTACGCATAATGGAAACCACCAAACAACTCAAGGTTGGCAGTGTGTACCGTATCCATCACAGCAGCAAAGGCGCTTTCGTGGCGCAACTCATCGACATCGTTAAGGCTGACGAGGGTGATGAGTACGACGACGTGTTGCTCAGGGTGAAATACGATGTACGCGCAGGCACCGATCAGATCGGTTTGTCTGTCATCCCTGGCAAGCAGGAGGTCAGGGTGTCCCGGCTACGACCCTCCAAGATCATCAGCATCGAGGAGTTGGAGGGCGAGGATTGGCTGCGGCAGATCAAGGTGCGGGAGGAGGAGCAGCCCGTGCTGGCTGCAACCGTGGTAGAGCACAGCTTGGTTGACAAGCTGAAGTCCCTGTTCAAGAGGAGTTGATCACATGGCAGATTGGCCGCCACTCAAGAATGCAGCGTTCACCGTCACGTTTCCCATCGACTAGGTGGCCTTGCCAGGAAACTGGCAAGTGAGAATCCCTTCTGATTACTGGGAACGCCTGAGATGGCTACCCGAGGCAAGCAGCGTAAGCGTGCAGCCGCAACGACTGAGTGAAGGGACACCCTACAGGGTGATGCGACAGTCTGAACACTGGTGAAATGAAGCCAGTGAGGGAGACCCGAAGCGGACTCCCCGCCTGAGTAATCAGGTCATCAAGTAACAGAATGCTACGACGCAGATGGTGATCTGGTAACAGCTGCAAGCGCACTTGACTCCGAAGTCTCCAAAGACGGTGGTGACTTCACAGATGTTACACCAGGTGAGGCCACCGAGATCAACACATCGTCCGGTGTGTACAAGCTGGCACTCAGTGCAACCGAGATGAATGCCGATATCGTGGCAACCATCACGAAGACCGGCACGGCGGGTGCAAAGACATCGGTCAACGTGATGTACACGGTCACCCGTCAGTTGAAAGACCTGACCTTCCCGAATGTTAGTGGGCGTGGCATAGACATCGATGCGTCGGGTGGTGCGGAGGTGGGCACCTTCCAGGCCGGCGCCATCACCGCTGCTGCGTTCACAGCCGGCGCCATCGACGCTGCGGCCATTGCCACAGGTGCATTCGATGCGGATGCCCTGGCGGCCGATGCGGTGACCGAGATCCGCTCACTCGTGAGCGGCACGGCGGACAGTGGTAGCACGACGACGATGGTGGATACAGCCCGCACCGAAGCCGACACCGACTACTGGAAGGGTGCGTGGATACTGTTCACCAGTGGCAACATTTCAGGACAATGCCGTCTGATCACCGCGTTCGATGTTGCACTTGACCAGATCACCTTCACACCGGCCACTACGCAGGCGGTGTCTACACAGACCTACGAAATTCTTCCTGCGGCGCGTGGTGACGCGGCGCTCTGGCTTGGCGTAGCAGTCAACGCGCTCCAGTCCGGGCGTGTGGATGCCTCTGTGGGTGCGATGGCAGCAGACACGCTCACGGCGGCGGCCATTGCGGCCGATGCTGCACCCGAACTGCGCGGTGCGCTGGTAGCCGGAACAGCCGATAGCGGCAGTACCACAACGATGGTCGATGCGGCCCTGACACAGGCAGATACCGATTACTGGAAAGGCTGCCTAATCCTGTTCACCAGCGGCACGATCAGTGGTCAGGTGCGATTGATCACCGCGTTTGATACAGCGCTCGACCAGATCACCTTCTCGCCGGCGACCACGCAGGCAGTCGGTGTGAACACCTACGAAATTCTTCCGGCTGGTCGTGCTGACGTTGCGCTGTGGCTAGGTGCGGCAGTGAATGCACTGCAGTCTGGCCGTGTGGATGCGTTCGTTGGCGCGTTTGCGTCAGCGGTTATCGCGTCGGGTGCGTTCGCAGCCGATGCCCTTGACGCAGCCGCCCTGGCGACTGATGCCGTGAACGAGATTGCGGACGGCATCATGACCCGTGCATCAAGCAACTGGGAAACGACTGCGCCAGTTAAGTCCCTGGGTGCGGCGGTGATGAAGGCAGTGCATCGTATCCGGGACAACGCGGGCACGCTCGAGATCTATCGCAGCAACGGCACCACGGTGCACGCGTCGCAGACCATCACCACCGATGTGGCTAACCAGCCTATCGACGAGTTGACTGGAGCGGTGTAAATGGCACGTGGTCGCACGGTCTCCAGCGCAGGTCAACTATTCGGCGAGTTTCAGATCGGGCACGGCTTCTCCGCTCCTGTCGGCCAACCGGTCATGATACGCATGCAAGGTATTCCTACCATGCCGGGCTACCGTGACCGGCCGGGCAAGTGGAATATGATTGATCCCCGCAAGGTGCGCGAATGGTTGCGGCGGGTGATCCAACGCTGGAGGCCGGCCAGCAGCGGGGTGTAGCGTGGCTGCTGTGCGTGGCAGGGGTATCACGAGCTTCGGTGCATTCCTGGACCCGCTATCGATCAGCGGTGGGGTGACGTTCGTGGTCACCCCCGCGCGGCGGATACTCAAACCGCTGCGCGAGGATCGTCTACTAGAGGTTGACCTGGATGATCGATATATGGATATCGGTCGCGACCAACGTAGTTTCACACCAGAGGGTGATTAGTACATGAGCAGCGACATCTTCGTTGTGCAGAAGGCACCTACCTCGGTGCTGGACTACGTGATGGATTGGGCTGCACAGACCAGTGGTGCGGGTGACGAGGACTGGTTGGCAACCGGTGACACCGTTAGTGCCAGCACCTGGGCTGCGCAGAACGGTATCGTGATAGGCGATGGCAACAATGGTGCGGCTGCACCTAGTAAGACGGCTACCACGACCACTGTATGGCTCATGAGTGGTATGAACGGGGTGGACTATCTGGTCACCAACCGCATCGTCACAGTGGGTGGGCGCACGCATGAGCGCAGTGTGCTCGTGCAAGTGAGAACGCGATAAGGGAGAAGAGCATGAGACGCTTAATTCTCGGTGTTCTGATTGCTGTCGTGTCCGTCATCTTACTCGTGCCGGGGGCGATCAACGCAACCGAATCACCTCTGTACACCAAGGGGATGGATAGACCCTGTGAACCGGGTGAACTCAGTGTGCTGTGCAGCCCGGTCAGCACGCCCGTTACATCGAGACCACCCATTACAACCGTTCGGGATGAACCCTCTGCCCTTGCAAGGAGCCTGGCCTATCAAAAGTTCTGCCGTATCCTGTGGATCACCTGGCATGTGAAATGTCCATGATGCCGCTCACCCCACTCGACGCGTTCAGGCAGTATATGCAGCTTAACCCCTACTGGTTCTGGGGCCTGGCGAACAAGGACGTACCGTTACTGCCTGACTGCGATACACTGGTCCGCGAGTACGGCTGGCAGGCTGGCGGGGCAGCCGGGCGCGATGACATCCGCGCTATGCTGGAGCAGGCTGAGTCCATGCTGCGTGAACAGTTGGGGTACTCCATTGCGCCGCATTACGTGACGGAAACATTGCCCTTTCCGCGTCACCACGACATGGGCCAGAACCGAATCGGATACGCCGGGTCTGATGGGCGCTGGCTGGCGCTCCAGTTGGGTGAGGCGCGCACGCTCGCCGCCGGCGTCGAGGCACTCGCCCTGATTGGACAGGCCACCGCTCTCGGCGGCGACCTGGCCTTCTCGGACGCGGACGGCGACGGGCTGGACGACACCTTCACGATCGTGATGGCGACTACCGTCACCGACCCAAACGAGATCGCGGTGTACTTCACCATCGATGATCGGCTGGATGGTGAGCCGGTGGGTGAGCGCTGGCGCGTGCAGCCGGTCAAGGTCAGCATCAGCGCAGGCACGGCGACTATCCGGGGGCGCTATTGGACGCTGGTCAAGCCGATCAAGCACCAGCGTGTCGGGCTGGGCGCGCTCGACCCGATGGAGGTGATTGGCGGCGTGTCGGCCTCGTTCCGCGAGAACGTGGCAACCGAGCTCGACGTGTACCGGCGCCATTGCGACCCAACCGGGATCACGACGGCGACGGCGCAGGCAATGCTCGTCTGGGAGACCTCACCCTGGCCAGAGATCGCCACCGCTGTGAACGGCGCGACATTCGCCGGCGACGTGTTCGATCCGGCGGCGCAAGCCTACGCTATCGCGCGCGCGACGATGCGGGACGCGCGGCGGGGCATCGTTGGCCTGGGCGAGGCAACCTGGGACGCGACCAACTCCAAGTGGGTGCTGGCGCCGATGTCTTTCACGCGCCCGCCCGATCGAGTGGTCGTGCGCTACCTGGCCGGCGATGCGCTGGTCGGAGGTCAGGTCAACCCCCACTGGGCGCGGGTCGTCTCGCGCTTCGCGGCGGCACTGGTCGGGCGGCGCATCTGCGGCTGCGAGGGTATATCGCGCGAGTTCAGCGACGCGCAAATTGACCTGGCCTTCAGCGGCAACGCGAACACAGAGAAGTTCCTGATCGACCCAGGCGAGTTGAAGAACCCCTTCGGCACCCGGCGCGGGATGATCGAGGCGTGGCGTGCGGTGCAGGATATGGCGGAGATTCGCGCAGTGTTGGCGTAAGGCGAACGCGAGGCTTTTGTGAGGCGGCATGGCTGACGAATTCGTGTGGAATGTGGTGATGGACAAGATCGCCGCTCTGGAGAACCAGGGTGTGCTGATGGGCACGGGTATCAGGATGCGTGCAGCCTGGCCTACTCCTACCGAGGAATGCCAAACGCCAATTATATTCCCGGCGCGCGATCCAACGATCGGGGGGCTGAGCATTAGCCTCAACACATTCAGCGGCCACGCGCGCCCGACGGACCGGGGCAGCCACAAGACCGCTGTCTATACGATCAATTGGGTTTACCTGCATGCTGAACTGACCCAGGCGGTCGTTGACAAAGGCACGCAGCAGCAGCACGAGCCGAAGTTGCTGTCGAACCTGTCCAGGCTATTCGACGAGATCGCGGCGCGCCACGCCAACCTGGGCGTGGTTGAGGTCTTGCCGGTCGAAGCGTCCATCGATGGGGACTTCGTGAGTCCGGTCACCGGCAAGAGTTACATGGGTGCGCGCATCGCTGTGCGCTGCACAGAGTACATTCATTTCAGGCACTAGGAGGCAGACATGGCACAAACTAACGAAGCCTTTCCGCTGCGCGAGGGCCAACTCTCGATCAGCCTCAATGGCTCGACCTGGACGGACTACAGTGGCTGGACAGCGATGGTCAGTCAGTCCGGGGGCGAGCGTGCGGTGGGTGGTGCGTACACCTTTGACGGTGATCTGGAGATCGTGACCACCGGGAAGCGAGCGCATTTCGT
>Ga0209751_10001048_pt1 | contig 28968 bp, 27 predicted proteins | sample RifCSP13_1_FD_184019 | JGI IMG/M metagenome (GOLD analysis project Ga0209751, IMG submission 184019) | Soil microbial communities from Rifle, Colorado - Rifle CSP2_sed 13_1 (SPAdes) (version 2) | ecosystem: Environmental > Terrestrial > Deep subsurface > Rock core/Sediment | place: Rifle...
CCGGGTGGGTCGCCCTGTCGCCGTACTCCGCGCGCTCGGTCTACCGCGGCGTCGCCTGGGAGAGCGTCTACGTCGGCGCGGCGTTCCGAACCCGCGGCATCGGCCGGGCCCTCCTCGAAGCGGTCATCCCGGCTTCCGAGGCGGCCGGTTTCTGGACACTCCTCGCCGGCATCGAGGTCGAGAACACCGCCTCGCTCGACCTCCACGCGCGGGCCGGCTTCCGGCGGCTCGGGACGCACGAGCGCCTGGGGCGTGATCCCGCCGGTCGCTGGCGCGACGTCGTGATCCTGGAGCGGCGGACGACGGATCCGTGAGCCACAGGGTGCGCCGGATCGAGTTGGCGGGGCTGTTCCTTGCCGCAGCGCTGTCCGGTTGCGGCACCACCAGCCCTTCGGTCCCCTCTACATTCGTCGCGGTCGAAACGCCGAGCCCGGACGAGCCGGACGCCGTCCGGTTCCGCTCGGCGGTCGGCCTGCGCGCCGACGCCGGTTACGTCCGAGTCGTTGCGTCCGATCCGGCCGCCTCGAGCGTCGAGTTCGGGGTGCCGCTCCTCCCCGACGAGATCGCCGAGCTGGAGGCGCGACCACGCGATGGCGACGCCGTTCGCGCCGCGATCCAGGCCTATGCCGAGCTTCACCTCGACGAGTTCGCGGGCTGGTACCTCGACCGAGATCGCGCGGGAGCGCTCACGACGATGTGGACGGACCATCTCGACCGTCACGTTCTGGCGATCGGGGCATTGGTACATCCGGCTGCCTCGGTAGCATTCAGGTCGGCCCGGTTCAGCCTTGCGAGCCTGAACGCGCTGCAGGAGCGAATCTCGGCGGACTGGGACTGGATGCGAGGCGCCGGGATCGCCCCGCTCGGGGTCGGGATCAACGAGATCGGGAACCGTGTTGAGCTCGACGTGTCGAGCACCGATCCTGCCGCTCCGTTCACCGTCGCAGCCCACTACGCCGCGCCGCTGGGGATGCTCGAGGTTCGCTCGGATGGCACCGGCGCCGCTCTGGTCCCGATCGCGACGGTTCGTGGGATCGTGGTCACGGCCTCTGGCGCCGCGCCCGGCGAGAACACCTACCTCGTCGTCACACGAGGTCCGGGGCCGGGTCGATGCGGCGGCGATGTCGATGAGATCGCCCACGGTGTCGGTCCCGATGGGAGATTCCAGATCCTCTGTGCCGCCGGGTCCTGGACGATCGCGATCCAGGATGCCCCGATCGGCGGCCCGAACGGGATCGATCTCGGTCACCTTGACGTGCTCGTGCCGGGAGGTGGCGTCGTCGACATCATCATCACGCTCGATCCTCACTGATCGGCGGCGCGACCGACGACTGAACGTTTCGCCTCGACCGGCCAGTCATAGTGGGTGATCCGCGGCTCCCAGGCCGCGGCGACCCGGAGGTCGAGGGAGTGGATCGGGACCTCGTCGAGGCGGCCCGTCGGAACGATCGCGAGGCGTTCGCTGTCCTGGTGCACCAGGTCAGTGACTCGCTCTACGCGGTTGCCCAGCGGATCCTGCGCGACTCGGGTCTCGCCGAGGACGCGCTGCAGAACGCCCTCGTGCTGGCCTGGCGCCGGCTCCCGAAGCTTCGAGATCCGGATCGCTTCGAGGCCTGGATCCACCGGATCCTCGTCCACGCCTGCTACGACGAATCGCGTCGGGCCCGGCCGTGGCGAGCCGCCGTCCGAGTGATCTCGATCGATGGCCTCACGTCCCCAGATGGGACAGAGGCGATCGCCGATCGCGACGAGCTCGAGCGGGCCTTCCGCCGGCTGCCGATCGAGCAGCGGGCCATCTTCGTCCTGCACCACTACCTCGGGCTGCCCCTCGTGGAGATCGCCGAGCTTCTCGAGATCCCCGCGGGGACGGCCCGATCGCGCCTGCACTACTCCATGGCCGGACTCCGTGACGCCCTCCGGGCGGACGCGGAGCCGGCCCTCGAAGGGGGGCGCCTGGCATGATCGACGATCGTTCGCTCGACCGCTCGCTCGAGCGCGCCGCCCGGGCCTTCATCGAAATCGGGCCGACCCAGGCTCCCGAGCATGCCGTCGAGGCCGCCCTCCTCCGGGTCCAGTCGACACCCCAGGAACGGGATCTCGCGATCCCGTGGAGGACCCCACGCATGAATCGCCTGTCCCTCGCCGGGGCGGCTGTCGCGACGATCGTCGCGATCGTCCTCGGCGGCGCCTACTTGCTCAACGGACAACGACCGCCGGACGTCGGCGCGTCGCCATCGGCGACGCTGACACCGACGTCGACACCCGACCGGCCGACACCATCGGCACCCGTCGATTACTCGTCGCTCCAGGGGACGATCCTGATGGAGCATCTCGGGAACGCACCTGACCTGTCCGAGGCGGACACGACGGAATACCACCCCGAACGACGGCGGCTCTACTTCATGGAGCCCGCCACCATGAGTTCCGAGACCGTAACGGAATTTCTGCCAGGCGAGCCCGCGACCGGCAAGCTGAACGCCGACGTCTCGAGCGACGGGCGGCAGGTCGCGTTCATGGACATCGCCGATCCGGCCCAGATCTGGGTCGCGAAGCTCGACGGTACCGGCCTCCGGAAGCTCACCGACTGCGTCTCTTGCAGCGAGCTCGACCCGGCGTTCGATCCGACGGGGACGAAGATCGCCTTCGTCCACGTCGAGGGAGCGTTCCGCCTGTCACAGAACGGATCGAACGGTCGCGTTGAGCTCCGTGTTGCGCCCCGAGTGGCCTGGGTCGGCATCCGCGACCTGGCAACCGGAGCCGTCACGGAGCTCGTGCAGACGAGCGGCGATTCGGCCAGCGCGATCCCCGAGCAGCCCTCCTGGTCGCCCGACGGGACGCAGATCGTCTTCCACCGGACGACGTGGGGGTCGGACCCGGACCAGCTTCCCACGAGCGGCGTCCTCCAGATCGTCGACGTGGCGACCGGGACGGTCCGGTCATTGGCGGTTGACTCGAAGGCGCCGGTCCCCGGCGATCCGGATTGGGCCCCCGATGGCTCGAGGATCGTGTTCACGAACTACCCATGGTCGTCGATGGGCAGCATCGGCGGGCTTCCGGAACCGACGGTCCTGACCGTTCGTCCCGATGGGTCTGAGGTGAGTCTCCTCGGCGCCGGTGGCGGGGCGTCGTGGATGCCGGACGGTCGCATCGTCTACATGGCCAACTACTTCAGGATCATGAACGCGGACGGGACGGAGGACCGTCCCGTGAACGCCGACGGCATGGACCTGTCGGAGTTGCAGCAGGGGTTCGCGTACATTCCCCACTGGATCGAGCCCTGACACTCGGACAGCGACCTGCCTAGACTGGCCTCCTCGATCGAGGAGGCCAGTCGCATCGATGTACTACGTCCGCCACGGCAGTATCCCGCCCCAGCGTCACACCCAGCATCGCCGGCCCGACGGCGGGTTGTACGCCGAGGAGCTGTTCGGGGTCGAGGGCTTCACCGGGCGCAGCTCGCTCCTCTACCACCTGACCCCGCCGACCGTGACCCACCGGATCGAGCCGGTCCGGATGGTGTCGATCGAGGCGGCCGAGGAGGCCGTCCATCGCCACCACCTCGTGAAGGCCTGGGGACTCGAACCTGCCGGCGACGTCGTCTCTGGACGCGTGCCGCTGTTCTTCAACAGGGACGTCGTCATGGGGATCGTGCGTCCAGCGCAGGCCATGGAACCTGGCCGCTTTTACCGGAACGGCGTGGCCGACGAGATGCTCTACGTCCACGAGGGGAGCGGGGTCTGCGACACGATCTTTGGGGGGCTCCGGTACGGGCCGGGCGACTACCTCGTCCTGCCGATCGGGACGACGTGGCGGCTTGACCCGGACGCGGGCTCTGAGCAGCGAATGCTGTGGCTCGAATGCCCCTCCGAGCTCGAGCCGCCGAAGCGCTACCGAAACGACTACGGCCAGCTCCTCGAGCACTCGCCGTATTCGCAGCGCGATCTCCATGCCCCGGACGACGTCCCGCCGCACGACGAGACCGGCGACTTCGTCGTCGACGTCCGGTCCGCCGATCGGGTCACCGCCTACCACTACCGGAGCCACCCGTTCGATCTCATCGGCTGGGACGGCTACCTCTGGCCGTTCCGCTTCAACATCGCCGACTTCCAGCCGATCACCGGCCGGGTCCACCAGCCGCCGCCGGTCCACCAGACCTTCCAGGCCCGCAACTTCGTCGTCTGCTCGTTCGTGCCCCGCAAGTTCGACTACCACCCGCTCGCGATCCCGGCCCCCTACAACCACTCGAACATCAACTCGGACGAGGTCATCTACTACGTGGCCGGCAACTTCATGAGCCGCCGCGGCGTGGAGATCGGGTCGTTCACCGACCACCCGGCCGGCATCCCCCACGGTCCCCATCCAGGAACGGTCGAGGCCTCGATCGGGCGCGACGCCACCGAGGAGCTGGCGGTCATGGTCGACACCTTCAACCCGCTCCTCCTGACCAAGCAGGCGATGGCCCTCGACGACGACCGCTACCCGTTCTCGTGGCTGCCGCCCGAGGCCGCCGAGGCGGCGCGGGAGGCCTCCGAGCTCGCGGAGCGAGGCCCGGAGGCGTTCCCCGACTGACGGATCAGCCCGAGATCGGGTTCCGGAAGCGGAGGCCTGGGAAGCGGGTGAAGCCGCGGTCGGCTGACATCAGGGTTGCCCCGCGCTCGATCGCCAACGCCGCGATGTGGGCGTCCATGAGCAGCGGGCCACGCGCCTGCCCGCCCGACGCCGCCTCCCTGAAGAGCTGCCAGTGCCGATCGGTCGGCGTCGCGATCGCGACATCAGGCTGGGACAGCCAGCCGGTCACGATCTCGATCGCGGCGTCCGGGCTGAGCGGCGCCGGAAACAGGGTCGGGTTGGTCACGATCCGGACGAACGCGAGCAAGGCGATGAGTGGGATCCGGACCGGCTCGGTCCCGCCGAGGACCGCTTCGAGCCACGGGCGAGCGGCTGCATGGTGCGGACTGCGGGTATCGTGGGCGTAGACCAGGAGATTGGCATCGATGAGGATCATCGATGCAGCGGCCCCTCCAGCCGCTCGATGAGGCCCCAGATGTCATCGAGCTCGACGGTCGCGCCGAGGTCGAACGGCGTCACCTTGTATGGGGCGGCGGTTCGCGCTTCGCGCGCCTCGAGCCCGGCCCGCAACGCGTCGTTGACGATGGCCCTGAACGGGCGCCCCGTTACCCGGGCTGCACGCTGAAGACCCGCGGCCACGTCGTCGTCGAGGGTCAGGGTCGTTCGCATCGGCACATCATGAAGTCTGGCTTGGAAGCATCGTGATGTCAACGGCACGCAGTCACGCCGCGCCTGGCGCATCATCTGTCTCATGACCGACACCGCTCGCGACACCATCCGCCGCCGGATCCTCGACGGCGAGACGCTCTTCGGCGCCTGGACCGACCTCGCCTCGCCGCTCGCGGCCGAGATCTCCGGACGAGCCGGATATGACTGGTGCGTCATCGACATGGAGCACGGCGCCGTCACCGAGGCCGACCTCCTGGCCGTGCTGCTGGCGGTCGAGGTGTCGGGCGCGGCGGCGCTCGTGCGGCCACCGTCGGGCGAGAGGCTCCGGATCGGTCGGGCGCTCGACCTCGGCGCTGCCGGGATCGTCGTCCCGCAGCTCCACTCCGCCGCGGACGCGGCCGAGGCGATCACGTTCCTGCGGTACCCGCCCGCCGGGCGACGGGGCGTGGCTCTCAGGACGCGCGGCGGCAAGCTCGGGACGCTCGGCCACGCGGAGATCCGGTCCGTGAACGACGAGCTCGTGGGGATTGTCCAGATCGAGTCGCCCGGCGCGCTCCGCGAGGTGGACGCGATCGCCGCGACCGACGGGGTCGATGTCCTGTTCGTCGGTCCGGCCGATCTCTCCCACTCGCTCGGCATCCCCGGCCAGTTCACGAACCCGACCTACACCGACGCCCTCGACGCGGTCGTCGCCGCGTGTCGCCGTCACGGCAAATCGCCGGGCATCCTGCTCTACGACCACGCGTCGCTCGGGCCGCATCTTGAGCGCGGATTCCGGTTCGTCGGGGTCGGCTCCGAATCGCACTTCGTCGCGGTCGGCGCCGCCGCCGCCCTGGCGGCAGCGCGCGCGGCGGCGGGGTAGGAGCACGGGCGCGCCTCATACGCGGGATGTGTGACATCAAGCTCGTCATACCCGTGGGGTATGAAACGTGAGCTTCTGTGGCGTCGATGCAGGCGTTCATCCGTCGGGCGTATGACCCCGGCGTTGGCGCTCCGGGGCTCGAGCCTCGATGTCCGCGTTCATACGCGCCGGGTATGAGAGCGGCGGTCCTCACCCAATCGGTCGGCTGTGCCCGCCGACTTCATACGCGGGGCGTATGACTGCCGGGGCGAAGGGAGATCGGCCGGGTGTCACTCGTCGGCGATGCGAAGCACCCCCGCCGATGGCGGCGTCGCCCCGCTGCCGGTCTGGGCAACGACGACGCCGAGGAGGATGAGGCCGCCGCCGACGAGCTGGAGCGGCGTCAACGACTCGCCCAGGAGGAGCCCGGCCAGGCCGATCGTCCAGACCGGCTCCACGGTGCTGACGAGCGACGCCCGGGCCGCGCCGATCCGATGGGCGCCGCCGTAGAACGCCTGGATCGCGACGAACGTCGAGATCACCCCGACCCCGACGACCCCGCCCCACGCCACCGGCGGGATCTGGGCGGGCAGCACCGGCCGGCCCGCGGCGAGGGCGCTGAGCCAGTACGTCGCGGCGGTGGCGGTCATCATCAGGACCCCGGCGACGACCGGATCCGCGCCACCAGCGGCTTCCCGCCCGACGCCGGTCCGCCGCTCGCCGGAGAAGCGGGCAGCGAGGACGATCCAGACGGTGTAGATGACCGGCGACGCGAGCATGAGCAGGAGGCCGCCGAGCGGCGGGGCGGTCGAGGTCTCGATGTTCCCGACGGCGAGGGCAACGCCGAGCGTGGCGAGGACGAGGGCTCCCCAGGCCCGGCGGCCCTCGAGCCGCCGCCCGACCCGGAGCGAGGCGACCGCCACGAGCACCGGGTAGACATAGACGATCAGCGCTCCGAGTGAAGCCGGCACGGATTCGAGCGCCGCATAGTACGTGCCCGAGTTGCCGGTGTAGAGGACGCCCAGGAGGACCGCAACGACGAGCGTCCGCCGGTCCATCGACCGAAGCGCCTCGCGGCGCATGGGGAAGGCCAGGACCCAGGCCCAACCGCACGCCGCGCCCAGCAGGAAGCGCCAGGCCATGAGCGTGTGCCAGTCGACTCCGGCCGCATAGACCGGCTTCGCGAACAGGGCGCCCGAGCCGAACGACAGCGCGGATACGACCGTCAGCGCGACGCCGACGGCGACGGATCGGGACATGGCCGGAGGCTAGCAGGGGCGAAGCGACGGATGAGCCTCGGTTGGGCACCGGGCAGGCGTCGGGTGGCCCTCGGATTGGCGCCGGGTGACCCGCGGATTGGCGTCGGGTGAGCTCCCTCTGCGAGGCTGGCTGCGGTGAACCTCATTCGTTTTGGGCTGATCGTTCGAGCGCTTCGGCGACGCCACGGCTGGCGGCAGATCGACCTCGCCCTGTTGGCCAGCGTCAGCCAACAGGCCGTGTCACGGATCGAACGCGGGCAGTCATCGCGGATGTCGATCCACGTCCTGATGCGCGTGGCTGAGGTCCTCGAAATCGACCTGGACCTCGTGGCTCGGTGGCGCGGCGGGGCGATCGATCGGGTTCTCGACGCCAGACACGCCATCCTCGACGGCGCGATTGCCGGGCGCCTCACCCGGGGTGGGTGGAAGGTCTTCCCGGAGGTCTCCTACTCTGAGTACGGCGAGCGGGGCTCGATCGATCTGCTCGGGATTCGCGAAGGCGACCGCGTTCTCCTCGTCGTCGAGGTCAAGACGGAGCTCACGTCGATCGAAGGGACCCTGCGCAAGCACGACGAGAAAGCCAGGCTCGCCCTGCGAATAGCCAGGGTCCGCCTTGGACTGCGGGGCGGCTACGAGGTTCGGAGGCTCCTCGTCCTTCCCGACACGGGGGCTTCGAGAACCCGCGTCGCCGAGCATGCACCCATCCTCGACAGGGCCTACCCGCTGCGCGGACGCGAGGCCGGGGCCTGGCTCCGGTCGCCCGCGACGGCGTCCTCCGCAACGGCGTCGTCCACATCCGCGACCGCAGGCGCTCTGATCTTCCTGCCGCTCACTCCCCGGGTGAGTGGTGGGCGGGTCACGAGGAGCCCGTATCGGGTGGTTAGACCAGCGCAGGCCGGCGGCCGTGCTTACGCCGCATTGTCGCGGCCGGCAACGTCCATGGAACCCGCCGTCTGAAGCTCCCAACACTCACCACGTGGGTAGGCGGCGGGAAAGCAGGGCTCGCGATGCCGGCGCGGGAGGGCGGCAGGCGGGCCGCGTCACCACGCGAGCAGGGGGCGGGAAAGCAGGGCTCGCGATGCCGGCGCGCCCGGCGCGCACGTCGCAAGCGCCGCGTCACCACCTGGGCAGGCGGCGGGACGATCCGCCCGCCACCCCGGCGCGAGCCCCGCGCCGGCTCGCCGTACCGGCCACGCGGGGCCGGTCGGCCCGCCCAACAACGGCCGATCGGCCCGAGGGTCGCATCACGTGGAACGCTCTACACTTCCATCTCGTGACCGATCTGACCGAGCGTGCCGTGGCGTCGAGGGTGCCGTCGCTCGCCGACGAGAAGCTCCGCGTCATCGCCCGCCGCGATCCGGTGACGGTCCGCGAAGGTACGAGCCTCGGCGAGTGCATCGACCGGATCCGCGAGACCGGGACCGGCGATTCCGTCTTCGTCACCGATGCCGACGGCGTCCTCTGCGGCGTCCTGACAGAGCGCGACATCTTCGCCCGCCTCGTCGGCCACGAGGTCGACCTCGACCAGCCCGTCGAGCGGCTCATGAACGAGCATCCCTGGACGCTCAACCTCGACCAGCTCGTCCGCCACGCCATCGACCTGATGCAGACCGGCCGCTACCGGAATGTTCCGCTCGTCGATGACGCCGGCAAGCTCGTTGGGGTCATCCGCCCGGTCGACATCCTCAAATACCTCGCTGAGGCGTTCCCGGAGGAGCTCCTGAACCTGCCGCCTCGGCCTCACCAGCGCATGAAGTCATCGGAGGGCGCGTGACCGCCGTCAGGGAGCGCCCCGCCGAGACCCGCCAGCTCGAACGGGTCACCATCCGTTTCGCCGGCGACTCGGGCGACGGCATGCAGCTGACGGGCTCGCAGTTCACCCGGACGGCCGCCGTGTTCGGCAACGACATCAGCACCTACCCCGACTTCCCGGCCGAGATCCGGGCGCCGGCCGGCTCCCTCCCCGGCGTCTCGGGCTTCCAGCTCAGCTTCGCCTCGACCCGGATTCACACCCCCGGCGACCAGCCCGACGTCCTCGTCGCCATGAACCCGGCGGCCCTCAAGTCGAACCTCGGCGACCTGCCGGCCGGGGGCGCCCTCGTCGTCAACGAGGATGCCTTCACCCCGGTGAACCTCAACAAGGTCGGTTACGCCGGCAACCCGTTGACCGACGGCTCGCTGTCGGCCTATCACGTCTTCAGCGTCCCGATCTCGACGCTCAACGCCCGGGCCTCGGAAGGCCTCGAGCTCACGAACAAGCAGGTCGACCTGACCAAGAACTTCTTCGCCCTCGGCCTCATGTTCTGGCTCTACGACCGGAGCATGGAGCCGACGCTCCAGTGGATCGACGAGAAGTTCTCGAAGCGGCCGGTCATCGCCGAGGGCAACAAGCGCGCGCTTCGGGCCGGCTACAACTTCGGTGAGACGACCGAGATCTTCCACGAGCGCTACATCGTCCCGCCGGCCCGCCTCGCGCCGGGCCGCTACCGCAATATCACCGGGAACGAGGCGACGGCCCTCGGCTTCGTGGCCGCGTCGCAGCTCGCCGATCGGACGCTCTTCTACGGCTCCTATCCGATCACCCCGGCCTCGGACATCCTCCACAGCCTCGCCGCCTACAAGAACTTCGGGGTCAAGACCTACCAGGCCGAGGACGAGATCGCGGCCATCGGGGCGGCGATCGGGGCGTCCTACGGCGGTGCCCTCGGGATCACCGGCACGTCCGGACCGGGCCTGGCCCTCAAGAGTGAGGCCCTCGGCCTGGCCGTGATGGTCGAGCTGCCGCTCGTGGTCATCGACGTCCAGCGGGGCGGTCCCTCGACCGGCCTGCCGACCAAGACCGAGCAGGGCGACCTGCTCCAGGTGATGTTCGGTCGGAACTCCGATTCGCCGGTCGCGGTCGTCGCGCCGGCGACCCCGGCAGAATGCTTCGACATGGCGATCGAGGCCTGGCGGATCGCCCTCAAGTACATGACCCCGGTCGCCTTCATGAGCGACGCCTTCCTGGCCAACGGGGCCGAGCCGTGGGCGATCCCGGACCCGGGCGACCTGCCCCAGATCGCCGTCCCCAACCGGACCGAGAAGGAGGGCTTCTACCCCTACCTCCGCGATCCGGTGACGCTCGCCCGCCCGTGGGCCGTGCCCGGGACGCCCGGACTCGAGCACCGGATCGGTGGCCTCGAGAAGTCCGACGTCATCGGCAACGTGAGCTACGACCCGGACAACCACCACCGGATGACGGTCCTGCGCCAGGAGAAGATCGCCGGGATCGCGAAGGACATCCCGCCCCTGGAGGTGTTCGGGGCCCCGGAGGGCGACCTCCTCGTCCTCGGCTGGGGCTCGACCTATGGTGCCATCCGGACAGCCGTGGAGCGCCTCCGGGCGCGCGGCCTCGCCGTCTCGCACGCCCACCTGCGACACCTCAACCCCTTCCCGGCCAACACGGAGGCGGTGGTCCGGTCGTTCAGGCGGGTCCTCATCCCCGAGCTGAACCTGGGCCACCTGCAGATGCTCGTCCGGGCGCGCTACCTCATCGACGCCACCGGCTACAACCGGGTTCGGGGCAAGCCCTTCCGGATCGCCGAGATCGAAGCCGAGGCCGAGCGGGTCCTCACCGGCTCGGTGGGATCGCGGTCATGACCGAATCGACGGACCGTGCCAACGGCGCAGCCGCCCTGCCCGTCCTCACCCGGAAGGACTTCGTGTCCGATCAGGAGGTCCGCTGGTGCCCGGGCTGCGGCGACTACTCGATCCTGGCCCAGACCCAGAAGGTCATGCCGGACTTCGGCTATCCCCGCGAGAACATCGTCTTCATCAGCGGCATCGGCTGCTCCGGGCGGCTGCCGTACTACATGAACACCTACGGCTTCCACTCGATCCACGGCCGGGCGCCCGCGATCGCGACCGGCCTCAAGGCGGCCCGCCCCGACCTCATGGTCTGGGTCATCACCGGCGACGGCGACGCCCTCTCGATCGGCGGCAATCACCTCATCCACTCGCTCCGCCGGAACGTCGATCTCCGGATCGTCATGTTCAACAACCGGATCTACGGCCTCACCAAGGGCCAGGCCAGCCCGACGTCGGAGTTCGGCAAGGTCACGAAGTCGTCGCCCTACGGGACGATCGACTACCCGGTCAGCCCGCTCGCGATCGCCCTCGCCGCCGAGGCCAGCTTCATCGCCCGGACCGTCGACACCCACACGGAGCACATCCAGGCGACGCTCGAAGGGGCCGGCCGGCACCGCGGCTCGGCCTTCGTCGAGGTCCTCCAGAACTGCAACATCTTCAACGACGGCGCCCACCGAGAGTTCACCGACCGCGAGGTCCGCGACGACCGGATGCTCGTTCTCGAGCATGGCAGGCCGATGGTCTTCGGCAAGGAGCGCAACAAGGGCATCCGCCTCCACGGCCACCAGCCGGAAGTCGTGACGATCGGCGAGAACGGGATCACCGAGGACGACATCCTCGTCCACGACGAGACCGATCCGCTCATCGCGTTCATGCTTGCCCACATCTACTGGCCCGAGTTCCCCGTCCCGGTCGGGATCATCCGGCGGATCAGCCGGCCGACCCACGACGAGCTCCTGAGCAACCAGATCGAGCAGGCGATCGCCGGACGCGGCAAGGGCGACCTGGCGAAGCTCCTGGCCTCGGGTGAGACCTGGACGGTCGAGGGAGACGGATCATGACCTGCCCGGTGTGCCAGTGGCAGAACTTCGAGGGCGACGACCTCTGCGAGAACTGCGGCGCGGATCTCCGCGCCTCGGACACGCCCGAGCCGGCGACCGGCTTTCGTGGGCCGCTCCTCGGCGTCCACCTCGATGAGCTCGGGGCCCCGACGCCGGAGACCGTCGACGGCTCGGTCGACGTCGCCGATGTCATCGAGCGGATGCACCGCGAGGGGCTGGACTGCCTCCTCGTGACCGAGGACGGCCGGCTGGCCGGCATCTTCACCGATCGCGACGCGCTGCTGAAGCTGGCTGGACGAGGCCCCGAGCACCGCCCGGTTCGCGAGCTCATGACCCGCGACCCGGTCGTCCTCCGCCACGACGACACCATCGCGGTCGCCATCAACAAGATGGCCGTCGGCGGCTTCCGGCACGTCCCGATCGTCGATGGGACCCGCCCGATCGCGGTCGTCTCCGCCCGCGACGTCTTCCGGCACGTCGCGACCCGCCTCGGCTGAGACCGCGATCGCCACGGCGAGGTGCGGTCGACCGGTGCGGTCGGCCGGTCTCGCGGCGGTCCGGTATGATCGGTCGACCGGGCGGTCCGTCCGGCGCTACCGCGACTCGAGCCCATGAACCTGACCAACCCGCGGCGCCCCGGCGCTGCCGTCCACGGCCGATGAGTCGTCGCTCGCACCATCCCTCGCGCCGCCACGTCCGGGCGCACCCGGACGTTCGTGCCCCGCGGCCCGCGACTGCTGCCAGCGACGCGCCGCCGGTCGCCGGCCCGGAGCCGAAGAGCGGCCCGGCCGGAGGCGTCCGACCCGGTCCGCTCGCGACGACGTCAGTCCAGATCGACGCCGCGCCGCTTCCGACCACGCCACCTCGGCCGGCCCCGATGGCCCCGCCGGGCGCACCGGCCCCCGCCGGCCCGCCGGCTCGGACCGGACCGCGTGGCCCGGCTACCGGACCCGAGCGCCGGGCCGACGCGTCGGCCGTGTTGGCCGCGACGCCGATAGCCTCACCGGCATCCGGATCATCCCAGGCAGGAGCGGCCGATCCCGACCGGAACGGCTGCACGGCGCCCCAGCTGCGTCGCTTCATCAAGAGCCGGGCCTACGTCCCGATGCACGAGCTTCGACGCCGGTTTGCGATCGAGGGCAGCGACGACGATGTCACGCCTGTCGACATGGACCCGGGTGTCCGCGTCTTCATCGGCCTCCCGAATCGAGAAGGGCGGCTCCTCGGCGACCTCCTGCGCTCGGGCGACATCGGCTACGAGCTGTCGTTCGACCCGATCGCTCCGATCGTCGTCGGGGTCTTCCCGATGCGCCCGGTGCCACGCGCCTGATCCGGGCCCCGATGATGTGTCGCGGACGCGACCGTTGCCCGGACGCAACGTTGACGTTGCAATCGTCGGTCCCCACCTTGACCGACCCCTTGACAGGCCGCATCCTTCCTCGATAGCCCGAATGGCAGCCGTGGCGCAGGACCATCGTCCCAGGGCTACGAGAGAGCAGCCCGGTCCCTCAGACCGTCCCAGGAGGTCACCGTGATCCGTCGACCCATCATCCGGAGGGTCAGCTACGCCGTCGCGAGCTCGCTGCTCGCCGTCATGCTCCTGGGCCCCGCCGGCGCCAACGCCGCCATCCCGGCCCTCGATGAGATTCAATACCCGGCCCCGGCGACGGTCGGAGCCGGCGAGCTCGCCGCAGTGGTGTTCGGCGTGACCAACTCCGGCAAGAGCACCGTGTCCCAGCTCTTCCTCGACGTCGACCTCGACGGCTGGACGTTCTACACGGCCTACCCGTCGCAGGGCACCTGTACGGCCGACGGGACGGGCTGCACGTTCGGGCAACTCAAGCCGAAGAAGACGGCATCCGTGATCATCGTCCTTACCCCGACCGACGCGTCCGCGACCGTCAAAGGGACGTTCAATACCACGGGCCTCGGCTCCGGCAGTGATGACGCGAGCCATGGCGACCAGTGGGATGTCGAGGCGACGGTCACCGTCTCGAACGATGCGCAGGACGTCGCCGGCAGGTTCATCGACGAGGACGGAAACCCAATCGTCCAGAACAGCCAGGCGCTGAGCGACACGAACCCGCACTCGACGAAGGTCGTGGCGCCGCAGGAGCTCATCGGCGTCTCCGTCCAGGACGGCCCCGACGCCGCCGAGCCGGTCTGCTACCTCACGGCCGCCGAGTGCGAGAACCTGTTCGGCGACCCGTCGGTCATCAACGTCGCCCAGGGCGGTACGTTCCCCGGCTTCCAGATCGTGATCGGGTTCGACAGGTCGGAGATCGTCGGCGCGAACGCCAACACCCTCACGATCTACCACGAGTACGACTCCACGTACGAGATCATCGACACGAAGTGCTCGTTCACGCCGAATTCGGAGACCCCGAAGAGCCTCCCCTGCCTGACGGTCAAGAACCTCGGCGGCGGCGACCTCGAGGCAACGATCTGGACGACCCACAATGGCGTCATGAAGGGCCTCGGCTGAGCCGGGATCAGGCCGTCGGGATCGCCTCGAGCAGGATCCTGACCTTTCCGGCCGAGACCCGGTCACCCTTGCGTTCGTAGAGTTCCAGGGCCTCCCGCAGGGGAGGCCCTGACGATCCTTCGTCGCCACCGGCACGGAGGATGACCGCCAGGTCGACGAGGGCGTCGGCGTGCTGCTCGATGTCGAGCGTGCCGCCCGCGATCGTCACAGCGTCACGCGCCAGGGCCGCGGCGGCGGCACTGTCGCCGGCCCGCGCCAGGAGCTTCGCCCGGGCCAATCGCCAGGCTGCCTGGCTGTACGCGTCGTCGACGTCGGCGAGGTCCTCGGCGAGGGTCGCGAATCGACCCGCCTGGTCGGCGTCGTCGAGCTCGAGCAGGACGCTCCCGAGGAGTGCCGCGACCGTGGAGCGGAAGTAGCGCTCGCCCAGGGCGTCCAGCGCGTCGTAGTCGGTTCGGAGCTCCCGCTCCGCCGCGGCCACGTCACCGGCAAGCATCTCGACCCGCGACGACTCGGTGGACGTGGCGTTCGCGGTGACGCTCGGTCCCAGCTCGGCCAGCATCGCCCGGGCTCGCCGGTACAGGTCCCGAGCGGCCTCGAACTCGCCCTCCATGGCCCTGCAGACGGCGAGGACGCCCAGGATGACCGCCTCGGCCTTGCGGTCGCCGCGGACCTCCTCGGACAGCTCCTCGCAGCGACGGATGGCGTCCGTGACCGGGGTTGGGCCGTGGAGCGCGGTGGCGGCGTAGCCCATCGCCCCGAGGCCCACGAGCCGCTGGTCGCCGGCGGCTCGGGCGTGATCGGCGACCTTCGTGGCGGCGTCGGCCGCCAGGTCGTAGCGGCCGCTCGTCCCGTGGATGAACATCAGCAGCCGCCAGGCGCGCGCCACGTCGGCCTCGCTTCGGAGCTCGGTCAGGAGGTCGAGGGCCGCGCCCGCCGCCGCGAGCGCGCCCTCAGTGTCGACCGCCTCGGCGGTATAGAGCTCGAGCGCGACCCGGGCGAGATCCGTGCGGGCAGCCGCCCGCGGATCGGACAGCGACTCCGCGAGCGCCCGCGACTGCCCAACGACGGCGTTCGCCTCCTCGAACGAGCCGTTCTCGGTGAGCGCCTCGGCGAGCTCGGGCAGGAGCTCCACCCGGAGCGGGTCGGTCTCGTTGAGGAGCGCGATCGCGCGCCGGAGGAGGGTGCAGGCCGCGGGCGTATCACCCCGCGCGAAGGCCCGGCGCCCGGCCCCCGAGAGCTTTGCCGCCCCCCGCCGGCCGATCTCGCGGCCCTCCTCGTCGACCCGCCCGAGGTCTGTCCGGTACCGGTAGGCCTGCTCGAGGTGGTAGCCCAGGATCTCCTCGAACTCCTGCTCCCGGCCACGCTCGCGGTTGACCCGCTCGGCCCAGGCCACGAAGCGCTCGTGGAGGGCCGCCCGGGCGCGCTTGAGGAGCGCGCCGTACGCGGTATCGCGGATGAGGAGGTTGGAGAACCGGTAGGCATCGTCGTCGTCGGTCGCGTTCGGCCGGACGAAGCGCTTCCGGGCCAGGGTCATGAGATGGCCGCCGACCGAGGTCCGGAGCACGTCCGGCACGAGCTCGGTGACGGCCGCCGTCGCGAAGACGAGGCCGATGACAGAGGCGGGCTCGATGACCGCCCGCTCCTCGCGGGCGAGGTGGTCGAGGCGGGCGGCGAGCAGGGCGTTGATCGAGGGCGGCACGGCGAGCTCCGCGGCGTCCTCGGTCGAGACCCAGCGATCGCCGTCGCGCCGGAGCGAGCCGGCATCGATGAGCATCGCGACGACCTGCTCGATGAACAGCGGGTTGCCCTCGGCGGCCTCGACGATCCGGGCCCGCACTGGGGCGTTGACAACCCCGCCGGCGAGGACGGCCTCGATGATCCGGCCGCTGTCGTCCTCACCCAGCGGGCGAAGGAGGATCCGATTGGCGGCCTGGGCGTCCCACCACTCGGCGTGCGACTCCTGGAGCTCCAGGCGGGCCGAGGCGACTACGAGGATGGGCGCCCCGCGGACCGATTCGACGAGGTGGTCGAGGAGCTCCAGGAAGGTCGGCTCGGCGGAATGGATGTCCTCGATGGCCAGGACGAGGGGTCTCGTTCGGGCCAGGCTCTCGAGAAGCTTGCGGGCGCCCCAGAAGAGCTCGGCGACCGGGAACCGGGCCGTCGACAGGCCGACCGCCGCGGCGACGCGCTCGACGATCCCCGCCCGCTCGCCGCTCTCCCGGGCCTCGGCCGCCACGAGCGCAGCGATCTTCTCGATGGCCTCGGCCGGCGAATCCTCGGGCTCGATCGAGGCCGCCTCGCGGACGATCTCGACGAGCGGCCAGAACGTGATGCCATCGCCGTACGGGAGGCATCGACCCCGCAGGACCAGGGCCCGCTCGGCGGCCAGCATTCGGAACTCGCGCACGACCCGTGACTTGCCGACCCCGGCATCGCCAACGACGACGCGGACCCGGCAGACGCGGAATTCCTCGGCGTCCTCGAGGGCCTCAGTCAGGCGAGCGAGCTCCGCTGCACGGCCGACGAACAGCGTCGGGGCCCCCCGACCGGTGTCCTCCTCCCTGACCTTGCTCGCCGCCGCCCGGACGTCGACGAGCCGATAGGCCGGCACGCGCTCGGCCTTGCCCTTGAGCTCGAGCGGCTCGACGGCTTCGATGACGACGTGATCGCGGACGAGCTGGTAGGTCAGCTCGCCGATGAGGACCTCCTGGGCCGGGGCTGACTGCTCCAGGCGGGCGGCCACGTTGACGGTGTCGCCGGTGACGATCTGCTGGTTGGCGTTGGGGTCCGAGTTGGCGACGACCGGCCCGGTGTTCACCCCGGTCCGGTTGGCCAGGGTGACCCCGTACTCGCGCTCGAGCTCGACGTTGAGGGCCGCCAGCGCCCGCTGCATGCCATGGGCCGCCCGGACGGCCCGGAGCGCGTCGTCCTCGCGGACCTTCGGGAAGCCGAAGACGGCCATGATGGCGTCGCCGATGTACTTCTCGAGGGTCCCGCCGTGGGCCAGGAGCGGCGCCCGCATGGCCTCGAAGTACCGCGCCTCCACCTCCCGGACGGCCTCCGGGTCGAGGGCCTCGCCGAGGGACGTCGATCCCTTCAGGTCCGAGAAGACGATCGTGACGACCTTGCGCAGCTCCTGGGCCGGCAGCTCCGCGACGAGCGAGGTGCCGCAGTAGCCGCACAGCCGGAACCTCGCGGGGTTCTCCTCGCCACAGCTGGGACAGACGACCACCTGCATGGTCCGGAGTCTAGCGGCGGCCTTCCTCGGCTACGATGCGGCGGTCGGGGGACATGTCGCGCGCCGCGTGGAGGAGCGAATGGCAGTCGGCCCCGGCAGCTCGGTCGGACTCGAGGCGCTCCGGCGCTGCCGTCTCTTCGCCCGCCTCGACGAAGCCCGCCTGGCGCCCCTGGCCGCCTCGCTCCGGGCCCGACGGTATCGCGGCGGCGAGACGATCTTCCACCAGGACGACCCCGGCGACGCCCTCCACGTGGTTGCGGCCGGGGCGGTCAAGATCGTCCTGCCCTCGGCCGAGGACGAGGAGCCGGCGATCATCGCCACCCTCCGGCCGGGCGACTTCTTCGGCGAGCTGGCGCTCTTCGACGACGCGCCGCGCTCGGCGACGGCGATCGCCCTCGGCCCGACCGAGACGCTCGTCCTCCGGCGCGAGGCGTTCTTCCAGCTGATCGACGACGACCGCTCGATGCGCCACGCCCTGCTGTCGTCCCTGGCCGACGAGATCCGGTCGATCACGGCGCACGTCCAGGACCTCCACTTCCTGGACCTGCCCGGGCGACTCGCCAAGAGGATTCTCCGCGAGGCCGAGCCGGTGGCGGCGGAGCTCGACGGCTCGGTCCGCCTCCCCTGGCCCTACACGCAGGCCGAGCTGGCGGGCATGATCGGCGGCTCCCGCCAGTCCGTGAACCGCCTCCTGGCCGATCTCGTGGCCCGCGGCCTCATCCGGGTCGAGCGCGACGTCCTGGTCATCCCGGATCGCGCGGCCCTGGAGCGCTCGATCCGCCGCTGACCACGGACCGACCAGCGGGTCGGCGAACGGGCACTGCGGTCAGCTCCCGGTGCCCGCCTCCGAGTAGGACTTCGGCAGGGCCCGGGCGCGCGGCCGCCGGCGCAGGTCCTTGAGGTCGCGCTGGTCGAGCCCGGCGAGGCGGACCAGGTCGGCGTTCGCGGTCCGCGTGAGCCGCTCCCGCAGCTTGGAGCTGATGAGCGAGCTCATCGCCGGCACGTCCATCAGGCCCTTGAGGGTCGCCGCCGGGATCTCGAGGAGGTCGCTCGACTCGTCGGCCACGACGTTTGCCGTCCGGGGGCTCCCGGTGAGGGCGGCGATCTCGCCGAAGAAGTCACCCGGACCCATCGACGAGAGCGAGCGGAATTCCTCGCCCTCGGCCGGGATGCCGGCGACGACCTTGCCGCCCATCACGAAGAATGCCGCATCGCTCGCGTCGCCCGCCCTGACGATGACGAACCCGGGCGGCGCCGTGGCGACCGTCGCGCCGTCGAGGAACTCGTTGCGGCGCTCCATCGCCAGGGCTTTGAGCTCGGGCAGGACGTCGATGAGGCGATCGAGGTCGAGCATGTTCGCCGGGCGACCGGCCCCCACGGTCGGCGCCGTCGGCGCCGTGCGGAGGAGCTGGAGCGTTCGCCGCCACTCGGTGGCGGGGCGGCCGAGGCCGGGCATGAACTGGGTCACGACGCCGGCGCCGGCGAGGACGAGCGACGAGATGACGACGAGCTCGCGGACCGGGAAGACGTCGGCGAGCGCGGCCCCGGCCATGCCGATGAGGAACAGGACGTCGCGTGACACAAAGAACGCCGAGAACACTCGGCCGCGCATGTCGCGCGGGATGTGGCGCTGGAGGAGGAGCCGTCGGGCGATCGACATCGGCGAGTTCAGGAAGCCCGTGATCATCACGAGGACGATCGCGATGTTCATCGTCGGCGCGAGGCCGTAGAGGACGCCGAAGACGCCCATCAAGGTGGTCGCGACGACCAGCCACGTGCCCTCGTTCAGGCGGTCGCCGAAGCGTGCCATGAGGAAGCTCCCGATGACGAACCCGACCGATGTCAGGCCCTCCTGGAGTCCGTATTCGAACTCCGTCCCGTCGAGCTCGCGGATCGCCATCGGCAGGAGCAGGACGTTCCACAGCCCAAACGACAGGAAGACCGGGGCACCGACGATGAAGACCGAACGCAGGATCGGCGTGTTCCAGAGGTAGCCCGCGCCGCTCTTGAGGTTCTCGACGACGACGCCGATCGAGGTCGGCTCGGCCGGACCGGCCTTGGGCACGTGCACGCCGAGGAGGAGCGCGAAAGCCACGAAGTACGTCGCGGCGTCGATGTAGAACGGCAGGAAGATGTTGGCCGATGCCAGGAACCCGGCGGCGGCAAAGCCGACGGCCGTCGATCCGAACGAGCTGACCGCAAGGAACGAGTTCGCCTGGGTCAGCTCCTCCTCCGACGCGATCTCGGGAAGGACGGCCTCCCAGGCGGGGTCAAAGAACTGGCGGACGGTGGCCGAGACGAAGACGAGGGCGTAGAGCGCCACGACCGCCGCGCTTTCGTCGAGGACCTGGAATGCCAGCGGGATGCCGAGGACGATGAATCCTCGCAGGAGGTTCGACAGCAGCAGGATCCGCTTCTTGTCGTAGCGATCGACGAAGACCCCCGCGAACAGCCCGAACACGAGGGTCGGGATCGCCGTGACCATGAGCACCGCGCCGACTGCGAAGGCGGACTGGGTGATCCGGAAGATGAGAATGGCGGCCGCCAGGTCCGTCAGCGCCTCGCCGATCGTGGAGATGAGCTGGGCGGACCACATGAGGCTGAAATCGCGCCTGCCGAAGATCGCGAACATCGACCTCGGGGCGACGGCCGGCTGCGTCATGGACGGGCAACTCCCTCCCTCGCCGCTCGGGGACGGACCCCGGTGGGCAACCGGGCCGGGCGGAGGCGATGGCGGCGAGTCTATCGTCCGCGGCCGCGCCGCGGATGGCTTCTCGGCAGGTGGATTCCCTCGGCCGCGAGCAGGGCGTCCTTGACGTCGAGGAGCCGCTCGCGGTCGCCCCACCAGCCACCGCCGTAGCCGCCGAGCGTGCCGTCGCCGGCCACCACCCGATGGCACGGCACGAGGACCGCGACCGGGTTGCGCCCGACCGCACCGCCGACCGCCCGCGCCGCTCCGGGACGGTCGACTGCCCGGGCGATCTGGCCGTAGCTCCGGGTCTCGCCCCGCGGGATCGACCGGACGGCGGCGAGGACCTCGCGATCGAAAGGCGGCCGATCGTCGAGGTCGAGGGGCAGCGCGTCGAGGGCCGTGGTGGCTCCGTCGGTGGCCACGCCACGGTCGGCGAGCGCCGTCTCCAGGGCGCCGGCAGCTCGCTCGAGGAGTGCCGGCCGATCCTTTCCGGAGGCGCCGGCCCAGCGGACCGGGCGATGGCGGCGGGCCTCGAGCCCGGCCGCGAACGCCTCAGGCGTCGTCGCCAGCTCGACCGCGACCACGCCGCGATCCGAGACGGCGAGATGGACAGGGCCCCAGGGCGCGGCGATGGCGGTCGCTGCCAGCGGGCCGCTGGCGGCAGAGGTGGCGGGCATCGGGCGGATCGTCTCACGCCCCGGCCCGCCGTACACTCGGCGACGTGTCGAACCCCGGCGAGCCCGCACACCGCAGCCGGATCGAGGTTCCGGCCGACCCCCGCGATCTCGCCGGCGACTTCGCCCACGTCCACCGGATCGACGTTCGCTTCGCCGACACGGACGCGATGGGCCACGTCAACAACGCCTCGTACCTGACCTACGCGGAGATCGCCCGGGTCGCCTACTACGAGGTCGTGTCCGGGGCGCCCCTGCCGCTCGCGACCCACGGGGCGGAGGAGGGGATGATCCTGGCCCAGTTCACGATCTCGTATCGCAGCCCGGCCTTCTTCGGCGAGAGCCTCGCGGTCGAGACAAGGGTCGATCGGATCGGGCGGACGAGCTTCGCCATGGTCCACCGGCTCACGGCGCCAGACAGCCGCTACGGTCCGGCGCGCCTCATCGCCGTCGCCGATTCTGTCCTCGTGACCTACGACTACGGGGACGACCACCCAATCCCCGTGCCGCCGCGGCTGGCCGAGGCGATCGAGGTCTTCGAGGGCCGCCGCCTCCGCGACTGACCGCGGTCGTTATCGAAGCCGTCAGGCCTCGAAGCGTCGGAAGACCGCCACCGCGTTCTGGCCGCCGAAGCCGAAGCCGTTGACCATCGCCGTGTCGACCCGGAGCTGGCGCTTCACGTTCGGGGTGTAGTCGAGGTCGCACTCCGGGTCCGGCTCGCGATAGTTGATCGTCGGCGGGATCCAGCCGTCCCGAATGGCGCCGACCGCGGCGATGCCGGCAACCGCGCCGGCCGCGCCGAGCATGTGGCCGACCATCGACTTCGGGGACGAGATCGCCAGCGTCGCGGCGCGCTCGCCGAAGGCCCGCTTGATGGCCTTCGTCTCGGTCACGTCGTTGAGCGGGGTCGAGGTTCCGTGGGCGACGAGGTAGTCGACGTCGGCCGGCCCGATCCCGGCATTGCGCATCGCCCCGAGCATCGCCATCGCCGCGCCGCGACCGGTGGGCTCGGGCGCGGAGATGTGGAATGCGTCGGCCGTAAGGGCAGCGCCGACGAGCTCGGCCAGGATTGGCACCCCCCGGGCCTGGGCGTGGGCGGCCGATTCGATGACCATGACCCCGGCGCCCTCGCCGAACACGAATCCGTCGCGCGTCCGGTCGAACGGGCGCGAGGCGCCCTCGGGATCGTCGTTGCGCTTCGACAGCGCACCCATGTTCGAGAGGGCGGCGAAGGCCATGGCCAGCAGCGGCGCTTCCGACCCGCCGGCAATGACGACGTCGCACTCGCCGCCGGCGATGAGCCGGTGGGCGTCCTGGAAGGCGATGACCCCCGAGGCGCACGCGGCGACCTGGGTCATGACCGGTCCGGTGAGGCCGTAGCGCATCGAGACCTGGGCGGCGGCCATGCTGCCCGAGAGGGCCGGGATCGCGAACGGGCTGACCTGGCCGGGGCCCTTGTCGCGGATCGTGTTGGCGCCCTCGATGACCTGCTCCATGCCGCCGCCGCCGGTGTTGAGGACGACCGCGGCCCGGTCGCGCTGCTCCGGTGTCCAGGTCGAGAAGTCGAGCCCGGCCCGGTCGACGGCCTCGGTCGCCGCGGCCATCCCGAAATGGATGAAGCGGCTCATCCGGCGGGCCATCTTGCGGTCCATCGCGACGCTCGGATCGAAATCCTTGACCTCGGCCGCGATCCTGACGTCGAAGCCGGCCGTGTCGAAGGTCGTGATCGGTCCGCCACCGGGCTTGCCTGCCAGCAGATTGTCCCAGAAGGTCTCGGCGTCGTTGCCGATCGGGGTGACGGCGCCCATCCCGGTGACGACCGCGCGGCGCGCCGGATCCGGGCTAGGCACTCGGGTCACCTCGGAGCTGGGTCATTGGCTTGGGGATTGTAGACGCGCCCGAGCACGGCACCTGGGTCCGACGCCTGCTGCTCAGTCGCCGTCGTAGCGCTTGAAGACCACAGCGCCGTTATGCCCACCCAGACCGATGTTGTTCGAGAGGGCGTAGCGGATGGGCATCTGGACGGTCTCGTCGACGACCCAGAGATCGCACTCGGGGTCGGGGTCGCGGTAGTTGAGGGTCCCTGGGACCGTCTGCTCCGCCACCGACATCACGGTCGCGAAGGCCTCGAACGCGCCGGCCGCCCCCATCATGTGGCCGGTCATCGACTTCGTCGCGCTGATGGCCAGGGACCGCCGTGACGCCGCCGCGCGGTCGCCGAAGACGGCCCAGATCGCCTCGGCCTCGCGGGCATCGCCGACCGGCGTGGAGGTCCCGTGGGGGTTGATCAGGTCGACCTCATCGGCCGGCACGCCGCGTCGCTCGAGGGCCATCTTCATCGCCCGCGACGAGCCCGTCCCGTGCTCGATCGGCTGGATCATGTCCCAACCGTCGGCCGCCGAGCCGTAGCCCACGACCTCGGCGTAGATCCGGGCCCCACGGGCCTTCGCCAGCTCGAGGTCCTCGAGGAAGAGCCCGCCGGCGCCCTCACCCAGGACGAACCCGTTGCGCGAGGCATCGAACGGGCGGGACACGGTCGCCAGCGGTTCGCCGGGCCGCGGCGAGCCGAGCCCGCGCATGTTCCCGAAGCCGGCGTGGGCGACCTCGAGGAGCGGCGCCTCCGTCGAGCCGCTGATGACCGCGATGCAATCGCCGCGCCTGATCACCTCGGCGGCCTCGGCCACGTTATGCGTGCCGGTCGCGCATGCCGAGACCATGCACACGTTGTGGCCGATCGCGCCGGTCTCGATGGCGATCATCCCCGAGGTCGAGTCGACGAGGGCGTTGGCGATGAACGTTGGCGGGACGCGGTTGGGGCCCTTGTCGTGGAGGGTCCGGAAGCTGTCGATCATGAGGAGCTGTCCACCGGCGCCCGAGCCGTAGACCACGCCGACCTCGGTCCGGTTCTCGTCGCTGATCTCGAAGCCGGAATCGGCGACGGCCTGCTTGGCGGCGGCGACCCCGAAGTGCATCTCGCTCTCGCTCCGGCGGACGGCCTTGGCGTCCATCCACGCGGTGGCCTCGAAGTCGCGGACCTCCCCGGCGGCCTTGTGCTCGTAGCCGGAGACATCGAACCTCGTGATCTCACCGAGGCCGGAGACGCCGTTGACGAGATTGGACCAGGCGGTGGCGACGTCATTGCCGACGGGGCTGATGACGCCCATTCCGGTGACGACGACGCGGCGGTTGTAATCGGGCTTGCGCACGGGAGGCGGCTCCTTCGGAATGGTCAGGCGTCGCCCGGGGACGGGGCGGCGAACGGGAGGGTGAGTCGATCCGGGATGGACGGGTCGTCGACGGCGATGACCGTTGCCTCGCCCGCGATCCGCTTCGTGAGGCCGGTCAGGACGCGGCCGGGGCCGATCTCGATGAACGTGTCGACCCCGCCGGCGACCATTGTCTCGACGGCGCGGATCCAGTCCACGCCGGTCGTGAGGTGCTCGACCAACTCCGCGCGGCAGGCATCGCCGCTCGTCAGGGGTCGGGCGTCGGCGTTGGCGAGGAGCGTCGTGCTCGGGTCCGCGAAGGCCACGTCGGCAAGGACCTCGCGCATGCCGGCCGCGGCCCCGGCCATGAGCGGGGAGTGGGCCGCGACGCTGACCGGCAGGACGATCGCCCGCTTCGCCCCGAGCTGCCTCGCGACCTCCACCCCGGCCTCGATCGCCGCCCGCTCGCCGGAGACGACGACCTGGCCCGGCGCGTTGCGATTGGCGACGCCGAACGTGCCGGTGGCGCCGGCCCGCGCGACGAGCTCGGGGAGGGCCACCTCATCGAGCCCGATGATCGCCGCCATCGCCCCGTCCCGACCGTCCCCCGATGCCTGCATCAGGCGACCGCGCTCGCGGACGAGGCGAATGCCGTCAGCGAGGGACAGGACCCCGGCCGCCACCATCGCGGTGTACTGGCCCATCGAGTGGCCGGCGGCGTACCTCGGCGCCGGCACGTCGATGCCGGCCGCCCCCCAGCGCTCGTTGAGCGCCGCGAGATAGGCGATCGAGGTGGCGAGGAGTGCCGGCTGGGCATGCTCGGTCCGGTTGAGGATCGCCTCCGGGCCGCTCCAGGCAAGGGCGCTGAGCGGTTCGTCGAGGGCGGCATCGGCGGCCTCGAAGACGGCCGCCGCGGCGGGCGAGGCATCGGCGAGGGCCTGGCCCATGCCGACGGATTGCGATCCCTGGCCGGGAAAGATGAAGGCGACGCTGGTCATGGGCTCCGGATGGCGTGCGCGGCGGGAGGCTCGCGCGGTGGCATGCGGGGAGGGCGCCCCGCGGGACGCACGCGGATGGTGCCCCCGCGCGCGGCCCCCGAGCGTGGAACCCGTGCGCGACTGCACACGATTGGTGCTCGGTGCGGTACGCTGCCGCGCGTCATGGCCATGCCTACCCAGCCCCGTCGCCGCCGGCCACGGGCCGCCACGGTCCGGGCCATCGCCCGGCGATTCGAATCGGACCTCTCGGCATCGGTCCTGGCCTCCGGCCCGCGGGTTCCCAACGTCCGCCAGATCTCGGAGCGGGTGGCGATGGGCCGGGCCCTGTGGCGCGAGCTCGTCGTCGGGTTCGCCTCACAGCTCGCCGACCTCCGCCTCGGGTTCACCCAGCTCGCGGCCCTCTACGTCCTTGCCGACGGCAGCACCACAACGATCGGGGAGCTGGCCGAATCCCTGGGCCGCTCGCCCTCGGCGACGAGCCGGCTCGTCGACGGGCTCGTCCGGCGCCGGCTCGTGGAGCGCCACGAGGAGCCGGAGGATCGACGCCAGCGCTCGCTGGCGCTGACGCAGCGCGGCCAGGCCATTCTCCGGAACGTCGATCGGGCCCGCGCGGATCAGTTCCTGACCGCGGTCCGGCCGCTGCCGACGCCCGAGCGCGCCCTCGTGGCGATGGGCGTGGCGGCCCTGGCGACCCGCGCGTTCTCCCGCAAGGGCCGGGTCGTCCGGGGCGAGCCCGAGGGGCGCTGACAGGAGCGAGGGCGGTCAGCCTGCCGCGCCCGACCCCCGCCGACGACGAGCGAGAAGCAGGCCAGCCGCGAGGCCCGCGGCCGCGATCGCGGCGACGGCGATCGGCAGCACGCCCGGGCCATCGCCCGACGCTGGCGACCCAGGCCCCGTCGGGAGGGGCGTGAGGGACGGGCGCGCGGACGCGACGGCCGTTCGGTCGGGCGAAGCTGTCGGACCCGGCGACCCGCTCGGGCTCGGGGCGGGCGACGACGACCCGATCGGGGCGGGAACGGGGGTCGGAGGGGACGTCGGGGCGAGGGTCGCGGCGGGGGTCGGCGCCGGGGTCGGGGCGGGCGTGGGTCGCGGCGTCGGCGGCTGGGTCGGCGGCGGTGTCGGTGCCTTCGTGGGTGCCGGCGTGGTGGCCGCCACGACCACGACCGTGCCGATCATCGTCTCGAAGTGGACCTCGCAGAAGTACGGATAGGTTCCCGGGGCGGTGAAGGTGGTCGCGAACGAGTCGCCGGCGAGGAGGAAGCCCTCGGAAGCCGGGCGATCCGGGAAGCGATCGTCGATCGCCCCGGGCGTGCCGCTCGTGACCGTGTGGGGGTCGCCGGCCGCCTCCCAGGTGACCTGGTCGCCCACGGTCACGGTCAGGCTCGAGCCGCCGCCGGGCGCGACGAACTGGTAGTTCACGGCCTGGACGGTGTGCCCGGCGCCGAGGCCCGGCCCCGCGAGCGCCAGCCCGACGAGGGCGGCGCCGGCGACGACGAGCGCACGACGGATTGCCCGCCGGGCACGTCGACGCGGCGGGTGGGATCGGTCCATTGGCCGGTATACGCGCCGTCCTGTCGGCCGGATCCCGGCGATCCGATTCGGGCGGCGGTTCGTATGCCCACTCATCGGACCGGTGGCGCGCCCGGACGCGCCGCCCTGCCGGCGATGCTGGAGGAAGGCATGCGCGCGCGAATCCTGACCCTGCTCGTGATCGGGCTGCTCGCGATCACGGCACCCGTGGCCCTGGCCGCGGATCCCCCGACGCCCGCCTTCGGCGGACCGCTCGACGGCGCCCAGGAGGTCCCGCCGGTCGCCGTCGCCGCCACCGGTGAGGCCACGGTGGTGATCTCGCCCGACGATTCGACGATCTGGTACATCGTCGAGTACAGCGGGCTCTCGGGAGCCCTGGCCGCCGCCCACATCCACACCGGCGCCGCCGGCGTGGCCGGGGGTGTGATCCTGCCCTTGACCACGTCCGCGAGCCCGATGGTCGGGACGCTCACCGCCGCCGACTTCTCCGCGAGCGGCTCCATCACCACGTTCGCCGAGGCCGTGGCCGCGATCAAGGCCGGTGCGACGTACGTCAACCTGCACACCGCGGCCAACCCGGGCGGCGAGATCCGCGGCCAGGTCGTGGCCAAGGGTGACGCTCACTTCGCGGCCCTGGACGGCGATCAGGAGGTGCCCACGGTCACGACGGCCGCGACCGGCAGCGGCTGGGTCGTCGTCAGCACCGACGGTTCGACGATCACCTACTACGTCGAGTACGGCGGCCTCTCGGGCGCCGCCGCGGCCGCCCACATCCACCTCGGCGAGGCCGGCACGGCCGGCGGCGTCCTGCTGCCGCTCACCGTGAGCTCCAGCCCGATGCTCGGCTCCCTGACCTCGGCGGATCTGACGCCGACCGGGTCGGTCACCGACTTCGCCGGTGCGATCGCCGCGATCGAGGCCGGCTCGACGTACTTCAACATCCACACCGCGGCGAACCCGGGCGGCGAGATCCGCGGCCAGATCGGCGGCCTTCCCGCCCCCGCTCCGACCGTGAGCCCAACGGTCCCACCGACCTCGACGGCCACGCCGCCGGCGGAGGCCGCAGGCCTCGGGTCATGGCTCGTCCTGCTCGCGATCGGGGCGGCGCTCGCCGTGCTCATCCTGCCCCGCCATCGGCGCGAGGTCCGGGCACGGGCCACTGGGGGTGCTCGACCGGACCGCCGCTGACGGGCGTCGGGCCGCTGGGGCGGGGCCGGCTGCCGCGGGCGACCGTGGCGCCGGTCCCGCGGCGCACTCAGCTCCTGGAGCTCGGCCGCATTCCGATCAGCTGCAGAAGCGGACGGCCGCGTCGTACAGGACCGGCAGACCCCACCGTAGCGCCTCGAGGCCGACCCGCTCGTCGACGCCGTGGAAGCGCTCGAGGAACGACTCCGCCGGGTCCAGGCGGAGCGGAGAGAAGCCGTAGGCCGGAACGCCGATCCGGTCGAGGTGCTTGGCGTCGGTCCCGAAGGGCACCATGATCGGAAGCGGCACGCCCTCGGGATCATGGTCGACGATCGCCCGGGCAAGGACCCGGTAGAGATCCGAATCGGCGTCCGCCGCGACCGGTGGCGCCACGATGACGAGCTCGATCGCGCAGGCCGCCGCGAGCTCCGGGCCCAGGCGCTCGACGACCTCGGCCCGCATCGCCGACTCATCCGTCCCGGGCAGCAGGCGACAGTCGAGCTCGACGACCGCCTCACCCGGAATGACGTTGTACTTGATCCCGGCGTGGACCACGTTCGGCGAGATCGTGTCCCTGACGAGGGCTCGAACCGCCCGCACGTAGGCCGGGGCACAGAGCCGGTCGATCGCCGCCTCGGTCCCGCCGGGATCGCCCGTGGCGAGCGCCCGGAGGAGCGTCGCTAAATCACCATCGAGCGCCTCGGCGGCCGACTCGAAGAACCCGGCCATGACCGGCGTCAGCCGCGGCGGCCCCGGCACCGCCAGCCGCCGGATCGCCTCGGCCGCCCTGACCGCCGCATTGTCCGGGCGGGGCATGGAGCCGTGGCCCCAGGTTCCCCGGAAGGTCAGGCGATAGACGGCGTAGCCCTTCTCGGCGACCTGGACCGGGTAGAGCCGCCGGCCGCCGACCTCCAGGCTCACCCCGCCGACCTCG
>Ga0209751_10001050_pt1 | contig 28948 bp, 32 predicted proteins | sample RifCSP13_1_FD_184019 | JGI IMG/M metagenome (GOLD analysis project Ga0209751, IMG submission 184019) | Soil microbial communities from Rifle, Colorado - Rifle CSP2_sed 13_1 (SPAdes) (version 2) | ecosystem: Environmental > Terrestrial > Deep subsurface > Rock core/Sediment | place: Rifle...
ACCGGGACCAACCACCAGGGCCTTGGGGCCATGCAGGACGGAGACACGATCGAGATAGAGATCGACAAGGTCGGCCGTATGTCTTTTCAGGTGAGCGACCCCCTGAAGCGGCGGTGGAACAGAGGCGTTGACGAGTTGACTGCGGAGGATGTACGGGCAGGTGCTGGAGGGCCCGGCAGGAGACAGCGTCCTCTCTAGCACTCGCGGCAAGCGTCAAGGGCATCGCCCTCCCGGCGTTTATTCGAGGCGCTGCCAGGCTACCACCAAAGGAGGTGCGGCCTTGGCTAGGCTACCACTACTATGCTGACGATCGAGCTTGTTGCTCATATGGACGCCGGAGACCGAACGGCCTGGCAGGACGACCAAGACACGCGGCCGCTGAGCGAGCTTGGCAGGCGACAGTCCCAGCGTCTCTGTGAAGCCATTGCCCTGGAGCCCGTCGATGCGCTTTTCAGCAGCCCGGCACTGCGCTGCCTGCAAACGATTGAACCGGTAGCTGAGCGCTTCCGGCTAACGATCAAAACGCTGCCAAACCTGCGTGACACAAACGGCTTCGCGCCGCCGCAGGGCTGGGCTGGCCGCATGCTGCCCAGCGATGATCCGGTAGGCGGCAGCTATGCCGCCGGACGCTTGGCGCGAGCCATGTTAGAGGTCTCGGAGCAACGAAGCCAAGGACGCGTCGTCGTTTGCACCCACGGGGACACGCTGCCGGTATTTGGCGCGTTCCTGGTCGGCGCTCACGCTCTCGAACTACCACCGTTGGCTCGACAGCGCGGGTCTTGGTACACGATTCGCCTCGCCGCGGACGGTAGCGTGACAGCGCGCCTCAACAGCGTGCCTGACTTCCCAGCCTAGACTTGCCTAGGGAAGTGGCGGAGAGGCGTTGACCAGGAGACCGCCCAGGATGTCCGCGAAGGTGCTGGAGGCCCCGGCAGAAGACAGCGTCCGCTCTGGCTTGAAGACCAGCCTCATGCGCCACCGATGCCTCCGCAGTATTCGACGCAACCACCGACATAGGAGGGCTGAGCGCGATTCGGAATTCGCCTGCAACGAGAGAAACTCACGCGTTTCAGCGGCATCAGCCATGTGCATGAAGGTTCCTGTTTTGTGCTGTACGGACCACCAAAGAAAGCACTTTGCGCCGGCGCTCGCGGTCTTGAGCGTGAACCCGGAAGAGCTGACGACACAGGAAGGAGGAGAAACAAATGGACTGGCGAGCTCAATACAACCGAATGATACGCACTTACCGAAGACTCGACGACCACCAGCGCTCTCTAGAGGAATACGACGATGATCTAGCCCATTTTCTTATGGACACACTCCATTTGCACGATTGGGTTCACGGTGATCCGACTATCAATGGCGAACAGAAAAACCTAGTCACTTCACTCTTTAGGGATAGCGAGTTCCTCCTCGTATGCCGATCAGCGGCCAATGGCTACAAGCATGGTGGCCGAAGCGGAATCCCGAGCCAACCGCAGTCGACATCCACAGAGCTGCAAAGGAGGTGTTGGTGGCCGGCGGCCGCATTGTAGGCCAGGCGACAAACTATGTAACGAGAGAAGGGCATGGATTTCAGAGCCTTGAACTCACACGTAGCGCCATCAAGGACTGGCAGCGCATCCTATCAACTGCAGGTCTCTTGCCCGCACCTGACGTGCTGCCATCGCCTATCTGAAGGCGCCGAAAGGGGTCAAGCGTCGCCAGATCGGTATCTTGCTCGAATACTCCGAAGCGGGCCTCAGAGCCGTGGACCCTTCAGGAGAGTAGGATCAGCTTTCCAGCGTGTCGAAGACACTCGTAGAGCTTTACACCGTCCTCGGTCAACCTCCAGACTCGGTACTGCTGGCGAAGGTTTGGATTCAGAAACCCGGCGACTTGTACGTTGCGAATTTCGCGTCGGTGCTCGCGGGCAAATACAGCTACCACGCCAGTGGTGTGGGTTCTTCGCCCAGATAGCCGTGGCGCTCATCCACCCCCCTTCCGACCCAGGTTGGAATCCTACGCTGCCCAGTAAGTGGGTTGGCCCGAGCCTCCAACCAAGGCAGCTACATCCAGAAGTGCCAAGTCACGCAGCCCACCCTAAGCTGTGTCCCCCCGTCAATGCAGCCCTGCGCTTGTTTCAGACCGGCGTTCCGGGTATGCCCGGATGAGCGGCAGTGGCAGTATGCCATCCCTCAACCACCGCCGCCTGGGCCGCACCAACCTGCTCGTCTCGGAGCTTGGTCTGGGCGCCATGGATACGCCCCAGTCCGACCAGGGCGAGGAGACGTTGCACCTGGCCCTCGACCTCGGCATCAACTTCATCGACACCGCCCGCATCTATCAGGGCAGCGAGTACCTCATCGGCAAGGTCATCCGCGCCAGGGAGGACAAGAGCTTCCATATCGCCAGCAAGACCATCAACCGCACCAGGGACGGCGCCCAATACGATGTCGACAGGAGCTTGCGGCTGCTCGGCCTCGATAGCATCGCGCTCTACCAGCTTGACGACGTCTCCACGCTCGAGGACTGGCAAGCCGTAATGAGCGAGGAGGGCGCGCTTGCGGGCCTGCAGGTCGCCAGGGAGCGCGGCCTGATCGGCCACATCGGCATGTCGTCCCATAACCTGGAAGTCTTGGAGCAGGCGATCACCTGCGGCGAGTTCGACACGGTCATGCTCGAGTACTCCGCCTTCTTTCGCGAAACGGAGAGGCTCATCGTCCTGGCCAAAGAGCGCGACGTCGGCGTCATCGTGATGCGGCCGCTGGGCGGCTCCGGCAGGATGAGCTTCCTGCGGACCAGGATGGCGGCGGCACACGAGGCCTCCCTAACGCCGGCGAGGCTGCTCACGTACGTGCTGTCCAATCCCGACATCTCGGTCGCCATCGCGGGCGTCAGATACCCGTCTCGGGTCAGGGAAAACGTGGAGACGGCCTCGACCTACACCCCCTTCGACGAGGCCGCCAGGCGTGAGGTCGAAAGAGAGGCCGGGCTGCTGTTCTAGGTCTTACGCGCTGCGCTTGAGCTCCACGCTCACGCGCCGCGGGCCTACCGTCACTGCGGTCCCCAACTCCGCGCACAGCGAAGCGAAGCGCTGCACAAACCAGGCCCGCTCCCAGCCACACGCCTGGTTGACCTGCATGTCGGCGATCTTGACCGGCAGGATGTCCAGGCGCTCCAGCAAGGGTGGGCGCGCACGGACAAGGAAGAGGGCGCTCAGATCGTTACGCAGCTCAGCGTCGACCGCGTAATCGTCCACGAAGTCGCCGCTGTCGTAGAGGATGAGCTTGCCGTTCCAGGCCTCAACGCCCTGGACGACGTGCGCGCTGTGCCCCCAGAAGATGTCCGCCCCCGCCTCGATGACCCTCCGGGCGAAGTCGCGAAAGTGCTGCGGCGGTCGCGGGCGCATATTGGGGCCCCAGTGGATGGAGAAGATGACAAGGTCTGATCCCTGTCTCGCCGAGGCGATCGCGGCCTTCACCACGGCGAAGTCTTCGGCCTGCAGCGAGATCGGCGTGTAGTTGACGCCGGGCGACGACGCCGAGGCGGCCCAACCGAACGGATAGTCCGCGAAAGCTACGACAGTGACGGTCGCGCCGGCGACAGAGAGACGCGCGGGCGCTCGAGCGGCGGCAAGGTCGAGGCCCGCGCCGGCGCACGCGATCCCCGCCTGAGACAGGACATCCCGCGTCTCGACCAGCCCCTCGGGCCCAAAGTCGCAGATGTGGTTGTTGGCCACCGAGGCGAACGAGACGTCGGCGGCCCGTAGCGTCTCGACCACTGAAGGCTCGGCGCGAAAGTAGAACGCCTTGTCCTCGCCGTCGTGCCAACGAGCGCGGCGGCCCGTCAGCGCGCACTCCAGGTTGATCAGGAACAGGTCCGCGCTCTTCAGCAACGGCAGCACATCTCCCCACGGATAGACGAAGCCCTGATCGAGGATGTTCTCGTTGACCAGCCGGCCGAGCATCACGTCGCCGGCGAGCGCGATGGTCAGAGGACGCGCCACTCAGTCGCCTCGCGCAGCGCGCTCACCGCCGCACCTTGTGCTCGGTAGGCGCCGTCAGCCTGCTGACAAACCACGCCACCGTCCGCTGCACAGCCTCTTCGAGCGCCCCGGGCTCCTCGAACAGGTGGCCCGCCCCTGGTACGACGCTCAGCTGCGCGAGGCGGCTGTGCTCGGCCGCCGCCTGGCCAGAGAGGAGCAGCGGATCGGCCGAGCCGACCAGCACGAGCGTCGGCACAGGCAGCGATTCCAGGTCGCGCAGCCCCACCGGAGGCGCTCGCAGGACCATGGCCGCCGGTCCGACGAGCCCGCGACTGACCGCGCGCGCCGCTATCGTCCCCCCCAGGCTCGACCCAGCGACGCCTAACCGTGCTGGATCGACCTCCTGTTGCTCCCGCGCCCAGCGGAAGGCGGCGACCAGGTCGTCCACATAGGCGTCGTCACCATCGCGGGGGTCCCGGGAGGACTCCCCGTGACCGCTGAGGTCGAAGAGCACGACGCCAAGCCCGGCGTCGAGCAGCCGCTCGGCGATCACCGTGTTCCGAGGCGATTCCTTGCTGCTGCCCAGCCCGTGCACGAAGACGACGCACGGGAACGGGCCGCGGCCCGGCGGCGTGAGCAAAAGAGCCGCGAGCCTGACGCCATCGCGACGAATGGTCGCGGCCCGCCGGCTGGTTTGCGTCGACAAGACCCCTCCGCTACTCCACCAGTTGCCTGCCTGTCCCTGGACCGCTCCAGGCGGGCAGGCAAGTTTTCAGCTAGAGGATCGTGGCAGCGATTGCCGCCGGTCGCCGTGGTCAGCCCGAGGCGGTGGCCCTGACTTGAGACGCGCCTCGGCTTTCCTCGAGAAGCCGTCGCACCTCCTCGTCTGACACCTGCGGGAAGTACCGATAGAACTGGCCAACAGCCCAGAAGTCTGGCGGTGTGTTCAGGCAGAACACTTCGTCCGCGACCTGCCGAAGCGCATCGCAGGCCTGGCTGGAGCCCACCGGGACAACGACCGTCACCTTTTTGGCGCCTCGCCGGCGGGCGCTCAGGACTGCGGCCTCCATGGTCGCTCCCGTCGCCATCCCGTCGTCCACGATCGCCACCAAAATCTCGCTCAGGTCGAGCGCTGCCTGCTCTCCCCGGTACCGGCGCTCGGCATCTTGGGCTTCGCGCAGCCGCACCTGGGTCTCATGGGCGACATATCCAGAGGCGACTCCCAACTGTTGAACGGTCTCCTCTCGCAGCACACGAGCCCCATCGGCGCATACCGCGCCGATCGCCAGCTCCTCGCTTATCGGGGCGCGAAGCTTCTTGACCACGATGATGTCCATCGGAAGCCCCAGCTTCGCTGCTACCTGGAAAGCGACGGGGACGCCCCCTCGCGTGAGCCCCAGCACAACAGATACCTCGATGCCCTGCTTGATCACGGCATCGCCCAAGGCCTTCCCCGCTGCCGTCCTGTCCTCGAACGCGTCGCGGTCGGCTCTCTCTCGGCGGTGCATTTCGTGCCTCTTGAACTAAGGCCCTCTCCGTCACGTCCCACTCGAGGAGCCGGCCAGCACCTGTGCCGGTGCTAGGAGTCTCCTGTCACGCGGCCTCGCTCCTCGGCTCCTCTCGGCGCCTTTGGAGCCCTGCCACTGTCCGCGCGACCCTCTCTCGCCCATCCTGCATTACCTCGGCGCATGCATGCTGCGTCTTCTCCAGGAGCGGGCGGGTCCGCTCATTCAGGTCCTCCAGGCTCCCGGCGGCACGCCCGGCCAGAGCGCCCGCCTCCCGTAGCATGGCCGAGCCGCGTTCACGGACCGTCTCGATAGACGGGATCTGCGCGCGGCGCGCGTAGAGCACGGCCGCGGCAGCGCCGGCTAGGCCGCCCATGATGAGACCGCTAACAAAGCCCAGACCTCGGTTCCTCTTTGGCTCAGCAGCCATGTTCCCACCTCGTCTTGCTGAAAGCGCCAACGACATCACCCGCGCTAAACGGTAACACCCTGCTGTCAAATGCTTGTGAACACCAACGCGCACCGCGTGAAGAAACCGTGAAGCCAGTCGCCGCGCCGTACTCGCTCACGGACCATGAATCTCCTCAAGCGTGCCCGGCGGGCGCATAAGCGGCGCTGGTCCACATCTTTGTCCCCTGCTACTGACCTGCTGTAGAATCGGGCATGTTAGCGCTGGCATGATCCTGAGAGGAGAAAGACAGAGATGGACCTCTACGTGGCCATACGCTCGTCACACGGCAAGCCGACGGAAGTCAAGGTCTTCAACGCGGAAGGTGCTGCGCGCCAGTTCGCCCGGGAGCTGAGCCAGAAAGAAGCCTACACGGACAAGTCCGGGCAGGCCCTCGAGCATGAGGGCCACCTCCATGAAAGCTCTTGGCTGGAGGACTGGGGCGATGACGACGGCTGCGGCGTCGTCGTAGGAAGAAGCGATTCTCCGTAGTGTCCTCAGGCCGATCGACAAGAGCGCCAGGCTCAGGCTTAGAGCCAGCGTGATTCTTGTCTGACCCGGTGTGTGCGTGAGTCCCTGCTACGGAGCTTCCCTCACTGGGCTGTCGCTACGTGTTGGCGTCGTTTCGACCTGATCATCGGTGGTCGCTACCTGGCTAGGCCACTTCCTTACCCCGCCGACGGCCTAGACCGGCCTGTCTCCTGATGAGCCTCTAGCGCGGTTCTCCGTCATTCGGAGTGCCGCAAAACGCCCTGCTGCCATGCGACGTGGCGCGCACATTGTCTAGACCTGTACTACCAGGAGGCCCACTAGATGCGTGCACCCGAAGGTGCTCCCTACATAGAAGAACAGCGCTTGCTTCTGGGACCCCAGGACAGGAGCTCCGAGCTAGTGCGGGTCCTCCGCATCGCCTGGGAGTTCGTCAGAGGGTTCCGGAGACTGCATTTCCTTGGCCCGTGCGTCACCGTTTTTGGGTCGGCGCGCTTCGGAGAAGGGCATGCCTACTATGAGTCGGCGCGCGACATGGGCCGCCTGCTCGCGCGCGAAGGCTTCACCGTCATGACCGGCGGCGGCCCGGGCATCATGGAGGCCGCGAACCGTGGCGCTCGAGAAGCGGGCGGGCGCAGCGTGGGATGCAATATCAAACTGCCCTTCGAGCAGGAGCCCAATCACTACCTCGACGAGCTCATCACCTTCCGCTACTTCTTCGTGCGCAAGGTCATGCTGGTCAAATACTCGTATGCTTTTATCGCCTTCCCGGGCGGTTTCGGCACCTTGGACGAGGTCTTCGAGGCCTTGACGCTCATGCAGACCGACAAGATCAAGGACTTCCCTGTCGTCCTTATCGGCACCGAGTTTTGGTCGCCTCTGGTCGACTTCATCCGGCACCGCCTTATCGCCCAGGGGACGATCGCCGAAGCCGATTTCCGCCTCGTCTACGTGATGGACTCGCCCGAAGAAGCCCTCGAGAGTATCCGGGATATGGCGATACGGCGCTTTGGTCTCACCTACGGCCCCACAATGCGCAGGCGCCGTTTCCTGTTCGAATAGGTGGGGCCGCCCGCGCCCTACGAGATGGACTCGCGTTCCCATATTGTGTACTGTAGCGCCAACCGCGGACCTCTGATATTTGCAGGAGGTGCGTATGGACTTCGAGGTCTACCAGGAGGACACACCAGAGATGGCGCGCTTCCGCCAGGAAGTGCGTTCGTGGCTAGGCGGCAACCTTCCCGCAACACCGAGGCCCGGACCAGCGGAGAACTCGACTCCAGAGTGGACCGTCCGATTGGAGGAGGCGCGCAGAGAGTTCAGGCGTCGCCTCGGAGCGCAGGGCTGGCTCGTGCCCACCTGGCCGAAGGAGTTCGGCGGGGCTGGGTTGTCCGCCGACTACGCCGCGATCATCAACGAGGAGCTAGCCCGCGCCGACGCTCCGCCGGTGCGGGACCAGGGGATGGACCGCTTCGCGCCGGCTTGCTTCGTCTACGGCACCGACGAACAGAAACGCCGTTGGTTGACGCAGGTGGCGCGCGGCGATGTGCTCATATCGTGGGTGTGCACCGAGCCCGAGGCCGGCTCGGACTTGGCCTCGCTCAGGACTCGAGGCATACGGGACGGCGACGAGTACATCGTTAGCGGGTCCAAGCACTTCATCAGCGGTGTGGACGATCCCGACTACCTCTTCACCATCGTCAACACCGACCCGAACGCGCCACGGCACGAAAACCTCTCCACGCTACTCATCCCGGCAACCTTGCCCGGCATCACAATCCAACGCATGGACTTGATCGCCATGGAGGACTTCGGCGGCGGCCAGCATTTTGTGTACTTCGATAACGTTCGCGTGCCCGCCGAGTACCTCGTCGGGCCGCACAACAAAGGATGGGCCGTCGCCAACACCACGCTGGAGGTCGAGCACGGCGGCCAGGGGAGCCCGGGCGGGGAGTCGGCCAGGGAATCCCTCGTCGCGCGAGTCATTGCGTACCTCGTAGAGGCCGGGGCCTAGCTCAACGCAGCAGCCAAGCAGCACCCACACCGCAACCAAGGAGGAGGAAACCATGGACCTACAACTGGTGGACTACCTGCTCTACGAGCCGGAGCCGGAGACCGGCATCCTCTGGATCAAGTTCAACCGCCCCGAGCGGCTGAACGCCCTGCTCGGCGTAGCGGGACCCGACGGGAGCGTCTACAAGCTGACCGAGTACATGAAGGCCGGCGACGCTGACCCGAATATCCGCGTCATCGTGGTGACCGGCGTGGGGCGCGCCTTCTGCGCCGGCATCGACATCCGCCGCGGCGGCGGCGATGGCGAGCAGGCCGCCGAGGAGCGCCAGACGCCATCTCCCGACGCGAGCCGCCAGAACTTCTATCACACCACCACCCCATCTTTCGTCGAGATCAGCCGGATGATCCGCAAGCCGACCATCGCCATGGTCAACGGCCCAGCCGTCGGCATGGGCATGGACATCGCCTTTCACTGCGACATCCGCATGGGCAGCGAGAATACGTTCTTTCGCAGCTACCACACCGTGGGCCAGATCGTCGAGAACGGCGGCACGTACTGGCTCCCACGGCTCATGGGGCTCGGCCGGGCCCTGGAGTTTGCCTTCACGGGAGACCTGACCGCGGAGGAGGCCTACCGCACGGGCGTGCTCAACCACCTGGTGCCCCATGAGAAGCTCGAAGAGGAGACCCGCGCGCTCTGCGCCAAGATGGTGAAGATCTCCCCCATCACCCAGTGGATCAATAAGCGGAACATGCGGGCGGCGCTCGAGATGACTCTCGACAACGTCATGGTTCTTACTTCCAACGCCTCAGGCATCCTCGGGCAGACCGAGGATGCGCGCGAGGCCCGGCAGGCGCTTGCGGAGAGGCGCGACCCCGTCTTCAAGAGCCGTTAGCTGCGTCCGGGCGGCCGACGGCGCGCCAAACGGCCCTGCAAAAGTCGCGCCCTCAGGAACAGCTTAGGGGCCCAGCCCTTCCCGCGCCGCTGCGCTCAGCGCGCAGGCTATGACGAGGGGGTCCCTGCTGGCGCGATCGAGGAGGCCGTCCTCCCGCACTTCCAGCCATCCCTCGATGATCGCCATCATCGATTGCTGCGACCAGCCGCCCGCCTCAAAGAAATCCGCGACGTCCGGTCGTTGGATGGCGATGAACGTAAGCAACTCGTCCATCGCTTTCAGCGAGGTGCTCACCTTCATCTCTCGCGCCAGCAGAGGGCACGTCCCTAGGCTCCGCACGCGCATGTGGCGCACGCCCTTGTGCCAGGCCTCGTCGCAGTCCCTCGTCCAGACATCCAGGCGCGGCTGCTGCGCGTCCCAGCCAAATCGGTCTTCGACCACGTAGATGCCCAGGCCCTCGATCTCGATCGTCGCGCCGAGAGGGAAGACGGTCGCGTCGGCGGCCACGGCGCCGTAATGCACGGGGCGCCGATTGCTCATGCGGCCTTCGAGGCAATAGTGCGTGACACGGAACGGCCGCGCGAGCCAGCCGTCTCCCGGTGGCGACATCAACGTGGAGCCCATTTCGCTGGTAGACAGGACCGGCTCGTCAAGCGCTCGCTCGGACACCTGTTCATCGGCACGTGTCAGGAGAGGCGTCTCGTCAAGGCTGAAGTACGCCGCCGCGGAGTCGGTGGCCGCCTCTGGAACCGACAGGCCAGACCGACTGGAGCGAAGCTCTGTTTCGTCCGCAGGAACAACGGGGCTATACCGTGCATCCGTGTCCACAAACGCTGCCCCGATGCCTGCCATGACAAGCAGTACCCTTAGTAGCAACACGACCTTGGGGACAACAAAATACCGACCCGAACAGGATCATTCGAGTCGGTTTCACCAGTTGCTCCCCGTAGCGCAGGTGACCAGCTACGCGCCCATCGTCCCCATCACCACCACCCACTACGGCTCATCGCATCTCGAAACGGGTCAGTCTATTGGCTTATTCCGCGTATTCCGCACACCTCCGCGAACATGGAGTGTATCTCCTTCGTCCACCATAGGTGGCATGTAAGGGCGAATCTACAGAAAACCGTAAGAGTCCTGACACGAATACGGTGAGAGTTTACATACAATGTGTCCGTTTTCGGTGGAGGGTCGCCGCGACAACCGAGCATCGCGTTGGCTGTCGTCGGTCGGTTGGGGCGCTGCTCTTTTCCCGACCATCGCTTTACCGCCCCGACGAGTTCGACTATGCTGGCCGCGCCAAGCCTAATCGAACGGGGGACCACCATGGCAGAGCGCGTTAGCATCATCGGCGCTGGCATCATGGGCGCCGGCATCGCCCAGGTCGCCGCCCAAAACGGATACGAAGTCGTCATGCTCGATACCGGCCAGGCGGCGCTCGACGCGGCAATGGCCCGCGTCACCGCCGGCCTCGACCGCGGCGTCCAGCGCGGTGTCTTCGACGCGACGGTGCGCGACAGGGCGATGCACAATCTCCACACAACGTTGGACCTCCAGGTCGCGGCTCAGGCCCCTCTCATCATCGAAGCCATCTGGGAGGAGCAGCACGCCAAGGAGGAGCTCTTCAAGAAGCTCGATCAGATGGCGCCGCCAGGGACCATCTTCGGCTCGAACACCTCCACCATCCCCATCACCGAGCTCGCCGCCGCCACCAAACGTCCAGACAAGTTCATCGGCGTCCACTTCTTCAACCCAGCCTACGCGATGCGCCTGGTCGAGGTCATCAAGGGCTACCATACGAGCGATGAGACGCTGCAAGCCGTCGTGAAGCATGTCGAGTCCCTCGACAAGAAGCCGGTCGTCATCAACGACTCAGCCGGCTTCGTCGTGAACCGCCTCATCGCCCCGTTCCTCAACGAGGCGACCTTCCTCCTTCAGGAGGGAGTCGCCAGCATGGAGGACATCGACGAGTGCGTCCGCCTTGGCTTGAACCACCCCATGGGGCCGTTCCAGCTCATGGACCTCGTCGGCCTCGATATCGTCCTTCACGAGATCACCTCGGTCTTCGAACGCACCGGCGACTCCAAGTACCGCCCCAGCCCCTTGCTCAGAAAGATGGTGGTCGCCGGTCGCCTCGGTCGCAAGACCGGCAAAGGGTGGTATGAGTATTAGGAGCCGGCGTCCAACTTGCGCCGGGCGCCGATCGGGCGTCGGCCGAAACCTCCGCCTTTACCCCAAGAACCTCGCTTCGCCAGCGTAGACTGCGTTCGTGCTGACCTACGACCCTGAAGCAGCAGCCGCTCATCTCAGGAAGATGGACCCAGTCCTCGCCCGCATGATGGACTTGGTCGGCCCCTTCTCCCTGCAGACGCGGGACGGCGCCTTCCGCTCTCTGGCCCAAGCGGTCTTCTTTCAACAGCTCGCCGGGCCGGCGGCTCGCGCCATCATGCTGCGCGTCCTCGCGCGCCTGGGTACGGACGAGGCGCGCTTCTTCACGCCGGAGCGTTTCCTCGCGGCGCCGGACGAAGAGCTGCGGAGCGCCGGTCTCTCTCGCCAAAAGGTCAGCTACCTTCGAGACCTTTCGCGGAGATTCGTGACAGGCGAGCTCAAAGAGGATGAGTTGGCTCAGCTCGACGACGAAGGGGTCGTTAGAGCCGTCTCAGCGGTCAAAGGCATCGGCCGCTGGACCGCCGAGATGTTCCTCATCTTCTCTCTCGGCCGGCCGGACGTGCTGCCGGTTGACGACCTCGGCGTGCGACGTGGCTTCCAGCGCGTCTACAGCTTTGACCACCTTCCCAACGCAGACGAGATGCGACAGGTCGCGGAGCCCTGGCGCCCGTACCGCAGCGCGGGGACCTGGTATATGTGGCGGGCCATCGCCATCGACCTGCCAGCTTAGGCCGCGAGCAACATGCAGCTCGTCGGCGCCCAACGATTCGAGCCCAAGCGCGTCTTCCGCTGCCTTCGCTGCGACCCGCCGCCGAAGAGGCTGCGCGTCGCCCGCCGCTATCTGTTTATGGTGGAGAACGACCAAGCCCAGCCTGGCGACTACTGCCTGCCCTGCGCTGCGAAGCTCCTGCAGGTCCGGCCGGGCGTGCTGATGAGAGCCGCGGACTCTGCCGGGCTGTAGATGTAGGGGCTACCGGTCGCGCCCACGTGAGAACGCAATTCGCCCTACAAACGACTGCTCCGGCTACGATGCCCTGCTGCGCTCCCGAGGGCTGGGCTCGACGTGCCACTCCTCCCAGATGAGGCGCTTGCGCTTCGCCCGCACCCGCACCAGGCGGTACCAAAAGATGCCGGGGATGGCGACCAGCGCGGCTGCGCCAACGAACCACGGAACGTGCATGGCAATCAACAGTGAGAGTGTGCCCTCGCCGGGGAGCATGACCAAGATCATGAGCGCGGTCACGGCCTTGAAGGTGAACATCACCCAGACCAGCGTCCAGAGGGCCGTCCGGTCCCGCTTGTCCATGCCGCCCATTCTACGCCATCGCCGCGCTATGTCTAGAGATCGCGTGCCACGAATGGGCGCCGGCTGGTCAGCCAGTTTGCTTTCTGAGCAGATCCAGCAGTCCCTCTGGATAGAGTGGATGCTGCCCGTCTGACAGCTCCCCAAGCGATTTCCAAGACGCCCGGTTCTGCCCGCTTGGTTCGCTAATGATGAACTCTCGTTGCTCGTTCAGCCTGGCGTCCTGAAACCGGGCCTCGAAGACAAAGACTATTTCATGATGCGGCCGGCCTTCGAAATGAAACAGGTTCTCCACAACGCCAAGCAGGAGCGGGTCCGCCAGCTCGGCGTCGAGCTCCTCGCGGAACTCTCGGTGGATAGTCTCCACGGCGCGCTCGCCGAACTCGATGCCGCCCCCGGGCGGACGGTAGAAGTGCTGGTCCTTCGCGGGGTCAAAACCGTGCTCGACCAGGATGTGACCGCCGTTGCGCACCACGCAAATGGCGATCGGCCGGATTTGGTTCACGTTCATGAGACATCGTTCCTTTCGCTCCGCTTGAACGAATCGGTTACCCTTACGGCCCAGGTTGGCGTCCCTGAGCATGTATTATGCCTCAGCCGAGACACAGGAGCGTTGCGCGCCTCACGTAGGGCGCCACGCCGCTTGCCCTCGTCCCCACCGCTTGTTCGTCGGCACACCGTGCGCTCTTCGCGCAAACAGCTTAGACTACGCTGCGGGCCATCGCAGCGCCCTCACCAAACCGACATCCCACAGGAGGCATCATGACGGCGGATGACATCAAGCTCATAGGAGTGATGGGTAGCGGCGTGATGGGCGGCGGCATCAGCCAGACCTTCGCCCAGTTCGGCTACCAGGTCATCGTGCGCGACCTGAACGACGAGATCCTGGCGCGCAGCCGCGACACCATCGAGAACGGCCGCTTCGGTATCCGCACCGCCGTGACCCGCGGCCTGATGACCAAAGAGCAGGCGGACGCTGCCGCCGCCTGCATCACCTACACGCCGCGCGAGGAGGACCTGCGCGATGTGGACCTGCTCATCGAGGCCATCCCCGAGCGGCTTGAGCTCAAACAGAGCGAGTTCGGCCGCTGGGACAAGATAGTCAACCCGCGGGCCATCTTCGCCTCCAATACATCGGGCTACGTCATCGCGGAGTTGGCCCAACACGTCGGCGAGCAGCGTAAGCCGCGCTTCGTCGGCTTCCACTGGTTCAGCCCCGCGCCCGTCATGAAGGTCATCGAGACCATCTACGCCGACTTCACCGCACCGGACACCACCGAGACGATGATGGAGCTGACACGGCGCATCGGCAAGTACGCCGCGCGGGTCAAGGACATGCCCGGCACCTACGGCTTCGTCGGCAACCGTGTCTACGCCGCGATGCGCCGCGAGGCCCAGAAGATCGTCGACGACGGCATTGCCACCGAGGAGGACATCGACGCCGTCATGCGTTTTGGTCGAAACTGGCCCGTGGGTCCCTTCAACCGGGGGCCCGGCTCGCGCAGCGGCTGGCAATAGGAACCTCTCGGACACCTGCGCGCTTCCATGTCGCAGGGGCGACCGGCTGTAGTTGGCTGTGGCAACGCCCGTCTTCGTCGCGTAACATGATGGTGCGGGCGTGTAGCTCAGCGGTTAGAGCGCGGGCCTTATAAGCTCGTGACGATGGTTCGACTCCATCCACGCCCACCACGCGCACGAGTCCCCGTAGGGGCAATTCATGAATTGCCTCTACGAATACCGCCCCCTTCGCTGAAGAGGAAGATGATCCAAGGCCTCGCCGGCGTCATCATCTGGACCGTCGATCTCGATCGCCTCGTCGCGTTCTACCGTGACACCCTCGGCTTGACGCCGCACTCCGTGCGTCCCGACTTCGTCGCCTTCAGCTTCGGCGACGTGCGTCTCAGCCTGGGCCGTCACAGCGAGGTCACTGGCCCCAGCCGCGACCCGTACCGCATCATGGTGAACCTAGCGGTCGAGGATATCCAAGCCGTCACCGTGCGCCTCCGCCAGCGCGGCGTCGCCTTCGTGCGGGAGCCGGAGCAAGAGCAGTGGGGCGGCTGGGTGGCGACCTTCCGCGACCCCGACGGCAACCTGCTGCAGCTCCTCCAGCAACCGCACGCGCAGCTTGATAGGATGGCCCCGTGACCGACAGCATCCTACCAGAGGCGCAGGCCCATTTCAGTCGGGGGATGGACGCCTTCAAGGAAGGACGCTTGCCCCAGGCCCTCGAGGCCTTCACTCGCGCCCTGGAGCTCGATCCTGCCCTGTCTGCCGCCTACTTCAACCGCGCCGCCATACTCATCCAGCACTCCTACTACGACCAGGCGATCAAGGACCTGTCGAAGGCGATCGAACTGCGCCCAGACCAATCGGAGGCGTACTTTATCCGCGGCAACGCCTACGCCGAGATCGGCGATTTCGGCAACGCGATCGAGGACTACAACCAGACCGCGCGCCTCTCGCCGACCGATAGCGAGGTCTTCTACGAGCGAGGCAGCGCCTACGGCCAACTGGGCCAGCTTGAGCGCTCCCTCGCCGACCTGAGCCACGCCATCTGGCTGCAACCTGGATACGCCTTTGCCTACGCCAACCGCGCCCTCGCCCACACCCTCATGGGTGCCGAGGCGAACGCGAAGGCCGACGCCGAACAGGCGGTCGCCCTGGGCGTGGAGCGGGTCGAGCTGGAGCAACGTCTGCGGGAGGCGCGCGCAAGCCTGCGGCCATGAGTCCGCCCCTCCGCCTTGTCGCCATGTTCACGCTTTCCCTCATCAGCTTCAGTTGCAGACCCGGCGTACCCCAAACCGACGCAACCATCACGCCGACTTCGCCGCTCGCCAGCCCGACCCCCTCGCCGACGCCCTCCGCGCCGCTGGACTTGCCGGTCGGCTTTCCCCTCGACCAGAGCCTCCGGCCAATGCGCGTAACAGAGACTGCGCAGGGCCGCGAGCTGGTCGCGCCGGCAGGCGACGGCCCCACCGTGGTCGCGGTCGCGCGGGACTACCAACCACGATCACAGAACGACCTCGAGGCAAACCGCTACGGCTGGAACTGCCGGCTGCACAACACCTACGAGGGCGCGCCCGCGGTCGATTGGTACCTGCCATCGCGGACGCCCGTGCTCGCCACTATGCGCGGCCAGGCAGAGCTGTTCGTCATCACGACGGTCAACAGCTTTGCCTACTACGGCGTCGACGCGCGCCTGTATCTGGGACTCCCGTCGCCGTCGCTGCCGCTGTACCCGTTCGCCGGGCCGAGCGGCGGTATGGGCGTCTTCGTTAGCGTCCTCAACGGCGACCTGCGCGCCGAGTACGGCCATCTTGACCTCGCGGGCACGCTCGCCCTGGTCCCCGACAGCGGGTTCCTCGCTCCGTACTCACGAGCCTTCGCATACGACCCTCGCTTCGACCGGCCGCTACAGCCCGACCAAGGGACCGTTGTTGCTCGATGGACGGTGCAGAAAGGGGGCGTGGTTGGCTTCGTCGGCAACACCGGCTATTCCGACGTCCCGCACCTGCACTATCAGATCGTGACCAGGGACCGGCGCACCAAGTTCTGCCCAACCGAGGAGCCGTTCCCATCGGCCGGCTGGCTGTTCCGCCCGCCCTAGCTGGCGGCTGCGCTGACGTTCGGTCGTGTGATATGGTGGAACCGAGACGCACACGAAGGCAGGCTCACCGTTGACCGCGCAGCACGACCAAGACGAGCCGCTCCTTGCCGCGCACGACCAGACGGCCGCCTCTTGGGCGGCCGTCGAGATGCGGACGCGCGACGAGGACGCGACGCGCTACCTCGGTTTCTTCAGCGAATTCCAGAACGCCGTCGAGTTCAAGGCGTACAACGCGGCGCTGGCGGGCACCGCCAGCGAACGCGCCCTCGACGTGGGCTGCGGCACGGGCCGGAACACAGACGCCCTCGCCAGCAAGTCCGTGGTCGGCATCGACCTCTCCCGGCAAGAGCTGCTCCTAGCGCGGGAGCGTTTCGGCGCTTCGGTGGCCCTCCTCCAGGCCAGTGCCACCCATCTCCCCTTCCGCGACGGCGCCTTCGACAAGCTCCTCTGCGCGGGCGTCCTCCAGCACATCCCCGGCGACAATCAGCGCGCCTTGGTAGTCGAGGAGATGGCGCGCGTCCTATCCCGACCCGCGCGCCTCGTTCTCGCTGCGCACGCCTACCCCTGGGTCGTGCGCCGGATGTTCGAGAAGGAGCGCGTGGAGCACAACCTCTTCTGGCACCGGTTCACGCCCGGCGAGCTCGACTCGCTCCTGCGCCGCTTTCTGAGCCCCTGTGCCATCAGGATCGAGGGCATTTGCCATCTGCCCCGCTGGCGCGTCGGCAACCGCCTCGGTCGGCCGGGCGTCTGGCTCGACCGGCTGCTCTCCAAGGTGCCTGGACTCAAGCACCTCTCCGGAGCGATCCTCGTGGCAAGAATAGACCGCAGCTAAGCTCGACTCGGATTGTATGGCGGTTCTAGCGTGTCCCTACCTCGGCGGTGCCGTAGAATTGAGCGAGGAGCGTGGGCTCCATATCCCAGAACGACATCCCGATCTTCTGCCATACTGGTATCGCATCGCGGACGTGCTGCGTGACCCTTATGAGGTCCGTCGCAGCAGGCGCTTCTCTAGCGCAAAGCTTTTCTCGAAATGGTACACCGAGGAGCCAACACAGAAACACGTCGTCATCATCATAATGACTGACACAACGATCGCCGAACGTCACTAGGTGATCACGGCCTACCTGAGCAGCAGGCTAGTGGAAGGAGAAATCGAATGGAGACGAAGCTGAGCTTTCGGTATGACCGGAAGTCAGACATCCTCTACATCGATACGCGCCCGCCATACGCCGAACAGGAATCGGAGGAACTGGGAGACGAGGTCATTGCCCGGCTGAACCCAAGGACGCGCGACATCGAAACCCTTGAGGTCCTCTTCTTTTCGACACGCCCTCTCCGCGAGGACGTCTTTGAACTGCCCATCGTGGCCGACCTGCGACCACTTATAACCTAGCAGCCAATGCCGAACCGCCTCGCCGGCGAGACCAGCCCCTACCTACTCCAGCACGCCCACAATCCGGTCGACTGGTACCCCTGGGGCCCGGAGGCGCTCGCCCGCGCCAGCGCGGAGCAGAGGCCCATCTTCCTCAGCATCGGCTACGCGGCCTGCCACTGGTGTCACGTGATGGAGCGCGAATCGTTCGAGGATCAGGCGACAGCGCGCCTCATGAACGAGCGCTTCGTCAACATCAAGGTCGACCGCGAAGAGCGCCCCGACCTCGACGCGATCTACATGGATGCCGTGGTGGCCCTCACGGGCCGCGGCGGCTGGCCCATGAGCGTCTTCTTGACGCCTGCCGGAGCTCCCTTCTACGGTGGGACCTATTTCCCACCAGAGGCGCGCCACGGCATGCCATCGTTCGTTGAGGTGCTGGAAGCGGTGGCCAATGCCTGGGGCGAACGCCGCGAGCGCGTGGTCGAAAGCGCCCAGGGCCTTCGAGACGTCCTGGCGAAACAGCGGCAGGCAGCGGTTGGTGCCCCTGAGCTGAGTGACTCCCTCCTCGACGAAGCAAGCCGATCTCTTCAGGAGGCCTTTGACTGGGAGCACGGCGGCTGGGGCCGCGCCCCCAAGTTCCCTCAGCCGATGGCCGTCGAGTTCCTCCTGCGGCGCTGGGTGCTCAAGCGGGAGCCGGAGGCCTTGGCCATGGCGGAGAAGGCGCTCGAGTCCATGGCCCAGGGCGGCATGTACGACCAGCTCGGCGGCGGCTTCCACCGCTACTCGACCGACCCTTTCTGGCTCGTGCCCCACTTCGAAAAGATGCTCTACGACAACGCCCTTCTGGCGCGCGTCTATCTGCATGCCTGGCAGGTCACCGGCAGGGCGGCCCATCGCCGCGTGGTGGAGGAGACGCTGGACTATGTCCTGCGGGAGATGACCGACCCGGCGGGTGGCTTCTACAGCACTCAGGACGCCGACTCAGAGGGAGAGGAAGGACGGTTCTTCCTCTGGAGCCTGCGGGAGGTCCAGGACGCGCTCGGCGGCGACGCGTCGCTCTTCAACGAAGCCTATGGCGTGGGCGCAGTCGGCAACTTCGAGGGCCGGAACATCCTCCACGTCGCCCATACGCCCGAAGCGCTAGCGGAGAAGCATGGCCTTCCGCTCGAGGATGTCGCCTCTCGTCTAGCGCAAGCGCGGCAGCGCCTCTTCGGCTTGCGGGAGGCCCGTGTCAAGCCCGCGCGGGACGATAAGGTGCTGACGGCGTGGAACGGCCTCATGCTCGCGGCGATGGCTGAGGCGGCGCGCGTGCTGAAGCGGGAGGACTACCGCACCGCTGCTGAGCGCAACGCCGCCTTTCTCCTCAGCGAGCTTCGGACATCCGACGGGCGCCTTCGCCGTAGCTGGCGCTTCGGCGAGGCAAAGCTGAACGCCTACCTCGAGGACTACTCCCATCTCGCCGAGGGCCTGCTCACGCTCTATGAAACCACCTTCGATGAGCGCTGGTTCCTCGCTGCAAGAGAGCTTACCGAGACCGCCATCCGCCACTTCGGGGACCAGCGCGGCGGTTTCTTCGACACCAGCGACGACCACGAGGACCTCATCATCCGGCCCAAGGGCTTGGACGACAACGCGGTGCCCTCCGGCAATGCCATGGCCGCCACCGTCCTGCTTCGCCTCGCCGAGCTCACGGCGGAGCGGCGCTATCGAGACCTCGTTGAGGGCGCCGTCGCCCTTGTCCGGGACGAGATGACGAAATACCCGACCGGCTACGCCCAGTGGCTCTGCGCCCTCGATTTCGCCCTGAGCGAGCCCAAGGCGGTCGCCATCGTCGGGGAGCCCGAGCTCCCCGAAACCAAGCAGCTAATGAATATCGTCTTTGGTTCCTACCGGCCCCATCAGGTGGTCGCGCTGGCACGCGCGGGCGTCACGTCCGCTGTGCCGCTGCTCGATGGTCGCAAGCAGATCGACGGCCATCCCACTGCCTACGTCTGCCGGGACTTCGTCTGTCTCCAACCCTCCAGCGACCCGGGAGTGCTGGCGGAGCAGCTGTTCTAGCCGGGACCCCGAATGCCCAGAATCGTGGCTTGACTAGCCGTTCTGCTATAGCGGCGGCAACACGTCATGCACCCAAGGCACCAGGTCATCCAGCACGTGCTGCGTAATCTCGTGGCCGATCGGGTACTCGTGGTAGGTGATGGGATAGCCCGCAGCCGATAGGAAGGCTTGGGCCTGCTGGGCGCGCTCGATGTTGTCGAACATACCATGGCCGATGAAAACAGGGAGGGAGCGCTGCTCGGGGAGGCTCGCCTTCATGTCCTCCGGGAACCCAGTGCCAAGCGCCACCAGCCCGGCGAAGAGGTCGGCGCGACGCAGGCCGCACCGGTAGGTCATACCGCCGCCCTGGGAGAAGCCCAGCAGCAGCGCCCGGCCCCTCGGCACCCGATGCTCCTGCATCACCTCGTCGAAGAAGCGGTCCACCATCGCCTCGATAAGGGCAGGGTCGACAGGCGACGAGCTGCCGCGGGGCGGTCGCCAGCTGTGGCCGTACTCACCCGGCCCAAACTCCACCTCGATGGGCCCGTTCGGCAGCGCGTAGACATACCCCTGCCGGTGGATCGCGGGAGCAAGGCTGGCGAGGTCGTACATGCTCGCGCCGTAGCCGTGCAGCAGAATGACCAGCGGGTACTCCTTGCTCTGGTCGTACTCATCGGGATAGACCATCAGATAGCTCAGCTCCGCACCCTGCCGCTCGATCTCTTCCATGGATTCCCCCCGTCTGACGACGTCTGAGGCAAGGAGCTCCGTCCAATAGGGCCTGGCCGGTTCCCCGCCTATGTGAGAACGTTCAGGTCGCCTAAGGCAAAGCCGATCTTGCCGTCAAGGGGATAATAACCGCTTCCGCACGGCGGGAAAACCGTAGGGCAGGCTCAGAGCCTGCCCCACGGGGAACCGGCGCAATCAGCGTCTACGCCTTCAGTCGCCCCTTCCGCTCGGCTGGCGCCGTATCGTCAAGCCAGGCGACACCGAACTGCCAGCCGCCGGTGTGGATCATGAACCCCGAGGGAGCTTGAGCCATATTGTGCAGCCACGGCTGCTTCAAGATCATCTGGAAGCCACTGAACGTCTCGAGGGCAAAGCACTGGTCCATGGCATAGTCGTTGATCTGCTTGAGTAAGCGAAGCTGTTCATCCGCATCCAGGCTATAGGCAGCCTTCCCGATCAGATCGGTGAGGACTGGGTCATTGATGTTGCCTGCGTTCTTAGGTGAGTCGGGCATGAACTCCTGAAGGGCCTGACGTACGCCATGCTGGGAGACGTGATCAACGCCCGGGATGGCGTCCTTGTACGTCCTGTTAGTCCGGTTCGCAGTGACTACGACGCTTTCGAGCTCCTTGAACACCAGTCGGACACCGATCGCGGCAAGATAGTCCTTCGCTACGACCCAGAGATTGGCCACCGGAGAGGTCGTGATAATCTCCATTTCGAAGCCGTTCGGATAACCCGCCTCGGCGAGCAGCTCCTTAGCCTTGGCAGGGTTGTAGCGGTGCCATTGGTCAAGCTCGTCCCATTGCAGTGGATCCGTCCGGCCGAGGAATTGGTACGATACAGGGTGGCTGGGAGAAGCCATGCCCCCGTGCAGGAGGTCGACCATCTTCGGCCGGTCCAACGCCATGTTCAAGGCGCGACGCACCCGCACATCCTGAAAGAGCGGGTTCTTCATGTTGAGCTCTAGCCGCTGGTACGTCGCGGTTGGCGCGATGACCTGGATAATGGCATCGGCGTTGGTGGCCAACATGTCTTGGAACTCCTCAGCGGAGCCCGAACCCGTCCAGACGTCCAGTTGTTTCGAGCGGAAGCCCGATTTGGCCGCAGTTGCATCGAGGAAGCGCCCCTCCCACTCGCGCAGGAACGGGAGCGTATAGCCGGCGTACTGCGCAATCGGCCGGTTGTAGCGGGGATGGCGAACGGCGGTTAGCGATTTCTGATACTCACTGTATGTGATCATGAAGGGGCCCGTGCCGATGGGCTGGTCCTTCCAGTACTGCTGGTTGCCCTCGTAGTGCTCACGGGCGAAGATGGCGTAATCCGGCGAGACCAAAACATAGTTGAGCCAGTTCGCCGGCCTCTTCATGACCGCGCGCACCGTCTCTTTGTCAATGACCTCGAACCGCTCCACGATCTCCAGAGGCGCAGTCTGAAAGCCGGTCGTCCGCAGCGACTCCAAGCTATAGGCGACATCATCAGCGGTGCACAGCCGACCGCTTACGGGCGGAATGTCGTGGAAGTAGGTGTTGGGTCTGAGGTGGTAGTCATAGTAGCTGAAGTCCCTGGCTGCAGTTACTTTATCCGCCAGGTCGAGTTCAAGGTAAGGGATTTCGTAAGTGAAATCCGGGTTACTGGCAGGATTATAGCCGAGGCGCAGCAGGTTCTGCATCATCGATGGCGTTACGTGGCTAACATAGGCTCGAGTGAAATCCCAGTGAGCGGGAGGAGCCTTGGGGAGCACCATCTTCCCATCCAGGTAGGGCTTTTCGCCCCAGGGTAGGCTGCGCCAGTTGTACTTCTCGACATGTGGGTACCGGGAGTATTTGAAGGCGCCCGCCTCCAGCTCCTTGGCGCTGATCTCCTCCTGCCTGGCACCGCCAGCGCAGGCCGCGATCAGCGCGTTGAGAGCGCTGGCGCCGCCCAAAGCCGCTAAGGTCCCCGCCTTGATCACAAACCGGCGCGACATGGCCCCCCGCATGAGTTGGGCCCACACTGCGTCGTGGTACGCCTGGGCCTCGTCCTGGTAGCTCCGTTGCTTCATCGTACCCTCCTGAATCTCTCCAGCCAGCCCTTGGCCCACAGCCTAACGATATCTTCGCCAGGGATAGGCACTTATCGTCTCCACTTTATGCTTGTCGTCAATAACACAATCGCACCATGTCGCTGATGCGTATGGCTTAGCGCCTTGAGTGAGCGGCCTCAGAACAAGGGGCGGTGAGGCCTCAAACGGCGAAACCGCGGACCCTTATCCCGACAGTACGCCGCCTCACGCCCTTATGGCGATGCGCCGTGCTCTTTGACAGGCTGGCTTTGGCTCCATAAGCTTCCTCCGTCGTTGACGGAACCGTCCGACACAACACGTGCCTCCGTCCACCTCGCCACGTGGTCTTTGGATGTTGACATCCTACCAATGCTATGTAGTATGTGCTGGTCTATCCCGCTCTAACCGCGCTCAGTTGGGAGGCGCAGTATGCTCAAGGTCACCCTCCTCGCCTTCAACGACGGCGTCATCGCCACCGTCAAGGTCACACTGACAAACACCTCCAGTGAGACGCTGGGTTCCATCGATATCCGCGCGCCGGTGCCCGCGGGCATGGCGCTCCTCGATAGCGCGCCATCCGCCGTCATCGTACCCGGCCAGGTGGCCTGGGTTCACCAGAATCTGGCCCCCGCCCGATCAGTGACGCTCCGGTATCGCCTCCACACCCACGGTTTCACGACAATGGCGACCGCGACTGCCGTGACGGCGTCCCAGACCTATGTGTCTGACCCGTTCCCCATCGGTGCGGTCGCGTCTCCCGCCCGTACGCCGGTGGTGCCGAACCTGGCGCCCGTTCCCTGAACCCAACCACGTCCGCCGCCGAACGCCATTCATTCTGAAAGAGGTGACGCATGTCGAATGACTCTACCGACTGGGGCAACCTCCTGCAGCGGCCGATGACCCGTCGCGACACGCTGCGTCTCGCGGGCGCCGGCGTGATCGGCGGCACGATGGGCCCCACCTTCTCGCGGGCTGCGGAGCCGCCGACCATCGGCGTCACGCGCCCCCAAGCCGCCGTGGACCTCGCCTATCAGACGGTAGCCCAGGCCGCCGAGCTCATCCGTACGAAGCAGCTCACCTCCCTGGAGCTGACCCAAGCTTGTCTTGATCGCATCGACCGGTATGCAAAGCCCACGTTCGCCTTCATCACGATCACCCGCGACCTCGCGCTATCCCAGGCCCGCGTCGCCGACGCGGAGATCGCCCGAGGCAACTACCGAGGCGTCTGGCACGGGATACCTATCGTCCTGAAGGACTTGATCGGGACCAAAGGGATCTTGACCACAGCAGGCACGGGAGCCCTCGAGGACTGGGTCCCCAGCGAGGACGCGACGGCCTGGGCTAAACTCAAGGCGGCCGGCGCAGTGCTCCTCGGCAAGACCAACCTTCACGAGTTGGCCGCCGGTTTCAGCAACGTGAACCCCTTCTACGGCACCACGCGCAACCCCTGGAGCCCGGGCCTCAACCACATAACGGGTGGCTCCAGCGGCGGCAACGGCGTCGCCATCGCGTCCGGCATGGCTTTGGCCGGCGTCGGAAGTGACACGGGCGGCTCCATTCGAGTGCCTTCGGCCATGTGCGGCGTCACCGGTCTGAAACCGACCCACGGTCGGGTCAGCACCTTCAACTGCATCTACCTCTCGTGGACCCTGGACCACCTTGGTCCCATGGCGCGCTCCGTCGAGGACGCCGCCTTGATGATGAACGTCATCGCCGGCTTCGACCCCAAGGACCCCATCTCCGCGGCAGAGCCCACGGAGGACTATACCGCCGACCTGGCAAAAGGCGTGCGTGGACTGAAGCTGGCGATGCCCATGGGCGCCACGTTTTGGGGATACGCCCAGCTGCAGCCGGAGATCGCTGCCACGGTGCGCAAAGCCATCGACGTGCTGAAAGACCTAGGAGCAAGCGTCAGCGAGGTCACTATACCCGGGATCGAGCAGGCTCTAGCGGGCTCCATTTTCAACATCGAACAAGCCTATCACCTCCAGGACCTGCTTAAGGTCCGACCTGAGAAATTCAGTCCTGGCATTCTGGCGTCCAGAACAACTGCGCTCCAGGCAACGGCCGTGGATTACATGCGGTCGCTGCGCAACATCGCGGAGACGCGAACACTTCTCGAAGACGGCCTCGCGAGCTACGACGCGTATGTTTTGCCGACCGTGCCCATCTTCCCTTCGGTCATCGACCCAGCAAGCACCACCGGCATCGGCCAGTTCACCAGCCCCATCAACCGGTCCGGCCAGCCTGCCCTGACCGTGCCCGCCGGCTTTGGCAGCAATGGCTTCCCCATCGGCATGATGATTGTTGCTCGCAGGTTCAACGAGAAGATGGTCCTCCGCATCGGTCACGCCTACCAGCAGGCAACCGACTGGCACACTCGACGCCCGCCGCTGGCCGCCTAGCGTCGCGTGCGTCTTCGGGTGGTAGGGGCCGATCTGAGACCTGCCCCTACGTCATCACCGGCCCGAAAGACGATCCACTTCAGTTTTGAACCGCTCGGAGTCGGGCCAATCAGCCAAGGAGAGGGGAGAAGGAGACGAGGACCCACGCCTTCACGCACGCCACCCCCCTCCTCTCCTCGCCACGCGCGTCCTCGCTCATCAGCGCGCGAGCCAGCCGATGGCGCTGGCTGGCTTGGCAGACCGGCGTCGCCAGAAGTAGCGAGGTCGCCGTCCCAAGCGCGAGAAGCAGACGCAGCCTGCGCGCACGGGCCAGCGTGCTCCCTCAGCGCTCCGGCAGCGCAAACGTCCTGATGAAGTTGAGCACCAGCCATCGCTCCTCTACAGAGAGCCTCTCTCTATAGGCGGGCATGGCTGTCCCCTCCACCCCGTTGCTCAGCCAGCTGAAGAGCTGTGCGTCGGTGTGGCCCGCCGCCATGTGGACGCGAAGATCGGCAGGCTGCGGCCGCAGAAGCAGGCCGTCCGGGCCGTCGCCCCTGCCTGCAACGCCATGGCACGACTGGCATTCCGCGCGGTAGACCCCCTCACCGATGGCGAGCGACTCCCGAGTTGCGGGGAAGGGATTGGCAGCAAACGCTACGTTCTGGTTGGTCCGGCTGTCGCCCCTCCCAAAGACGAACAGAAGGCCCATCGCGAGCGCTAGCAGGACGACCCCGATGCGGATAAGGCCGTCAGATGAGCGCAGGCCGTAGGCCCGCGCCGTCTGCACCACCACCACCAGCCCGAGCGCCACTATGGCCGCCGTCGCTGCGGTCCGCGCGTTCTCGATGGTGAGCAGTCCCGCCCCTATGCGAGCCGGCGAGAACGTGGGCAACGCAGGCGCTCGCCCGACAGTGAACTCGAAGCGTGCCTCCTCCTCTCGTCCCCCTTGGCGTACCGTGACCACCGCCTCCCATCTTCCTGGCACGTTGAGCGCCGCCTTCGGCGCCGCGAATCGGCCCAGTGCCCGCTGCTCCAAGGGAACGTCACGGACGCCGGCCTCCAACTCGAGCGCGGCAAGGCGGAGACGGGCTGCTTCGACTTCCGACGGCACGCCTAGATGGTCGGTGACGCGCGCATCGACCGTGTTCTCGCCGACCTGGTTCGGCATGATGCCAAGCTCGATCGCATAGCTGAACGTGTGGGCCGTCGCGGTGAAGGGCGCGCTCGTCGGCGGCAGCGTGCTCGCCGGCGGCAGCCCCGCCAGTACGGCGCTCGCAACCAGCACGACGAGAGCCAACACCAACTCGCCAGCCAACAGGTAGCGGAACGCCCGCCGCGCACAGGAGGCCTGACCTCCGCGAGCACGACTGCGCAGGCGAGGGCTCATGACCACAAGGTTGAGCGCGGCGATCAGCAGCAGGGGTGCGATCAAGAGCGCCTTGCTGGAGAGCACGACGCCGTACAGCGTATCGCTCAGCGCCGACCAGCTGCCCATGTAGAGCACAGCCTGGAACGCCCCTGTGAAGATCAGCACGGCCACGGAGAGCCCGGCGTACCACGAGAAGCGCGGCAGGATGCCCTGTAGCAGTGCCGCGCGCGTTCTCTCCGCGCGCATGAAAACGGGCAGGACGAGCAGGAGATGCACCAGCCCACCCACCCACAACCCACCGGCTGCGAGGTGCAGCCAGTCCATGGCAATCAAGAGCCACGTCGGGCCCTGCACTGAGTTGGTGTGCCCCGTGGCGCTGATGGTGCCCAGGACGCCGGCACCTAGCGCTGCACCCAACCAGAGGTACCCTCTCGAACTCGGCGTAACGCTCATCACGGCCAACACTGCGACCACGGCCAAGAGTTGCACGACGCGGCCCGCCCACAGGTAGCCGTAACGGCTCGTGAGCAGCTCGGCTAGCTCCCGCCCCTCGAAGACGCGCGTCAGAGACGCGCCGCCGAGCGCAGCAGCCTGCACAAGTAGCGCGGCGAATGCAGCGAGTATTAGGACTGTCACCGCGCCCCAGGAGACCCACAGCCATCGACGCTGCATAGCCACACCGACAACGGAGTCCGCGGCACGACCCGTTGGCGCGGACCTAATCAAAGCGCGAAATCCGAACCCGCCTAGCAAGAGAAAAGCGGCGGCGTACGTAAGCCAGCGGATGGCCGCGTTCACCACGAACGACCCATCAAAGGTCGCCGGTCGCGTCTGCGCCCCCGGATCCAGAGTTGTGCCCGCGCCCACGCCGAAGACGAACGTCCCTCGGACCACATGGTCGTCCAGGGACAACACCCGCCACTTCACCGTGTAGACGCCATCGCTCAACCGCGGCAGGCTCACCGCGACAACTCGCACGTCGTTCGGGGACACGCGCCCGTCGCCGCGGTCCACGCGCCTCCCATCGGGACCGTAGACTTCGAGCGCGAGAAACTGCGGCTGGACCGGCTCAGAGAAAAAGAGGCGCACCTGCTCCGGGCCGGTGGGGGCAATGCTATTGGGGGCCGGGTCCGCGCCCAGCAGATCGGCGTGAGCGGCGAGTTCGCCCGTCGCAAGAAGAAACAGCACCAGCGCGAGAGATAGACCTACCGCCAGTTTCGGCGGACCCATGCTTCGCGTCATACCTAGTTCTTGGGTCTCCGTCGGCTGCTCAAGAAGATGTACCCCAGCACGGCAAGGACGATGACGAAGGCAATCAGCTCGTCGATGCCACCCGCAGCCCCATGCAGGCGTGGCGCCGCCAATGCGGACGGCGCCACACCGATCGCCAGGAGTCGGCCCTGACCGCTCGTTTGCCTCAACCTGCCGAGGCGCTGGGGCGGCGCGACAGCGCGACGACCGCCAGGATGGCCGCGACCGCAGCGATGGCCACGGCCGCCAGCGACACAAACAGCGCGAGGTCTGACCCCGCAGGCGCTGCGGCACCGCCCTCTGTGGCCACCGTGACGCCTTCGTCGTCGTCGTGGTCCGCGAGTGCGGGTGTCGCGGCGGCGGCCGTGTCGGCCTGCACGTCGATGACGGGCGCCGGGTTCGGCGCCTCCGCGTTTACCCACGCAACCGTCTCGCCGCCTTCGTAGCTCTGGTAGGCTTTCACCAGAAGCTTCCCCGCTGCCGCAGGCGTGCGTGCGGTGAACACGAAGTCATCGAACTCGCCCGGCGCTATCTTTCCGCCCGACCACGTGGCCGCGATGATCCTGTTTGCGCTGTCTCGCTCGATCTCTCTCGTCCAGCCGGGCTTCGGCTGAAAGCGCGAGACGGTGAGCTCCGTGGGAAACTCCACCCGCAATCGGATCGTGGGCGCCTCCCTCTCCGTGGGCACGCGCAGCGTGAAGGTCTGGCTGCTGTTCGGTGGCACACGAGCCGGAGTCACGCTGACATGTGCACTCGCGACACCTACTCCAAGTGCCGCAGCCAGGACGGCGCCCAGCAGCGCGACGCGCGCGTTGAACCTTTTTCTTCGCACAATTCCTCCTTGGCTTACACTTGAGGGATACGCCGGGGAACGCCCGCCGGCATAGCAGTCGCGCGGGCGGTCGCCGCGCCTGGCGTCAGGCTAGCTCGGCGCCAGGCTGAAGTAAGCGCGAGGAGGGACCTTGGGCACAGGGACGATGGCCTCAACCAGCGTCCTCGCAGCCCAGATGAGGACCGCGGAGTAGAAGACGACCATGGACAGGGCCTGCCACTGCGGCATCAGGAAACTCTCGGCGCCGATCCCGGCGGAGGCGCTCGCTCCCTCACCACCGCTGATGGCGACCACCTGCAGGCCGTCGCTGGACTGCAGAGCGGCCTGGCTTCGTCCCATCGGAGAGTGGCTGTGGGGGTGTTCGTAGCCATGGCCGTGCGACGCAAGGGCACTTGCGCCGTCCGCGACCGGACCGATGACCAGGTGGCTGTGTCCCGGGTCGCGCTCAGCGGCGTGGTGGTCGAGGAGCGGCGCGATGCCGCTCACCGCGACCGCTACGAGCAGAAGGAAGGCGATGGCCGCGCTTGGCG
>Ga0209751_10001051_pt1 | contig 28936 bp, 18 predicted proteins | sample RifCSP13_1_FD_184019 | JGI IMG/M metagenome (GOLD analysis project Ga0209751, IMG submission 184019) | Soil microbial communities from Rifle, Colorado - Rifle CSP2_sed 13_1 (SPAdes) (version 2) | ecosystem: Environmental > Terrestrial > Deep subsurface > Rock core/Sediment | place: Rifle...
CAGGAGAGGGGAAGGGGTTGGGGGTGGGGGGTGAGGTCAGCGCCGCGCGATAATCGCGGTCCAGTCCTCGATATGCTCGTGCGCGAGGATCGTCAGGTCCCGGGTCTTGAGCGCAGCATTGACTTCGAACGCCTGCGAGGCGAGGATGCCGGACACGACGAGCAGCCCGCCGGGAGTGACGGCCTGCGCGAGGCCCTGCCCGAGCAGATCCACGATGACGCGGGCGAGGATGTTGGCGACGACAAAGGGCGCGCTCGCCATCCCGAATTGATGGGCGAGCACCTCAGCCAGCGAGCCTTTTTCAATGTGAATATGATCGGCCACGCCGTTGGCGGCGGCGTTTTCCTTAGCCACGCGCACGGCTTCGTCGTCAATGTCCACGGCGAGGAGTGGGCCGGCGCCGAGTTTGGCGGCGGCGATGGCAAGGATGCCCGAACCCGTGCCAAGGTCAATGACTGGCGTCCCCGGCTGGAGATGCCGCTCAATCGCCGCCAGGCACAACTGGGTGGTAGGATGGGTCCCGGTTCCAAAAGCCATGCCGGGGTCGAGGCGGATGGGCACGTCGTCCGGCGCCAGCGGCGGGTTGAGCCAGGCGGGGACGATGATCAAACGCTTGCCGATGCGGATCGGTTTGAAGTCGGCTTTCCATGCCTCGGACCAATCGGCCTCGGCGACGGGCCTGTATTGTGGTTGGGGCAGGGGAAGGATCTGGCCGAGATGCCAGAGGGCCTCTTCCAGTTGGGCGCGCGCGGCGGCGAGCCCCTCGTCGGCGGGCAGATAGGCGCGGACGATGACCGGGCCGACGGGGCGGCCTTTATCGTCAGGCGTGACCTCGATCTGCGTCGCTTCATGGACGACGCCGCCCGGGGCAAACCGCGCGAACACGTCGGCCACCGCCTCGGCGGCCTCGCCGCTCACGGTGAGGGAGACCTCGAGCCAGTTCATCGTGGCGTATGGCCGATGGCAGAGGGTATGGCCGCCTCAGCGCGCCATCAGCCATCTGCTATCCGCCTTCGGCTCTCGGCTATCTGCTACTCGCCCCACGCATTCCGCAGGCGCTCGACCAATCCGGTTTCAAGCGGGACGGCCTCGTCTTTAAGAGTCTTACTGAGGTCTTTGAGGAGCTTCTTCTGTTCGCCAGTGAGGTGGGTTGGCGTGGTGACGGCGACGACGACGAGCATATCGCCCCGGCCCTGGCGCTGGAGGTGCGGCACACCTTTGCCTTTCAGGGTGAAGACAGTGCCGGATTGCGTCCCAGGGGGGATGGCGACTTTTTCTGCGCCGTTCACACTCGGCACTTTGACATCCGCGCCCAGGGCGGCCTGCGCCACGTTGACGGCGATTTCGAGGATGATATCGTCGCCGCGCCGCCGGAAATACTTGTGCTCGGCGACGGAGATGACGACGTACAGGTTGCCCTGCGGCCCGCCGTTGACGCCCGGCTCGCCCTCGCCGGAAAGGCGGATCTGGGTGCCGGTATCCACCCCCGGCGGGATGCTCACCGAGAGACGGCGCGTTTGCCGAGTTTGTCCGCGGCCGCGGCAGGTGTGGCAGGGCGAAGTGATGACCTCCCCGGCCCCCCGGCAGGTGGGACAGGTGGTCACGTTGACCATCGAGCCGAGGAAAGTCTGGCGCACCTGCCGCACTTCGCCGCTGCCTTTGCATGTGGCGCAGCGGGTGGGAGAGGTGCCTGGCTCGGCCCCGCTCCCCCGGCATGTCTCGCAGACCTCGTGGCGGGTGACTTGAATCTCTTTCTGTGCGCCGGAAATGGCTTCTTCAAAGGGAATGGTGAGGTCGTAGCGCAAGTCGCCGCCCCGGCGCGGAGAGCGGCGCGAGGTGGAGCGCGCCCCGCCGAAGCTGCCGAAGATACTCTCGAAGATGTCCTCCATGCCGAAGCCGGAGAAATCCGCGGCGCCAAAACCAGCGCCGCTGACGCCCGCGTGGCCGTAGCGGTCATAAGCGGCGCGCTTTTGCTCATCCGAGAGGACGCCGTAGGCCTCATTCAGTTCTTTGAATTTTTCCTCGGCGCCGGAGTCCTTGTTCACGTCCGGGTGGTATTGCCGGGCGAGCTTGCGGAAAGCGCCCTTGATCTCGTCGGCGCTCGCGTTGCGCCCGACGCCGAGGACCTCGTAGTAGTCGCGCTTGGTCGCCATGATTTAGCTGATGGCTGATAGCAGATGGCCGATAGTAAATCGCAGATCGCGTTGCAGCACTTGGCCGTACGCTATTTGCCATCGGCCATTCGCTCTCTGCTGTTACGCTTCTTTGAATTCACCCTCGACGACATCGTCGCCGCCCTTGCCATCGCCGGGGCCGGCGCCGCCGGGTTGGCTGTCCGTGCCAGGGCCGGCCTGGCCGTACATCGCCGCGCCAATTTGCTGGACGACCTGATACAGATCGTTCGTCGCGCGCTTGATCGCTTCCAGGTCTTTGCCCTCCAGCGCCTGCCTGACGGCGGCAATCTTCTCCTCGACGCGGCTCTTCACGTCGCCGGGGATCTTATCGCCGCCCTCGCGCAGCGCCTTCTCGGCCGTGAAGACGGCGGCGTCGGCGGTGTTGCGCGTCTCCACCTCTTCCTTGCGCTTCTTATCCTCCGCCGCGAAGCGTTCGGCGTCTTTCACCATGCGGTCTACCTCGTCCTTGCCCAGGCCCGACGAAGCGGTGATCGTAATATGTTGGGAGCGCCCGGTCGCCTTGTCTTGCGCCGAGACTTTGAGGATGCCGTCGGCGTCAATGTCAAACGTCACTTCAATCTGCGGCACGCCGCGCGGCGCAGGCGGGATGCCGTCGAGGATGAAATTGCCGAGCAGTTTATTGTCGGCGGCCATCGGGCGCTCGCCCTGCACCACTTTGATCTCGACTGAGGTCTGCATGTCCGCTGCGGTCGAGAAGATCTGACTCTTGCGGGTGGGGATGGTGGTGTTGCGCTCGATGAGCGGAGTCGCCACCCCGCCGAGGGTCTCGATGGAAAGCGTGAGGGGCGTCACGTCCAAGAGGAGGATATCCTTAACCTCGCCGCCCAGCACGCCGGCCTGGATCGCCGCACCCACGGCGACGACCTCGTCCGGGTTCACGCCTTTGTGCGGCTCCTTGTTGAAGATCTTGCGCACGGCTTCCTGCACCGCCGGCATGCGCGTCATGCCGCCGACAAGCACCACTTCGTCAATCTCGCCTGGCTTGAGCTTCGCGTCTTCGAGCGCCTGCGTCACCGGCCGGATCGAGCGCTGGATCAGGTCTTCGCACAACTGCTCCAGCTTGGCCCGGGTGAGCGGCATGTTCAAGTGCTTGGGGCCGGAGGCGTCGGCGGTGATGAACGGCAGGTTGATCTCCGTCTGCATGACGGTCGAGAGCTCAATCTTGGCTTTCTCCGCCGCTTCCCTCAGACGCTGCAGGGCCTGCCGGTCGTTGCGCAGGTCAATGCCCTGCTCCTTGCGGAACTCGTCGGCCACCCAGTTGATGACGCGCTGGTCGAAGTCGTCGCCGCCGAGGAAGGTGTCGCCGTTCGTCGAGCGCACCTCGAACACGCCGTCACCCACGTCGAGCACCGAGATGTCGAACGTGCCGCCGCCGAGGTCGTAGACAGCGATCGTCTCGTCTTTCTTCTTGTCCAGGCCGTAGGCCAGCGAGGAGGCCGTCGGCTCGTTGATGATGCGCAGGACATCCAGCCCGGCGATGCGCCCCGCGTCTTTGGTCGCCTGCCGCTGGGAGTCATTGAAGTACGCCGGGACGGTGATGACCGCCTGCGTCACCGTCTCGCCGAGATAGGCCTCGGCGTCGGCTTTGATCTTGGCGAGGATCATCGCGCTGATCTCGGGTGGAGAGTATTCCTTGCCGCCCATATACACGCGCACGTCGCCGTTCGGGGCCTGCCCGACCTTATACGGGACGACTTTAACAGCCTTCTGCACTTCAGCATCGCTGTATTTGCGTCCCATGAAGCGCTTGATCGAGAAGATGGTGTTCTCCGGGTTGAGCACCGCCTGGCGGCGGGCGACCTGGCCCACCGTGCGCTCGCCTGTCTTAGGATTGACGGCGACCACCGAGGGGATGAGCCGCGCCCCCTCGGACGCGGTGATCACCACCGGTTCACCGCCTTCCATGACGGCCACCACCGAGTTCGTCGTGCCCAGGTCAATGCCGATGATTTTGCCCATGTTGCGACTCCTGTGATTGGTAATTGGCAATCCGTAATTCCCAATTACTTCGCCACTCTCACTAACGCCGGTCTGATCACCCGGTCGCCCAGCTTGTACCCTTGCCTGAACACTTCAATGACATGCCCCGAGGAATGGTTCTCACTCTCCTCATGCGTGACGGCTTCGTGCAGGTTGGGATCGAACTCCCTGCCCTCGGCCTCGATGCGCGTGACGCCTTCGGCCTCGAGGAGGTTCTGGAACTTGCGGTAGATGAGGGCGATGCCCTCCGCCCATTTGGCCGTGTCCCCCTCCGGCGGCTGGTCTTTCATGGCGCGCTCAAAGTCGTCGAGCACGTCGAGGTAGCGCGCAATCACTTTGCCGGCCGTGGTCTGGTAAATCTCGGCCTGCTCCTTTTCGATGCGCTTTTTGTAATTGGCGAAGGCCGCGCGCTCGCGTTGCCAGCCATCCAGGTTCTCGGCCGCTTTGGTCTGGGCGGCCTCGAGGTCTTTTTGTAGTTCGTCGAGCGTGGCCGCCTGGGCTTGCGCCTCGCCGTCAGGCGGCGGGGCGCTGGGGGCCGAGGCTTCGGCCAGGGTTTCGGGTTGTTCGGGGGGGGTAGGTTCAGATTCCATGAAAGTAAACGGATGCAATCCTTGCGCCCTGAATTACACGCCGGTCACGCCTTTGCGTCTGAAGGGTGGGCTGTAACGCGAAATCAGATTTCCAGTCGGGATGGGCGAACGGCTATTCGGTGTAAATCTCATACATCAGGTCGCTCATCATCCCAGTGACGAAGCGGACGGTGGAGATGACGCGGCCATAGGCCATGCGCTGGGGGCCAAGCACGCCCATGGCGCCGGTCGCATGCCCGGCGACGCCGTAGCGGGCCAGCACCATCGAGCAGTCTTTCAGTTCTTGCCACGAGTTCTCGCCGCCGATCACCACCTGCACGCCGCCCACGTTGGGGGCGAGAACTTTGGCGAGAAACTCTTCGAGGTAGGTGCGCTCTTCGAGGACGCGCAAGGCCTGGCGGGCGGAGTCGGATGCGGCAAATTCAGGCTCGGCGAGCACGTTGGTCACGCCGTCGCGGAACACCTCGGTCGCGGAAAACGCTTCGGCCTTTTTCGTCACATCCGCCATGAGGCGGCAGACCTCCTGTTCGAGCGTGGGCATATACGCGGCCTGCGCGGCGATGCCATCGCTGTCGAGGCCTTTGCACGCGGCGTTGATGCGATTAGCCGATTCGGTCAGGACTTCCTGCGTGACCGGCTCGGCAAGCGTAAGCATCTGCTGGCGCACCTCGCCGCCGGTGAGCACGAGAACGAGCAAGACTTGCCGCCCACGCGTGGAGATCAGTTCAATGTGCTTGAAGCGGGCCTGGGTCTGGTGGGGGGCGGTGACCAGGCTGGCGCCCCGGGCGTGCTGGGCCAGGACCGAGGCCGCGAGGCGCATCCATTGGTCAATGTCCTGCCGGGCCTGATAGAACTGGTGGCTGATCGTGCGCTGTTCGGCCAGCGGCAACTCGGTTTCGCCGAGCAGTTTTTGGACAAAGTAGCGGTAGCCGGCTTCGGTGGGTTCGCGCCCGGCGGAGGTGTACGGCTGGCGCAGGTAGCCCTTGTCGGTCAGTTCGGACATTTCGTTGCGCACGGTGGCCGAGCTCACGCCCAACTGATACTTCTCCACCAGTGTCTTGGAACTGACCGCGTCGGCGCTTTCAATATACTCGCGGACGACTAGGCCCAGAATAGTCTGTTGCCGTTCAGTTAGCGGGTCCATAGTTTCTACATCTTTTAGCACTCTCGGCTTGAGAGTGCTAACACGCTGGAAAAGATTATAACGCCTGCGGGAGGGGGTGTCAATAAGTTTGAGGCAATTTTAGGCTGGAAGAATGGTCAGGTAGGAGAAAGGGGGGGTATGATCTTGCAGGGGCCTGGTGATTGCACGCATCTTGATGGCTTGCCGTCCACGGCCCCGCAGATGGTCCGTGAGGACGCGGGCCTGGAGCGTTTGTGAATAAATCACCAGGCAGGGCTTCTTGACTTCTCTCCCGGCTGAGGCTACCATTTCCCCAACTGTAACCGTTGAAAGGACACTGACGCATGGCGACGATGCATCATTTCACTGATGCCAGCTTCAAGCAGGAGGTTTTAGAGACCGCCCAGCCAGTGCTGGTGGATTTCACAGCGGAGTGGTGCGGGCCGTGCCACATGCTGGCCCCGGTGGTGGATAAATTGAACGAGGACTGGAACGGCGCGGTGAAGGTGGGCAAGCTGGATATTGACGCGAACGCCGAGACGACGATGGAATACCAAGTCATGGGCGTCCCGACGCTGATCCTGTTCAAAAACGGCCTGCCGGTCGAGCGCCTCATGGGGTTCATGCCGCGGGAACGCATCCTCGCCAAGCTCAATCCGCATTTGAGTTAGAGAGAGCAGTTCTGGAAAACGAGCGCCCGCCGAAAACCGGCGGGCGCTTTTGATGTCAGCCAGCGCAACGCAGCTTACTTCTTCTCCCCGTCCTTCTTGGACAGCATGGGTGGGTTGACGGGCAATTGCAGATAGAACACACTGCCGGGGAGTTTCTTCTCGTCGCAGCCCGGGCTTTCGACCCAGATCTTGCCGCCGTGCGCCCGGGCGACGCCCTTTGCAATCGCCAGCCCCAACCCCGGCCCGCCGCCCTTAAAGGCGGTCTTGCCCGACGAGTGCAACGCCACCGACCCCACCTGGTAGAACTTCTCGAAGATCAATTCTTGATGTTCGGGGTCAATGCCGACGCCCGTGTCCTGCACGCTGATCTGCACACCGGGAACCTCGCGTTCCAGCCTCACGGCCTGCGTGCGGATGGTGATGGTCCCCCCATCCGGCGTGTACTTGATCGCATTGACGACGAGGTGATACAGCGCCTTTTGAATCAGCGTCGGGTCGGCGTTGATGGGCGGCAGGTCGGGCGCGTGCTCGATGCGGATGGTCAGCTGGCGGTTCTCGGCGTCGGCCTGCAGGCGGTGGACGATGTCGTTCACCACGCTGCGGAGCGGCACCGGCACCGGGGCGATGCGCAGTTTGTCGCTGTCCACGCGGGTCACGTCCAGCATCGTGTTGACGATTTCGTGCAGGCGGTCGGTGCCTTTGCCGAGGCCGTCAAGCACTTCCATCAGCACCGCGTTGGCTTTCACCGCCGTGTCCATCTTCATCACGTTGATGTAGCCCTTCATCACCGTGAGCGGCGTGCGGAGCTCGTGCGCGGCGACCTCGATGAATTCCAGTTTGTTGCGGTCGAGCTGAGCCAGGATCTGGTTAGTGCGCTGCAGGTCCTTGATCGCCATCTGGTCATTCTGGCGCATCCGGGCGAGCGTGCTCCGCATGATGCTCAACGTCATGCGCGGGCTGCGGCTCAGCAGCGACTCGAAGTTGGGCTTGGTCATCTCCAGCACCGCGCACTCGGTGAGCGTGCGCACCGTCGCCGAGCGCGGCGCGTTCTGGATGAGGGCCATTTCGCCGATGAAATCCCCCCAGCCCAGCTTGCGCAGTTCCCGCTCGCCCTCTGTGTCGCTGATTTTCTTGGTGACGGCCACCTCGCCCTGCGCGATGATGTAGAAGATGTCCTCGTACGCGCCCTCGTGGCACAAACGGAAATCCTGCGGGTAGGCGTTGATGCTCGTCAACTTCGCCACTTCCTGCAGTTCGTCGGGGGCCAGGCCGGGGAAGGCTTGATCCAGTAAGCTGATTTTGTCTATGGTTGAAATCGGCGCTGTAGTCACGCGAAAGACCGCCTTTCGGGTCGAGGCTGCGCTAAACCGCTCGGACTGGCCCGTAAACAAGCCAGCGACTGCTCCAGCTATGTCTGAGCTAGAGTATAACCACAACTGCTGTTCGGGGCAATGGGCTGGGCAGGCGGCAGGCGGTGAGAGTTAGGTTTCCGTTTGCCGCGCATCTGTGCGCATGGGCAGCCAGACCTCGAACTCGGTCCCGAAATCCTCTTCGCTCCTCGCGCTGATCTGCCCGTGGTGTCGTTCCACGATCTCCTTGCAAATCGTCAACCCCAGCCCCGTGCCCGGTTCACCTGACTCCCAGCCCGTGCGGCCGCGGTAAAAGCGCTCGAACAGGTGCAGCAAATCTTCCGCTGGGATGACTGGGCCGGTGTTGTGAACACAGACCACGACGCCCGCACGTGCCCCGGAGCGGCGGAGACCAGTGGTCACCGTCACCTGACCGGCGGCCGGAGTATAAGCGACGGCGTTTCCGATCAGATTGGTGAACACTTGCATCATCTGCGCGTAATCAATGGGGACGACGGGTGCGTCGGGGTTGGGTTTGTGGGTGAGCGTCAAGCTTTTGGCCTCAGCGCTCGCGGCGTGCGCCTCGAGCACTTCGGCGATCAGGCCATCCAGCACCCGCGGTTCCAACGCGAGGGTCGCCCCACCCTGCCCAATCCGCGAGAGGGTGAGCACATCTTCGATCAGGTGGGTGAGACGTCGGGTTTCGCGTTGGAGCACGGACAGATAGCGGCCGAGGCCTTCCGCGCCGGTCTTGCCCAACATGCCGAGATACAACGTAATGTTGGTGAGGGGGGTGCGGAGTTCGTGCGAAACACTCGCGACGAACTGGTCTTTGAGACGGTCAAGTTCCTTGAGTTGTTCATTAGCGGCCTCGAGTTCGCGGGTGCGCTCGGCCACGCGCTGTTCGAGCGTCTCCATCACGCTCACGCGCCGGAGGGCATTGGCGGCAATATCCGCGATGGCGATCAGCAAGCGGACTTCGTCGTCGGCGAACGGGGTGGTGCGGCCTACCCACAGCGCGCCGCTCGTCTGCCCCTGAGCCAAGAGCGGGATGCAGGCCACCGCCCGCAAATCGCCGAGCAGGCGCGGCCAGAGAAAGCGTGGGTCGTGCGGCGCGTCGTTGGTGAGATAGGGTTGACCGGTTTCGACGACGTAGCCGGTCACGCCGTGGCCGACGCGCAGGCGCGTGCCGGTGAAGGGCGCGCCGTTGCCCTGGCCCAGTACAATCGCGATCTCATCCGAATTCGGTTCGCGGAAGGCGAGCGAGGCGCCGTCGGCCTTCAGCAGTTCAATCAGTTGGTCGAGGATGATCGGCAGCATCTCCGCCCGGCTCTGCGCCACGCGTAGCGCGGCGCTCACTGTCGCGATGGCTTCCAGCTCGCGCTCGCGCTGTTTGCGAGCCGTGATGTCAATCTTGACGCCCTGAAGGAATCGCGGTTGCCGGGCCTCGGCCTTCACGATCACGGCTTCATCGTGGAACCACACGGCGTGGCCGTCGCGGGCTAAGGTGCGATATTCCGAGACAAACGTTTCGCTGCCCTCATACAGGCGAGTTGCTTCGGCCAGCACACGCTCGCGGTCGTCGGGGTGAAGTTGCTTGCGCCACAGGTCAGGATCGGCCAGATACTCGGCTTGCGTGAAGCCCAGCAGCGTCTCAATTTGTGGGCTGACATACAGCCGGGTCTTGGCCTCATCGAGCGCGGCAATGTAAGTGATTGCGGGAAGTTGTTCCACCAGCGTGCGATATTTCGTTTCGGCCTCCCGCAACGCCTGCTCCGCTCGCGTGTGCTCGGTGATGTCCATCATGAGGCCTTGCGAATATCTGGGTTGGCCGGTCTCATCCCGCACGATCACGGCCTGATCACGGATCCACACCACGCGGCCATCGCGGGCGATCAGGCGGTACTCTAGATTGAACGGCGCGCCGGTCGTATTGTGGCGGGCGTTTTCCGCCAGCGCGCGTCCGCGGTCGTCGGGGTGGAGCAGTCTCGGCCACAACTCCGGGTCGGCCATCCATTCCTCTGGCGAGTAGCCCAGCACCGCCTCGACCTGTGGGCTGATGTAGAGAGTGGAGGCGGTCTCATCCAGGGCGTCAAGATAGGTAACCGCCGGCATTTGCTCGACCAGCGTGCGGTATTTGGCTTCGGCTTCCCGGAGTCTCTCCTCCGCCTGCTTGCGATCGGTGATGTCAACGAGCGAGACCACTACTTTCATCAAGGTTTTCTCGTAGCCGGGAACTACGAACCAGGTGAGGACAACATGAATGCTATCGCCGGTCAACGTCCGATTGACAGTTTCGGCTTCAAATCTGGTTTTACCTTCAGCCATAGCAATCAGTTCTTCTCTGAACACGCTGTATGATTCTTCGGTGAACAACACACTCAGGCCCGCCAGCAGCTCCTCTTTGGATTTCGCTTTGTATAACTTCAACGTGACCTTATTGACGTCAACGGTTTTCACCAGGGTCGCGCAGCGGGCAACCTCAGCCGGCCGATCCTCAAAGTAGGCTCTGAAGTCGGTGACCCCGGCGGCGCGTAATCTGTCCAAATACGGGGCCAGCAGCGAGAAATCCTGTTCTGAGAGCGGAATGGGCGAATCCTCAAAGAGGCTCCTGTATCGCTTTTCGCTCTCCTGCAGCGCCGCCTCCGCCTGCTTGCGTTCGGCCAATTCTTTCTGGGCAAGGGTGTACAACTGCGCGTTGTCCAGAGCGATGGAAGCCAATTGGGCAAAGCGGTTCAGCAGTTCGACCTCGTCGTCCCCGAACGCCCGGCCTGGTTCAAGCGAGGCCAGGCCAATCACCCCCACGATCTGCGGGCCGGAGGTGAGCGGCACGCCCACGGTGGCGCGAAACGCCGTCTGGCCGAACTGCGCCGAGCGGCCCGACCAGGTACGGTAATCAGCCACGGCCCGTGGTTGGCCCGTTTGCCAGACTTTCCCGGCCAGGCCTTCGCCCGGCTTCAGCCGGTAGCCGACATATTGGGTGAATATCCCCGTCCCCAACTTCACCTCTATCTCTGTTTCGCCAGGCTCGACCAGGTATAGGTAACCATGCGTGGTACCCAACAGTTGAGCCGCCTGCGTGACGATGGCGGTGAGCAAATCGTTCAACTCCAGCCGATTCATCAGTCCCAGGGTCGTTTCGTACAGGGCCGCCAGAATGCGGTTGCGCCTCTGGTCCTCGGAATACAGCCGCGCCCGCCCGATGGCAACGCTGACATGTTCACTGAGCGCGATCATCAGTTGCAAGTCGGCGTCCGAAAGCCTCACCCCGCCTATGCTCTCTACATTCAGGGTGCCGACAACCCGACCCTGGTCGAGCAGTGGGACACAGACCTCGGAGACGATGCCCTCGATGGCCCCAAGAAATTCGGGGTCAGCACGCACATTCTCCAGGAGTGCAGGCTTTCCCGTACGAACCACGCGGCCACTGATGCCCTGTGTCACCGGAATCTCCAGGATGACGCGCTCGTAGCCGACTTGATGCTGGAGCATCAACTTTTCCCCCTGAAGCAGATAGAGGCTGACCTGGGTGTATCCAAATGTCTGGGCAATCGCCTCGACCACGGTGCGAAGGAGGATGGGCAGGTCCAGCTCACGCGCCAGGGCGGTGCGCACCTTGTCGAGCAGCGTCAACTCTTGCGCCTGTCGTTGCGCCCTCGCAAACAACGTCTGGTACTGCTGCTCACTCTCCCGCAGCGCCATCTCGGCCTGCTTGCGCTCGGTGATGTCATGGTAATTGACCAGGATGGCCCCCACGCTCGGCTCGGCGAGCAGGTTCGTGCCGGTGGTCTCGATCCACCGCCACGAACCATCCTTGTGCTGGGAAATCACTTCCGCGGTAATGCTCAGGCCCGGACTTTGCAGGAGATCGGCGAACAAGCTTCTGGCGCGCGGGACATCATCTGGATGAAGCAGGTCGAATGTGCCCATGCGGGCACGCTCATCCGAGGTGTAACCCAGCATCTGCGTATAGGCCGGGCTCTGGTATTGAATCACTCCAGCGGCGCTGAGGAGGGCTATCCCATCCGCACTGTGTTCGATGAGCGCCCGGAAGCGTTGCTCGCTTTGCCGCAGGGCTTCCTCGGTGCGCTGACGCTCGGCGAGCTGCTGTTGCACCTGCTTGCCCAGGTCGCTCATGCGCCCGACGACAACGCCAATGAGCAGCAACACTAGCGACCCGGCCCCGCCGCCGCTGTGCAGGACCACATCCCAGCCTCCGGGCTGATAACCCCCGATATTCAGCAAGAGGGTATTCAGGGGGATGCTGAGCAACCCGGCGAGCAGCCCGGCCCACAGACCCCAGAGCCACGCCGTCACCGCCACCGGCAAGAAAGACAGCGCTGCCATCCCCGCTCCCTGCCCTGGGTAGAGGAGGAGGAACAGCAACACATAAGCCCCCACCGCGCCGAGCGCAAACACCGCCTGTCTCCAGCGGAGTTTGGGCGTGGTTTCGTCTTCCAATCTGTGGGGTGCGGTCAGCGCCTTATTCATATGAGCGCCTCCTACTATCGATCACCCGGTTACTGCCTTTGCGCCGGTTGGGCGCTCGTTGGGGCGGGAGAGGGCAGGAATCGAAACGGGGCAGGCTCTCTGCAGAACCTGCCCCGTCGTCTTTACGGAAAGACGACCGCGCAAGCTGCCCTTATGCGCCAACGGTTTCGGCCTCCGGCGCCAGGGGCAGGGTGAAATGGAAAGTGCTGCCTCGGCGGAACTCGCTCTCGAACCAGATTTTGCCGCCTTGCAGTTCGACCAGATTCTTGACGATGTTCAGGCCCAGGCCAGTACCAGTCGCCATCTCGCGCGCCATGCGATCTTCGGCCCGGAAGAACTTCTGGAACAGTTTCTTTTGGTCCTCCGGCGCGATGCCGATGCCGTTGTCTTTCACAGAAATATGCAGCACCTCCGGCGCGGCGGTGTTGGCGGGATCCCAGCGATTCGCTTCTTTTGCCACGCGCAGAACGATCTCGCCGCCCTCCGGGGTGTACTTGTAGGCGTTGGAGACCAGGTTGGTCAGCACCTGCACGGTGCGGGTGTAGTCGGCCGTCACGTTGGGCAGGCTCGGCTCGGTCTCCTGGATCAATGTCTGTTTTTTGACGTCAATCAGCGCCTGGGTGGTGCGCACGACATCCTCAATCACCGCATGGAAGGGGGTGGATTTTGGTTCCAACCGCAGACGCCCAGATTCGATGCGCGCGATGTCAGCCAAGTCGGAGACCAGCGTCGCCATGCGATCCACATTGCCGCGGATGGTGCCGAGGAATTGCTTCTGCATGTCGTTGATCGGCCCGACGGCGCTCCCCGCCAGCAGGTCGGTGTAGCCCCGGATAGAGGTCATGGGCGTCTTGAGCTCGTGCGCCACGAACGACACAAACTCGCTCTTGGCGATGTTGGCCGCCTGGACTTCCGTATACAGCCGGGCATTCGTGATCGCCACTGAGGCGTGATCCACCAGGCGGGTGGCGAAGGCCACCTGCTCCTCGGTGAAGGCCTCGGCATTCGGGCTTTCGAGATTGACCAACCCCACCACTTTCTGCTCGCTCTTGATAGGAATGACCAACTGGACGCGGGTGGTCGGGAGGCGCTGTGAATCCGCCGCCTGCGCGTCGCGCACCAGGCGGGTTTCGCCCGTGGCCACCACCTGACCCAGGATGCCTTTCCCCAGCGACAAGACAGTATCTGGCATCATCTCGCCGTTGTATCCCTGCGTGGCGATGATGCCGATGTCAGTCTCGCCGACCATGCCCACCGAGCCGGCGGCGGCGCCCGTGTGCTTGATCGCCCAGTCGAGCGTGATGCCCATCACGCGTTTCACGTCCAGTGCCGTGTTCAATTCGCGGTCAATGCGCTGCATCACCGACAGTTCTTCGACGCGGGCGGCGAGAGCCTGGTCGGTCATCGTGAACAAGCGCGCATTCTGGATGGCGACGGCGGCCTGGCCGGAGAAGGCGGTCAGTAGATTCTGGTCGCCTTCGTTGAAGGGCGTGCCGTCGCGTTTGTTGATGACCTCGACCGCGCCGATGGGCCGGGACTGGAATCTCAGCGGCACGACCATGAGCGCGCGTGTGATGAAGCCCGAGGACTGGTCCATGCCCTTGAACCAGCGCGGGTCGTTCTGCACGTCGTTGACGATGAGAGGGTGGCCGGACTCGATGGCCTCGCCGACGAACCCCCGGCCGGGCGCGATGCGCATCCCCACGAGGTTTTGCCCCACCGGCCCCACCGCCACGCGGAAGACGTATTCCCCGGTTTCCTCGTCGGTGAGGAACAAGCTGCCTGCCTCACAATCCAAAATATCCACCGAGCTTTGAACGATGCGCTGGATCAGAGGGTCCAGTTCGAGCGTCGAAGACATGGTCGTGCTGACGTCGTTCAGGGTGGCCAGTTGCCGCGCGCGTTGCTCGGTCTGGCGGTAGAGCCGGGCTTTGACGATGGCGGAAGCCGCCTGGTCAGCGATGGCGCCGAAGACTTTGAGCTGGTCTTCGGTGAAGACCACGCCGTTTTCGAAGGAGGCCACACTCATGATGCCGATCGTCTCCGCCCCGGCGTTGAGCGGCACGCCCATCCAGGCCTTGTAATTCTTCGGGCGCGGGGCGGCGTTGCGGCGGCGGCATTCGGCGTGGTAATCGTCGGTGCGAATGGGCTGGCCGGTGCGCACAATTTCGGCCGCCAGGCCGCGCTTGGCCGGCCAGGGTTTGCCCTCCTCGTCCGTGATCCGCTCGTCATTCTCCACGTAGAACGCGTAACTGAAGGACACACCGGATACGTCTTTCAGGATGACGTAGAAATTGCGCGTATCCAAGACCCGGCCAGCCTGGGCGTAAACGAGTTCCAACAGGTCGTCGTAAGAGGTGGTGAAATTGACCGCCTGCGACATCTGGCTGAGGACATTCAACTCGTTCACGCGCCGTTCGAGGTCGTCAATGACCGTGGCGCGTTCAACCGCCAGCGCCGCCTGGTCGGCCAGGGCTTCGACGAATTGCAGATCGTCGCGGGTGAATGGCTCGCCGGAGAGCTTGGGGCCGACGGCGAGCCAGCCGGACAGCCCGGTTTTGCCCGGCAGGGGCGCGTACACCGCCGAGCCCATCACCGCCAGCCTGGCCCGGTCGCGGGCCAGGTTATCGGGCAGGGACGTATCGGGCGTGAGGAGCAGCGGGACGCGATCACGGCTCAGCGTGGTCGCCAACCCGCCATCCACGGCGAAGCGCACCTCCGTTTTCGGGCGCTGATCGCCAGGGGCGTAAGCGGCGAAGTCGTCGTTGAGGTGGTCGCGCAAGAACAGATAGAAATGCGACGGCCGGAGCGCGCCTTCGATTTGCTCGGCCAGCGCCGACGCAATGGCGCCGAGGCCGGCGGCCCGGCTGAGCGCGCGCCCGAATTGTTCGACCCTTTGGGCATAGGAGCGCGAGCCGCGAAAGAAGAGAACGTCAACAGCCCGCTGCAGGCGTTCGCGCACAGGATGGAAGGCGGCGACAAGCAGAAAGACGATCAGTCCCAGCACGATCGGACTGTCCGCGTCAACGGCTGCGCCGACGATCAGGCTGAGACCGCCGAGGATCAGCGCATAGGCCGCCAGCGTCAGCCCGGCGAGCGTGAAGTACACCAGCGCCTGCGCCAGCCGCCGGTCGGCGTCGATCAAACGATAACGCAGGATGGCATAGGCGATAGCGCCAGGCAGAAAAATGGTCGGCAGAAAATACAGGGAATTGAACGGCGCCGGAGAGCGACCCAGGAACGAACTGATCAGCAATTGAATGGTATTAAACAGGATGAGCGAGGCGGCGGTGAGCGTCCCGATGAGGATAATCCGGCTCTGTTCCCGCACAATGGGCGAGGGGCTGAAGAGCCAGCGATAGGCCATGGTGAACAGGAAGATCAGGATACCCGCGCCCATGAAGTAATTCTGGTAGGCCCACGGCGCGAGATAGGCCCACGGGTCGGCGCTCCAGTAGGTGGACAGGGTATAACCGGCCAGCCCAATCAGCGGGAGGTAGCAAATCGCCAGACGCAGGAGCGGGCGCTTCTGGAGCAGGCCGAGTTCCTGAGGAAAGACGAAGCCCAGGCTGACGGCCGAGGCGCCAATCGCCGGGAAGGCAACGGTCCAGACCGGCACCAGGAAGTGCGTCGTGTAAAAGTCGAATACCCCGACGAGAGTCAGGGCAACGGTAAAGCAGAAGATGGCGAATGCTCGTCCGGCCAGTTCGCGGCCGCGCAGGTGAAAGACCCACACGCCGATGCCCAGGTACACCAGGCCGATCAGGTAGGGAATGATAAAGAAGGAAAGAAGATCACGGAACGAGAAAGACTGCACCGTGAGCGGTACACGGGACTGGCCGCCGCTGCGGCGCTCGACGGTGATTTCTATGACTTGGCCGGGGACATAGTGCTGGAGCTCGGCGTTGAGCTGGGCGTCGGTGGAGACCGGGACGCCGTTGAGCGCTGTCAGACGGTCAAAAGGTTGCACCCCCTCCGTGAAGGCCGGGAACTTATCCGGGCCCTGAGACCGGATGTCGTTGAAGACGAGCGCCCTTTCGATAAAGGCCCCGACGAACGGGCGTTGAATCCAGCCGGCGGCGAGAGGAATGGCGATCACGTACACCCCCACCGTGAGAACCAGGATCAGGAGCACAACTGCGTGCAGGACCCGATCGGTCAGCGCGCGTTGATCGAGCGCGGCCTCGTCGGCTTGAGCAGTTAATGCTGGATTTTCGGGCATATCTGGTATTCTACGCTCTTCAGTAGAGTGGGGCAAGTTAGATTGCGGTATAATTCACAGCGTGGGCATAGGATTTGTTTCTTATGCCGTTTTTATCCATTCCGTGATCCGGTTTAAGACATCCCCATGGCAGAAAACAAAATTCGTGTTCTGGTCGCCAAACCCGGCCTCGACGGACATGATCGAGGCGCTAAGGTTATTGCGCGTGCGCTGCGCGACGCCGGCATGGAGGTGATCTACACCGGCCTGCGGCAAACGCCGGAGATGGTCGCCGAAGCTGCGCTGCAGGAAGATGTGGATGTCGTCGGACTCTCGATCCTCTCCGGGGCCCACATGGCATTGATCCCCCGGGTCCTGGAATTGCTCCGGGCGAACGGCCAGGACGCGGTCGCCGTATTCGTGGGGGGAATCGTCCCCGACGAGGACATTCCCGCGCTCAAGGCGCTGGGCGTGGCAGGGGTCTTCGGACCGGGCGCGAGCACGGAGACGATTATCCGCGCTGTGCGGGAGGCGGTGAGAAGTAAAGCGTGAGGCGTGATCCGTGACTGATCCACGCATAGATTACGCATCATACATCACGGATTATGTTTGACCCTGCGCCTATCCTCTCTGGCAATCGCCGGGCGCTGGCCCGCTTGTTGACCCGGATCGAGAATGCCGCGCCGGAAGCGCAGGCGGCGCTGACGGCTTTATTCCCGCACACGGGCCGGGCGCACGTCGTCGGCGTCACCGGCGCGCCTGGAACCGGCAAAAGCAGCCTCGTCAACGAACTGGCGAAGGCGCTGCGGCGCGCCGGGCGCACCGTAGCGGTGGTGGCCGTTGATCCGAGCAGCCCCTTCACGGGCGGCGCCATTCTGGGCGACCGCATCCGGATGCGCGACCTCGCCGGCGACCCCGGCGTTTTCATCCGCTCGATGGCGAGCCGCGGCTCGCTCGGCGGGTTGGCGCGCGCGACGGGGGATGTGGTAAAGGCACTCGACGCCGCCGGTTTTGAGACGATCCTGATTGAAACAGTGGGCGCGGGGCAGACCGAAGTGGAAATCGCGCGCACGGCCCAGACGACGGTCGTCGTCGAAGCGCCGGGCCTCGGCGACGATGTGCAGGCGATCAAAGCCGGGTTGCTGGAAATTGCCGACGTGTTCGCGCTCAACAAATCCGATCAACCCGGCGCGGAGAACGCCCTGCGCGCGCTGCGGGCCTCGTTAGACCTGGCGCAGCCAGCGTCCCGCCGCTGGATGGGCGAGGCGGCGCTGGCGCATCACAGCCTGCCCTCCGGCGAGTCCTCGCAGGACGGCGCGCAAGGGCCGAGGGAGGCCGCCGCGTGGATCCCGCCCATCATCCAGACGGTCGCTATTCAGGGGCAAGGCGTCGCCGCCTTGGTCGGGGCCATGGACCGGCATCGGGAATATCTGCGCGCTTCCGGCGAGTTGGGGCAGCGCGAACGCGAGCGGCTGGCGCACGAGCTGGAAATGCGCCTGCGCGATGTTTTGTTGAACGGCCTCGTCGCGCGCCTCGGGAACGGCCAGATTGCCGAAGCGGTGGACAAAATTCTGGCGCGCGAGATTGACCCGGTCAGCGCCGCGCGACAGTTGGCGGAGAAAGCCGGCGGCGTTATCCGCCCGTAAGGCATAGACCTGACAGATCGTAAGAGACCTGTCAGGTCTGCGCTCAGTGTGACATTTTAGTGATGGACTGATAATCACCCCTCAGGAGTCTCCATTATGATCCTTGGTCAGCGCATCCGCCTCCGCCCAATAGAGAAAGACGATCTGTCACGCTTCGTCAAGTGGTTTGCCGATCCAGAAATCCGCTCCTATCTTTACACGTATAAGCCCATCAGTCAGGCGCAGGAAGAGCGCTGGTTTGAGCGCAATTTGAACGCCGGCGACTTACAGGTGTGGTCCATTGATGGGCAACCAGCTGATATGGCGGTCGGCCCGTGGGCGCATATTGGCTCGTGCGGGTTCCACGACGTTGACTGGCGCAACCGCTCGGGCGAGGTCGCCATCCTCATCGGCGCACGCGACTACTGGGGGCACGGTTACGGCACGGATGCCATGCAGACCCTCGTGGCCTGGGGGTTTTACACCCTGAACCTTAACCGGGTGCATCTCCACGTCTTTGAAGACAATCTCCGCGCCATCCGCTGTTACGAGAAAGTCGGCTTCCAACTGGAGGGCCGCCTGCGGCAGGCGAATTTTTACAACGGCGCTTACCGGGATGAGTTGATCATGGGCGTGCTGCGAGAAGATTGGGAGCGGGCTGCCGCCCGATAGGATGTCGGACGTTATGCCTCACCGCGAAACCAGCGGCATGTACGGCGAGATCAAGCTTTTCAGCGGCACCGCCTGCCCGGATTTAGCGGCCGAGATCGCCGCCTACCTGCACGTGCCGCTCAGCGGGCGCGACATCATCAAATTTCCCAACGAAAACATCTTCGTCCGCCTGCACAGCAGCGTGCGCGGGCAGGATGTCTACGTGGTACAGACGACGGCTGCGCCCGTCAGCGACAACCTGCTGGAGCTGCTGATCATGATCCAGACCCTCAAGCTGGATTCGGCGGCGCGCATCACCGCGGTGGCGCCCTACCTGGCCTACGCCCGCTCGGACAAGAAAGACCAGCCGCGCGTGCCCATCACGGCCCGGCTCGTCGCCGACATGCTCGAAGTCGCCGGGGCGGACCGCTACATCGTGATGGACCTGCACGCCGGGCAGATCCAGGGCTTCTTCTCCATCCCCGGCGACGTGCTGACCGCCTTTCATGTCCTTGGCGATTATTTCCTTGAGAAGCGCCCTGCGCTGCAAGACCCGGTCATCGTCACCGCCGATCTCGGGTTTGCCAAAAAAGGGCGCAATTTCGCCGCCAAGATCGGGGCGAACATGGCGTTCATCGAAAAACGGCGCGCGGGCAACGACGCCAGCGCGGAGGCGATGACCGTCATCGGCGACGTGAAGGACAAAGACGTGATCATCGTGGACGACGAAGTGGACACCGCCGGCTCGGCCGCGCAGGCCGTGCAGATCGTCAAGGACCACGGCGCGCGCGACGTGTATCTATCGTTTGTCCATCCGGTGTTCTCGCCCCTGGCAGTCGAACGGCTCAAAAACCTTCCCCTTAGAGAAATCGTCACCACCAACACCATCCCCATCCCCCCGGAGAAACGCCTGCCGAACCTGACGGTGCGTTCCGTCGCCTCCTTGCTGGGCGAGGTGATCAAGCGCGCTCACGAGGGCCGCAGCGTGGGGGAGATGTTTAACGAATAGGATCCCCCAAATCCCTGGCGGCTCAACTCCCAGGTGTTGAGCCGCCAGGAGTTGCTTCCTCCCCCGTTCTCCGGCAGAATTGATTTACGGCGAAAGTTGTCATAGACTCAGGGATAGACCTGCTGGCGCCGAGGCTGCGTGACGAAAACCTGAAATCGCTCACTACGGGAGAAGATGTGCAATGTCTGAATCACTTGGTCGTACGCTTCTATATACCGTCGGCGGCATGATTCTCGGATCATTCATCGGCCCGTTCGTCGGCTACCTGGGACAGAGCGGCCGGGTCAATTTCAACTTTTACGCCGGGATCGGCTTTGCGCTGACCGTCGGGGTCATCGTCAGCGGGATCATGGGCGTATTTTCAAACGGGATAGGGGGGATGATCACGGGCATGTTATTGGGGATCGCCTTGGGAGGCGGGATTGACTACGCCATTCATCCCGCGCCCAATGTGCTCTGGGGCTGGGCAGTTGGCGCGAGCCTGGGGTTGATCGGCGGCCTGGTGGCCGGCCTGCTCGCCCCGCCGGAGACGAAGATTAGAGGCCGATAGAATAAGGAAAGAGGCAAAGATCAAGAGAAAGAGATCAAGGAAAGGAGGTACGCCGAAACTTATCCCAGGTTGTGGCTGAGATCTACGTCCGCGAACGGATGCTTTGGTTCGGGAGTCCTCCTGGCCATCCGGCTGCTGGCGAGAGTGAGCCGCTGCACGCGCCTGGCCGGGGCGCGGGGAGGATAGCCCGGCAAGCCGACGCGCCGTGAAAGGAGGCGCTATGGACCCACAACATTTAGCTCAAAAAGTCATCCAGACCAGTTTGCGGATTGGCCCGGACGATCAGGTGCTGATCTATACCTGGCAGCACACCATCCCCTTCGCGGAGGCGCTGGCCCTCGAATGCCTCCGCGCCGACGCCGTCCCCCTCATCTCCCTCTTCACCGATCACCTCTATCGCGCCGCCATCGCCGAGATCGGCGAGCACACGCTCCGCAAGACGCCGCGGCCTCTGCTTGCGGCCTACGATTCCGTGTCGGCAGTGGTTGACCTGGGCGGGCCGGAGAACCCGCGCATCTTCGAGTTGGGCGCGGCGGGCAAAGGCGCGGCCTTCCAGGAGTCCCTCCAGCCGCTCATCGCCAAAGCCGTCGCGCGCAAGGTGCGCGGCGCTTCATTGCAGGTGGGCTACGTCACCCCGGAGCGCGCGCACAAATATCACGCGGATTACGAGGAGTGGCTGGACGCGCATAACGCCGCGCTGAGCGCCGACCTCGAGCAGATGGCTGAGGAGGGGCGTCAGGTCGCCGAGCGGCTCAGCGGGGCGCGCACCGTCCACATCACACATCCCAATGGCACGAACCTGACGGTGGAATGCCTGGCGCGAGCGGCGCACGTGGACGACGGCGTGATTGACGACGAGGATATCGCGCGCGGAAATGTATGGACGGGCCTGCCAAGCGGGACAGTGCAAATCGCGCCGCGTGAGACGAGCGCGCACGGGATGATCCTGTTCCCCTCCGTGCCGCTGTGGGGCAAGGTCGTCAAGGAACTGGATTGGGAGTTCAAGCAGGGCGAACTGATCGAGTCCCACGCTTACGAAAACGGGATGGTATTCAACGACTTCATCGTCGGCGCGAAGGCAAGCACGCCCCTGCGCATTGGCCGCGTCGGGATTGGACTGAACCCCAAGGCCCGCTCGATCGTGCCGGGGCTGGCCGATCATCTCGTGCGCGGCGCGGTGATCGTCGGCCTCGGCGAGAACCGAGGCCTGGGCGGCGAGAACGCGACCGGCTTCGGCTTCACCTCCGCGCTCTTGGGCGCGACGCTGGAAGTGGACGGGAAGAAACTGGTGGCGGAGGGGAAACTGGTGGCATAGCTGCTGCGCCAACTCATCGCATGTTAATGTTAATGAAGGAATGCCGGAGGCCTCCGCAACCTCCGGCGTTTTTATCCGCTCGTGATTGTGCGCACAGTACTTTTTTATTTATCAGCGGCTAAGCAACTTTTAGGCAAATACAAATTTTCTCCTTTCGATTGTTCGTGGACTCCAAAAAACATAGGCCGAAGTGTTATAATCCTCCCTCACAGGAAGGTAGAGCACCCAATGTTCCGCAACCTCGTCAAAGCCATCGCGGGCGACCCGAACAAAAAGGAAATCCAGAAGCATTCCGAAGTCGTCGCCCAGATTAACGCGCTCGAGCCGCAGTTCCGCGCGCTGACCGACGCCGAACTGTGGGCCAAGACCGACGCGCTCAAGGCGCGCATCGCCGACGAAACGCGCGGCCTCACAGACTCTAAAGAGCTGCACGCGGTCCAGCAGGCCGTGCTGGACGAGATTTTGCCCGAGGCCTTCGCCGCCGTGCGCGAGGCCGCCATGCGCGCCATCGGCCAGCGGCACTATGACGTGCAGCTCATCGGCGGCATCGTGCTCCACCAGGGCAAGATCGCCGAGATGCGCACGGGCGAAGGCAAGACGCTCGTCGCCACGCTCCCCACCTATCTCAACGCCCTGCTCGGGCGCGGCGTGCACGTCGTGACCGTCAACGATTACCTCGCCCGGCGCGACGCGCGCTGGATGGCCCCCATCTATCACCTGCTCGGCCTCTCGGTGGGCGCGCTGCAGGAGGCCGCGCGCACCGAGAACGGGCGCAAAGCGTTCCTCGTGGACTTCGCGCGCGAGGCTAACCAGGAAGACCAGCGCCACCTGCGGCTCGTGGACCGGCAGGAGGCCTACCGCGCCGACATCGTCTACGGCACGAACCACGAGTTCGGCTTCGACTACCTGCGCGACAACATGGCGCTGACGCTCGACGCGCGAGTCCAACGCGAGCGCTATTACGCCATCGTGGACGAGGTGGACAACATCCTCATTGACGAGGCCCGCACCCCGCTGATCATCTCCGGTCCGGCGCAGGAAGACTCCACGCTCTACTATCAGATTGCGAAAATCGCGCGGCAGTTGAAGCCTGACGATTTTGAGATTGGGGAACGGGAACGCTCGATTTCGCTGACCGAAGTGGGGGAGGCGCATCTGGAGAAATTGCTGGGTCAGCCGCTGCGCGACCCCGACCGCCCGGAGGAGTTGACCCCGGAGCAGGCGCGCCTGCTCGGTCACATCGAACAGGCCATGCGCGCCGAGTTCCTCTTCAAGCGGAACAAGGATTATCTGGTCGAGGGCGGCAAGGTCGTCATCGTGGACGAGTTCACCGGGCGCAAGATGATCGGCCGGCGCTGGTCGGACGGGCTGCACCAGGCCGTCGAGGCCAAAGAGGGCGTCCCGGTTCAGGCCGAGAGCGTCACCTACGCGACCATCACCTTGCAAAACTACTTTCGCCTGTACGCCAAACTGGCCGGCATGAGCGGCACCGCGCTCACCGAAGCCGAAGAGTTCGACAAGATTTACAAACTGGGCGTGGTCGCCATCCCGACCAACCTCGAATACCAGGCCACCCGGCCCGAGTCCGGCCTGGTGGAAGTCGAATACCGGGAAGACGGACAGCGGTTCACCTACTTTGCCCGCAGCGACGACCCCGAAAAGAACCCGGCGCTCTGGCGGCGCAAGGACTACCCCGACGTAGTCTACCGCACCGAGGAAGCGAAGCTGCGCTCGATCACGGTCGAGATTCTCCGCCGCCATCTGGTCGGCCAGCCGCTGCTGGTGGGCACGACCTCGGTGGAGCTTTCCGAGCACGTCTCCGAGCGCCTGCGCCCCGACGCCCTGCAGCGCCTGGCGCAGGTCTTGCTCATCCGCGAGGCGTGGTTCGAGAAGAACGACAAAGAAGAAGACGGCATGATCGTCCCGGCGCTCAAGCCGCTGGACGCGCCGCTGGCCTCGCTCAATCGGCAGGACCTGGCGAAGCAGTTGAAGGAGCTGGAGTTGTCGTCGAACCCCTACGGCGACGAGAACATCGCCCGGCTGGCGAGGCCGCTCGGCTTGCCGGATGAAGCCCGGCCCAACCTGGTGAGGGCTTTGCAGGCGGGCGTCAAGCACAACGTCCTCAACGCCAAGAAGCACGACGAGGAGTCGCAGATCATCGCGGGCGCGGGCGCGCTCGGCGCAGTGACCATCGCCACCAACATGGCCGGGCGCGGCGTAGACATCAAGCTCGGCGGCGAGATGGCCGAGGAAGTGCTCGCCGTCGTCAACCGCGTGCTGCGCAAGGCCGGCCACGCCGACCCCTACGATTTCACTCACGAGCAGCGCAAGGCCGAACTGCTCAGGCTCCCTGAAAGCGAGTGGGGCATCTACGACGCCGAGTGCCGCCTGTTCCTACAGATGATGGAGGACGCCGCGAAGGTCAAGCAGTTGGGCGGCCTGCACGTCGTCGGCTCGGAGCGGCACGAGGCGCGGCGCATTGACAACCAGTTGCGCGGACGCGCGGCGCGGCAGGGCGACCCCGGCTCCTCGCAGTTCTACCTCTCGCTCGAAGACGAGCTGATGCGCCGCTTCGGCGGGCAAGGCGTCTCCGACCTGATGCAGCGGTTGAAGATTGACGACACCGTGCCTATCCAGGCCGGGCTGGTCAACAAGACCATCGAGCAGTCGCAGACGCGCGTCGAGGGCTACAACTTCGACACGCGCAAGCACCTGCTTGAATACGACGACGTCCTCAATTCGCAGCGCAACCGCATCTACGCCGAGCGCGACCGCATCTTCGTCAAGGAAGACCTGACCGACGATTTCTTGGAGATGGTCACGGCGGAAGTGAACCGCCGCGTGGACCTCGCCGCCGCCGACGAGGAGGATGGCCGCTGGAAACTGCTGGCGTGGCTGGAGGAGACGCAGCCGGCCCTCCCGGTGGGGTCCTTCGGCTCCGCTCAGGACAAGCCCTTCGGCTCCGCTTCGCAAAGCACCCCTGTGGGGCAGGACAGGCCGGACGAGTTTTACCCCTCCTTCTTAATGAAGATCCTCCTGAAGAGTCTCGAGGAGGAAACGGACCAGTCTGGCGCTCCTTCGACTTCGCTCAGGACAGGCCCTGCGACTTCGCTCAGGGCGAGCCCTTCGCCTTCGCTCAGGACGAGCCTGCTGGAGCTGGCGCGGACCTCGCTCGAGTCGGAGCGCGGGCATTTGCTGACCGCCGTCGAGGAGCAGGTGGAGCGGACGGAGGAGCGGCTCGAATCTCAAATCAAGGAAAAGAAGACCGCCGCCGAGCTTGCGCTCGAAGTGCTGGAGAACGAGGCCGACGAGACGGGTAAGCCGGTGGAGGCGCGCACGGCGTACAAGGCGGTGGGCGAGGCGCTGGGCCTCGCCAACTTCCAGCCTTCGCCAGCGGAGACGCGCGAGTTCAACCTCGACCAGTTCAAGCGCAGGCAGCTGCCGGGACTGGCCGAGGCCGCGGTGTCGGCCCGCGTGCGTGCGGGGTTGATCGGCGCGATTGAGCGGCGGGTGGGCGCCTCGCTCGGGTTGAAGAACGAGTTTCGGAGCGACGACAATTGGGATGGCATCCGCCAGCAGTTGATCGAGGCGGCCGAGAAGACGCACAAGGCCAAAGCCGAGCGCAGCCTCGCGGAGATCGAGCGCGAGTTGAGGGACTTCCCGGCCGACCCGACTCCCGGACAGCAGATCCGCACGCTGGTCAACATGGCCTACGGCACCGTCACGGCCTTCGACGCGCGCACGCACCGCAAAGTCGCCTTGCGCACCCAGCGGCTTAACTACTTCTACACCGCCGCCGAGATGATCGAGGACTGGGACGCGGCTGAACTCAAGCAGGAAATATTAGCGCACCTGCGCGGCGCGCTCGACGCCCTCACGCGCCTGTGGGGTGAGGCCGAGTTCCGCCGCCTGGCCGGCACGAAGATTGCAGACCTGCCCGACGGGGCGCGCGCCCGGCTGCTGGCGCTGAACCCGGAGGCCGCCGCGCCAACTGTGGGCGAGATGGGCGAAGCCGCGCAAATGGAACTGGGGCGGCAGGCGTTCACACCCGTTTTGCGCCAGCTCATGCTCGCAGTCATCAGCCAGTTGTGGGTAGAGTACCTGACTTCTGTGGAGGCCCTGCGCACTTCGATCGGCCTGGAGGCCTACGCGCAGCGCGACCCGCTCGTGGCTTACAAGGGCCGGGCCTCGGAGATGTTCCAGGAATTGCTGGTGAATATGCGGGCGGGCGTCGTCTCGCGGGCGTTCACATTCCGCCCGAGGATGGAGGCGTCCGCGCCGGCCCCCGCCCGGGGGGCGGCTCAACCGGCTTCGGGCAAACCTGCGGATCGCGGCGCGAACGGCGGCCGGGCTGGCGCCCCCGCGCCGATTGAGCACGCCCAGGCGGGTGGGAGAGAAGGTGGAGGCAAGCGCCGCCGCCGTAGGCGATAATTCCCGCCCGGCCCGCCTGCGCGCCGGTTGAAAACTGCTAAGCGAGTATTTTGAAGCCTGGCTTCCGCAGCGCAAATTGCCAATCTGCGCTGCGAAACTAAGGGGGAGATGTAGATGTTGCAGGCAAAAGCCATCCAGAATAAACTAGGACAAACGGGATTTGACTTCCGGCTGATTTAGGGTACATTACTTCGTAATGTCCAGATCGGGCAGCAACTCCACCCTGCGCGCGGCGCTGGCCGCCCTCCCCAAGATTGACCTCCACCGGCACATGGAGGGCTCTCTGCGCTTAACCACGCTCCGCGACATCGCCTTGCAATATCACCTCGACCTCCCGGTGCGCGACATCGAAGAACTGCGCCCCTACGTGCAGGTGATGAACGACGAGCCGAACTACCGCAACTTTCTCGAGAAGTTCAACGTCCTGCGCCGCTTTTATCAGTCGCCCGAAACCATCCAGCGCCTCACCTACGAGGTGATCGAAGACGGTTTCCGGGACAACGTCAAATATCTGGAACTGCGCTTCACGCCGCCGGCGCTCTCGAAGACGCGCGGCTACCCGCTGCACGAGGTGGCCGACTGGGTGCTGGCAGCAGTGGAGAAGGCCCGCCAGGACTTCCCCGGTATGCACGTGGAACTGATTGCCAGCATCAACCGCCACGAGTCGCTGGCGATCGCCGAAAAGGTCGCGCAGATCGCCGTGGACCACAAAGAGGATATCGTGGGCCTCGATCTGGCGGGGGACGAGGTGAACTATCCCACCGCGCCGTTCGCGGGGCTCTTCCGCGAGGCCCGGAAGGAGGGGCTGGGGATCGTCGTGCACGCGGGCGAGTGGACCGGACCGGCGACGGTGCGCGAGGCTATCGAGGACCTCGGCGCCATGCGCATCGGCCACGGCGTGCGCGTGGTCGAAGACCCGAGCGTCGCGGCGCTGGCGCGGGAGCGCGGCATCGCCTTCGAGGTCTGCGTCACCTCCAACTTGCAGAGCGGCGTCATCCAGCGCATCACCGACCACCCGCTGCGGGAAATGTTCCGGATGGACCTCAAGGCCACGATCAACACCGACGACCCCTCGATTTCGAACATCAACCTGACCGACGAGTACGAAGTGGCCGTCGAGGACCTGGGCTTCACCCCTGACGAAATCAAGCGCGCCATCCTCACCTCCGCCAGTTGCGCCTTCCAACTGCCCGCCGTGCGCGAGCGCCTCGTCAAGCAATTCAAGGAAGCGCTCGGCCTGAATACCCGTCATCCGTGAACCGTGAACCGTGATCAGTCGTCAGTAGGCCAAGTCACTGATTACTGATCACTGTTTACTTTCCCGTGTACCTCGGCGCCCTCGAAGTCCATCTCGTCTCCGACGGCATGGTGTGGGCGGATGCCGGAGGGTTGTTCGGCCTCGTGCCGCGCGCCCTGTACAGCCGGATCGTCCAGCCGGATGAGCAGAACCGCCTGCCGATGGCGCTCACCTGCCTGCTCCTTCGCTCTGGCGGCAAAACCATCGTCGTGGATACCGGCCTCGGCGACAAGCTCACCGACAAAGAGAAAGAGGTCTGGAATTTGCAGCGCCCGGAAGGCTCTCTGTTGGAGGGGCTGGCCCGGCTGGGGTGTGCGCCTGAAGATGTGGACCTCGTCCTCAACACCCACCTGCACTGGGATCATTGCGGCGGGAACACGCGCGGCCAGCCCGAGGCCGCGCGGCCGGTCTTCCCCCGCGCGGAATACCTCACCCAGCGCCTCGAGTACGCCGACGCCATCGCGCCCAACGAGCGCACGCGCGCCACCTACCTCGCCGGCAACTTCGCGCCGCTCGTGGAAACCGGCCAGATGCGTCTGATGGACGGCGACGCGCGCCTGACGGACGAAGTCCGCGCGGTCGTCACGCGCGGCCACACCCGCGCGCACATGAGCGTGCGGCTGGAGTCGGCGGGGCTGTCCGGCCTGTACGTCGCCGACCTGGCCTCGTATGCGGTTCACTTTGAGAAACTCGCATGGGTGACGGCCTACGACGTGGAGCCGCTGGAGTCCATCGAAACCAAACGCCGCTGGCAGAAGTGGGCGCTGGAGCGCGACGCCCTGCTCATCTTCGAGCACGACACACTCGTTCCGATGGGGAGGCTGAAAGAGGAGGGAGGGAGGATAAGGGTGGAGAGAATGGCTGATTCGTGATGGCTGATTGTTGATTGGCGACTCAATCAGAAATCAGCAATCTGCAATCCACCATTTCACTGCTTCTTCTCCCATTCTTTGATCGCCGCGCGGATCAGGTCGCGGGCGGCGTCGTCGGGGAGGTCGTCCACCGCATCGTAGGCTTTCCCATCCAGTTCAAAAGCTGCGCCCCCGCTTGCGCCGGCGCGGACGCGCAGGCCCCGCTGTGTGAACGACGACCCCGCCATTTTCTCCTGCAGGATTTCGTCAATCTGTTCGGTGATCGCCTTGGGCGGCGGAGGCGCGCTCTTCTCCATTTCGCGCAGGACCTGCATCTGCTTGAAGGGATTCATGCTGGGACGCCGCAGCGGTTCGGCCGATGTGTCCGAGACGGCCTGTGATCGGCCCGCACCCGGCGGGGCAGACGACTCAGCCTGGGCTGCCGGAGGGGCGCTCCTGGCCGCGGCGGAGGGTGCGGTCACGGCGCGCGGAGCGGCCTCTGCTTGTGAGGCGGGCGCAGGCGACGCGCCTGTCGCAAGGCCTCCCGCAAACCGGCCGAGGTCCCGCAGCGTCGTCAGGAACCCCTGTCCGACGTTCGGGTCCTGGA